>Ga0326727_10009031_pt1 | contig 24875 bp, 20 predicted proteins | sample MB2enrmetagenome_FD_207643 | JGI IMG/M metagenome (GOLD analysis project Ga0326727, IMG submission 207643) | Lab enriched peat soil microbial communities from McLean, Ithaca, NY, United States - MB29MY | ecosystem: Environmental > Terrestrial > Soil > Wetlands > Peat | place: USA: New York... | reverse complement strand
GGGTAGGGAGGACCTGCCGCGCCGAGGAGGTAGTGATGGCAGGAACAGGTGCATTGCGTTTAGGGCCGGCTGCGCGGAGGTTGATTTCACCCGACAGGTGGACCGACGGTTATCCGGGGCCGGTGGCATACAGCAGAGAGCTTGACGTGCTGCTCGACTGGGCAAGCCAGAGGAACTACCTCAAGCGGTTCGTGCCAAACATCGAGGCGAAGAATACCAAGCGCGACGAGGCGCTCAATGAATTGCGTCTCGCCTACCTGTTCGACCACACGGGCTTTCCAGTTGTGCAACTTGACCCGCCCGGCGCAAACAACAAGATCGGCGAGTACCTGCTCGACTCGCCGGAGAAGTCCAACGTATTCGTTGAGCTGAAGAGCCGGGGCTGGGAGAGCGAACTCTCGAAAGAAGAAATTGCGGCAGGCAGACAGCATCAGCCGAAGTACCGCAACCAAGTCGAAGGCGGCGCTGTCGGCAACTGGGACCCTGTCCAGCGCTGTATCGAGTCAGACAAGACATACCCGAAGTTCACCGACAACCAGCCGAACCTGCTCATCATCGCGGATGACTTGAAGGTGCCGCTGCACTTCTCGCTCATCCACGTCCAGGCTGCGCTGTTCGGTCCTGCACCGCCGTATCCGGAGGACGGGTACTTCAACTCCGGCCGCTTCGAGAACATCGGTGGCCTCGGCATCTTCGGCTCATCCTCGTCAGGTGCAGGTCTGGAGTACGAGTTCATCATCTACCCGAACCCGCACGCCCTCCCGGCGACTAGGCTGCCGCAGTCGTTACTAGACAAGTTCAACGAGAGTTGTACCTACAGCGTGAAAGGCACAGACCCGCGCAGGCCAGCGCCGGTGCTGTAGGAGGACAGCATGGGCGAGACAATCAAGGGAATGGTGGCGGCTCAGGGGAAGCTCTACGTTCGCGGGGAGCAGGGTCTCTACACGTTCAAGGACAACGGCAAAGAGCCGAACGAGTGGGACCAAGCGCATTTCTCCGCCGCGCCCGCCGACCGCCCATTCGCAGACTTCTTCTTCGACGAGATCCACGACCTAGTCAACGGCTCAACCATCGTCAATGAGGATCGGCAGGAACTACGCGACGCCATCATGGTCATGGTCACGGAAGGATTCCTGCCCGCGTATGAGGATCTTCGTGCGATCCGTGCCTACAAGGACGACCCACGAATCCCTGTGCTCAACCGCAAGAAGCACTATGACGACTTCGCGCGGGCGCTTTGGCATGGATACAAGGACCTGATGCCCAAGATTGCGGCGCTGCTCGGCTACGACATCGGCTTCCTATTCCAACGTGACGGAAAGTTCAAAATTGGACTGGAGGCGTTCGTCGCGGAAAACCGGGATCATCTTCTACTCGACTTGGCGGAATTTCTGCCCAGACAGCGCAACGGGTGGCAGCAAGATCTGAAGACGTTTCGCAACGAATACCTGGAGCATCGGGACGCCGCCGTCGCAGCGCAGGTGGAGAAATTCTACGAACCTGCCTGGGCCGAAAAGGTATTCGTCCATGCGTGGCGAACGACTGCCGAGTTGTTTGTGTTCCTGCTCGAAACCAGATTCCCACCACAGTTTTCGATCACGCACTGCACCGCTGAAAGGCAGTTCCCCAATCATCCACGCCTGTATGAGGTCTATTTGTGCGACCCTACACAGGTGCAGCGCCGCAGCTTCACAAAGATCGTCGCGTAGACTAACGAAGCGCGGCTCGAACCATCGGCTGAGGATAAACCACGGCGACATCAAATCGACGATGATAAGCCTCAAAGGCGTCCGGTCAAAGGATGCAGCTTATAAGGTGAACAGTGGCGAACTCGCAGGACTCGATGCCTAAAGATCCAATGCCAAACTTCGAGGTCGGTACGAATGATGTACCGGCTTCGACCATTTACTGTCCCTATGCCGACCGCGACATCCCAATCAGTGAGAGTAGTCCAGAGCACATCATTCCGTTAGCACTCGGCGGCATGAACGGCTTCACCCTCCCCGTCTCAAAGGACTTCAACTCTCGTGTAGGTTCTGAGATCGACGGAGCTCTTGCCAACGACTTTCTCGTAATGAGCAAACGCGATAAGCATGGAACCAAAGGACACAGCAAAAAGCATCCTGAGAACGTCTTCCCGAATGCGTCGAACGCCGAGACGGGCGAAACGCTTCATGTAACGCTCGGCCAGGTCCGAGGCCTTCGTCTATGGGACCCGAAGCAAAAGCGCGACGTGACAGGTCAAGGACAGAAGGTCAATATCGGATTCAAAGTGGATCTTGATGTTACGCTTCGCTTCGTGGCGAAGGTTGCCCTATCGGCTGGATACCTCGTATATGGAAATCATTTTCGGAAGTATGTGAAGCATGAGGATTTCCGAAAGATCATGAATCAAAGACCGACAGAAATGGGCGATCTTCTCAAGACGATCAAAGCGCAATATGATGATCGGTTCTTGGAGCCGCAGACAGACAATCAAAAAATCTTGAGGGTCATGATGACTGGATTTGGTCCTCATTCTGTCATTGCGCTCATACCCAATTCGCGCAGCCTGTCAGTTGTGGTCGGAGTGCTAGGCGACTATATCGGTATGCTCAGCGTGCCTGCCGACACAAAGACATTTCCGAACACTGGTGAATATCGACAGGGCCAATTCTTCGTTCTCAAGAAGCCGATTGTGATTCGTGATTCCATTTGGAATTTGCGCGAACAAATGCTGAAGAGGGCGGAAGACATTCTTGCCAAGCAAGCTTAGTCGAAGTCGTTAGGTATTAGGTCTCCATGACTCTGGCAGGGCATTTATATATGGTGGCGCCCGGAGCGCGTTTTCGCGACAAGCTGCCAGAAATATTTTTCGGTCGCCAGTACGGAGCCAGCGTCACGCCGGGGAGGCGCTACCGGCCTCCGGCTCGCTGCTGGTGAACCACGAGTTGGTCAGGACGCCCGAGGAAAACCTCGGATGGCCGGTACTGCCTGACCTCGCCGCAGAGCGGACACTGGACGGCAACCGACTGGAACGGAAATTCCTCGCGGCCAGACGGCACGTCACGGCGGCACCGTTTGCATTGCACTACGAATGTTTTCCGGCCAGCAGGGGTTGGGAACATGGTGACAGGATAGGCGAATACATGGCGAAGATGCAAGGCGAGTGCTTTGGGCGGAATTTACTCAAGGATTTACCCAAAACCGATACGTCTTGCATGTGAATACAGGTGCTTAGGCGGCATTCTATGTGCTGTTAAGTTGTTGATAGTACACGTAATATGGAGCTTGATACGGAAGAGACCTATAGTCCGACCCTGACTGGCTATTGTCAGCCTGCTCGACACGATTAGAACTGCTTGGGCTGGTCCCACACAGCCAGCCCGGAAGCCCGTAAAGTTTGTCGCATTTTTGTCGCAAATACCGCCCAGTGGGCCGCTTTTGCCGGTTGTGCCGGTTTATAACAACTGCACCGTCAACAACTTGCGGTTTTGCTCACAACATGGCATGGAAGAGGTCGTCGGTTCGATCCCGACCAGGTCCACCAATTAAATCAATAACTTAGCGGTCATCCTCTAAGTTTCTTGCCCGCATTTTGCCCGCAAATTGCAAAATCTATCCGCGAGACGGCACTACAGTCTTCTCTTCCCCTCCTTCCGCAGTGTTCTTCTGCTCCATCATGAAAGAGCGTTCCTGAGTGGAGACGCCCGCACCTGTTGCCCGTTCGGGTGCCTTTGCAGATGCCGTCGGCGGTTGCTCAGAATCGGATCCTTCGGTGCCCGTGGCCGCCAACTCGTCGCAAATCGAGTTGATCGCCCGGCGCGACGGTCGGCTGGCATACGACCGGCAAGAACGAGGAAGCGCTGGTCATCCTGCACGGCCAGGGCAAGGCGCTCATCGAGGATCAGGCGGAGCAGCCGTTTCTGGCTCCGGCGCTTGTCTATATCTCGCCCGAAACTCGGCACAATGTGGAGAATACGGGGAGAGAACCGCTTCACTATGTGTATGTTGTCGCGCCAGCCAGAAGCAAATAGGCGTCGATTGACGCGGTCGGAAGACTCTGGCTGAATTTGTCTGGCAGATGGATAGGGAACGTCTGGCATTCGTAGTAGGTGTTTTGTATGATTTATACAGCCACGGCGGGGTTCAATGGCGGGAGCGCACAGCTTACCGTAGACCCCGGTAACCGGGGCTTTTTCATTTGGCTCCGGAATTAAACCATGGAGTTCACAATGAAAAAGTCCGATCTGTTGCACACCACTGTAGACCACTACGACATCAAAGCTGTGAATGTCGTTCCCATCATCGACATGATGGAGAAGACCGCGTTTCAGGCTCGCAACCTTGCCCGCGCCGCCAAAATCGTCGATGAAATGATCGCCGATAAAGAATGCGGAATCATTCTCACTCTCGCTGGCAGCCTCATCTCTGCGGGACAAAAGGAAATCATCCTGGACATGATGCGCTCTAACATGGTGGATGCCATTGTTTCTACCGGAGCCAACATCGTGGATCAGGACTTCTTCGAAGCTCTTGGTTTCCGCCATTATCAAGGCACGCCATTCTGTTCCAACGATGACCTGCATGATCTCCACATCGATCGCATTTACGACACTTACATCGACGAAGATGAACTTCGTGTCTGCGATGAGACCATGCACAAGATTGCCGAGTCACTTGATCCGCGCCCGTATTCCAGCCGCGAGTTCGTGCTCGAAATGGGCAAGTATTTAAACACGCACATTCCAGAGGCGGAAAGCGTCGTGCTCGAAGCGTATCGCCGCAATATCCCTATCTTTGTGCCGGCATTTTCAGATTGCTCGGCTGGATTCGGGTTGGTCTTCCATCAGGTTGCGCGTCAACAGGAGGGCAGGCCGTATCTCTCCATTGACTCAGTTGCAGACTTCCGCGAACTGACGCAACTCAAGATCGAAAGCGGCGTTACCGGCCTGATCATGCTGGGCGGCGGTGTGCCAAAGAACTTTGTGCAGGACACTGTGGTTTCAGCCGAATATCTCGGCTATCAAGTGGAGATGCATAAATATGCCGTGCAACTCACCGTGGCCGATGAACGCGACGGCGCGCTTTCGGGGTCGACTCTGAAAGAGGCTCACACCTGGGGCAAAGTTGAGTTGGAAAAAGAGCAGATGGTCTATGGGGAAGCGACGATAACTTTCCCGCTGATTGCAGGTTATGCCTATCACAAAGGCAGTTGGCATGGCCGCAAGGCGCGCAATTTCAGCGAAATCTTTTCGGAGCCTGCGACACTGAAGGCCAAGGGATATACCGAAGCTAAAGCGGCGGCAAGATCATAGAATCCATTTCAGAATCGGCGTGGGCAAACGAGAGATCGCGCGTATTGCTGCATTCAACGAACGAGGAAGTGGAGAAAGTTGTTGCCGTAATCGGGAGGAAGGCTGAGTTGTTCCTGCTCTGGAAGCTGAGGCAGGCCGCTTGTACGCGTGCCTGCCGAGCGAAAGCGTTGTATCGCATAGTGAGTTACGCCAAGCGATAACAGTTGATCGCGCAATTCGACCATTTCAGCTATGCTGAGCAGCGTTGGATGAAGCGTGGTGCGCACTTCATACGGAATGCCGCATGCGAGCAGCAGTTGCAAGCTCGCGAGGGCCTTGTCCTCACTGTCGTTCGTGCCGGTGATGCGCGCGTAGGCTCTGGACGGAGCTTTCACGTCGAAGCCCACCCAATCCAGAAGCGGCAAGAGCGATGCAAATCGCTCGGGAACCATGCCCGCTGTGTGTAAGCCAACGCGAAAGCCGAGACCCCGGACAGCCTGGACGGCTTCGGTAAGCGCGGCTTGCAGCGTAGGCTCACCGCCGGAGAAGACGACTCCATCGAGCAAACCGCGGCGGCTCTCTAGAAACGCGAAGACCTCCGGCCAGAAGATTTGCGTTTCCGCTTGCATCGGGCGCAGACCTGGATTGTGGCAATAGGCGCAATCCCATGCGCATCCTTGGCAGAAGATGGTGGCCGCCAATTCTCCCGGCCAGTCGCAGGTGGACAGGCGCACCAATCCGCCCACGCGCAACTTAGTCGAGTTGCGGTTCAACGAAGCACTTCCGCTCATGGAATTCGCCTTGTTTGCCGCGATTGAAGGAGGAAACCGGGCGGAAATAGCCCATCACGCGCGTCCAGACTTCGCAAAGCTGACGTTCTTCCGGCGCGAGGAGGTTCTCTGCGTCCTGGTCGATAGCGATTGAAACGGTTTGCATGGTTCTTTCCTTTCTCATTGCGGTTGTAAGTGGGTTATGACTGTGCGGATAACTGTTTGCGCGCGATCTGTTCGGCATCGCACTTGGGGCAATAAGTGTGTTCGCCTGCCAGATAGCCATGCTTGGGACAGATGGAAAATGTGGGCGTGACGGTGATGTAAGGCAGGCGGAAGTTTTCCAGCGAGCGGCGCACCAGCTTCTTGCACGCTGCGGCGGAAGAAATCCGCTCGCCCATGTAGAGATGGAGCACGGTTCCGCCGGTGTACTTGCGCTGTAACTCTTCCTGAAGTTGCAACGCCTCAAATGGATCATCGGTAAAGCCCACAGGAAGCTGGCTGGAGTTGGTGTAATACGGCTCCTCTTCCGTGCCAGCTTGAAGAATATCCGGAAAGCGCTTGCGATCCTCGCGCGCGAAGCGATACGTCGTGCCTTCGGCGGGCGTGGCTTCCAGGTTATACATGTGGCCGGTCTCTTCCTGAAATGTGACGATGCGAGCACGCACGTGATCGAGGAAGCTGATGGCCAACTCGCGACCACGCTCGGTGGCGATATTGTCTTCATCCGCGCTGAAGTTGCGGATCATTTCGTTGATGCCGTTCACGCCGATGGTCGAGAAGAAGTTGCGCAACGTGCCGAGATAGCGCTTGGTGTAAGGGAAAAGGCCGTTGTCCATGTGACGCTGAATCTCTTTGCGCTTGATTTCCAGGCATGTGCGCGAGATTTCCAGCAACTCATCGAGACGCTGGAAAAGCGCCGCTTCGTCACCGTGATGCAGATAGCCGAGGCGTGCGCAGTTCAGCGTGACCACACCCACAGAGCCGGTTTGCTCGGCCGAGCCAAACAGACCGTTGCCGCGCTTGAGCAGTTCGGTCAAGTCCAGTTGCAGGCGGCAGCACATGGAGCGGACCATGTTCGGCTTCAACTCGGAGTTCAGAAAATTCTGGAAGTAGGGCAGGCCATATTTCGCCGTCATCTCAAAGAGACGCTCCGTGTTTTCGCTCTCCCAGGGAAAGTCGGGCGTGATGTTATAGGTGGGAATGGGGAAGGTGAAAACGCGTCCCTTGGCGTCTCCAGCAGTCATCACCTCGATGTAAGCGCGATTGATCATGTCCATTTCGGCCTGCAAATCGCCATAGGTGAAAGGCATGGTCTCGCCGCCAATGACCGGAACGTGCTCGCGCAAATCCTCCGGGCATGTCCAATCGAAGGTCAAATTCGTGAAGGGTGTTTGCGTGCCCCAGCGCGAAGGAACGTTGAGGTTATAAACCAGTTCCTGAATGCACTGCCGCACCTCTTTGTAAGGCAGATTATCCTTGCGGATGAAGGGCGCCATGTAAGTATCGAACGAGCTGAATGCCTGCGCGCCGGCCCACTCGTTTTGCAGCGTGCCCAGGAAGTTGACGATCTGCCCGACAGCGCTAGACAGGTGCTTCGGCGGACCCGCTTCCACCTTGCCAGGAACGCCGTTCAGTCCCTCCAGCAGAAAAGTGCGCAGAGACCATCCGGCGCAGTAGCCGGCCAGCATATCGAGATCGTGAATGTGCAGGTCGCCCTCGCGATGAGCGCGGCCGATCTCCGGCGGGTAAACGTGCGACAGCCAATAATTCGCCACCACCTTGCCGGAGACGTTCAGAATCAACCCGCCCAGCGAATAGCCCTGATTGGCATTGGCGTTGACGCGCCAGTCGGCGCGCTCCAGATACTCGTTGATCGAGGAGGCCACATCGACCAGCGTGCGCTGATCGCGGCGCAGACGGCTGCGCTGCTCGCGGTAGACGATGTAGGCGCGCGCTGTCGTAAAGTGATTGGCGCTGATAAGTACCTGCTCCACCACATCCTGCACCTGCTCGATATGAGGCGAGCGATCATGAAAGCGATGGGCGATCACTTTCAGCGTCTGAATGGTGAGCAACTGCGCTTCTGCGGCATCGAAAGCTCCGGTGGCCTTGCCGGCTCGCTCAATCGCGGACGAAATTTTGCTTCCGTCGAACGAAACTATGGCGCCGCTGCGCTTGATGACGGAAGTGGGCGGAAGAACGGAGGAGGCAGACATCGGCAATCCCTTTCCTTGCGGGAGGGCTGAGCCGAATGGAACGCATTGCGGAAACGCGGAATGGCGAAGGCCAGCGCGTGCAAGCGAGCAAACGACCCGACGGTACACCCCGCCCGCGGACGATTCGTTTTGCTACGGCAGGTCTCCTGGCTCGCGGATCGCTGCGGCAATCCCGTCTTCCCACCCCGCTCTGGAGGCAGTGACATAGGAGGATTGCAGCTCTTCGCTTACAGTTGCGGGGGCAGCGCCGGCATGGTCTATCGACGGGACCGGCTTCCCTCTTAGCCCAAGATGTTGTATCCCTTGGGAACCGTAACGCTACTGACTGTATCCTGATCGCGGTTGGGTGTCAACAATGTTTTTCGCCGCTGTGGTGGAAAAACAGAAGAAGAGATCCGCCTCGTTCGTTTGGGCCACGATCTGCCGGTTGACTCAACTCGACATTGACCTGCGCGGAGGGCTTGCTCTATATTCAAAACTACTTTCCGGTGCCCGATCTCTCAAGGTCGGGCTTAAAAGGGAATCCGGTGAAAATCCGGAATTGCCCCGCAGCGGTAAGCAGGAACGAACGCTCCAAGTAAAGCACTGGTCCAGCCATGGACTGGGAAGCTGGAGCAAGTAGGAAGCCTGCAAGTCCGAAGACCTGCCGAAAAGCGTGCTCACATCGGGCATGAAATGCACACGCCTCCGAGGGGAAGGTTGGGTGTCGCGGGCTTCAGCGCCGCTGCATTCTCTCACTTTAACTTTGGGGGACCGAAAGGTCGCCGAATGGCCATTGCACTGAATCCAGCACATTCGTATGTGTACAGGGAAACCGTGTGCCATCCACTCAGATCCAGAAAGATACCCTGTCTTCAAAACGGCAATTTTGATCAGGGTGTCCGACACATTTCAAGGAGTAAAGAATGAGTTTTGCGAATGCATATAATCTTGGATTCCCCCGCATGGGCAAGCGCCGCGAGCTGAAGTTTGCGCTGGAAAAGTATTGGGATGGCCAATCCGACGAGGAGACGCTTCTACAAACGGCAAAGGATCTGCGCCAGGAACACTGGCAAGTGCAGGTAGATGCCGGCATCATGATTCCCCCGTCGAATGATTTTTCGCTCTACGATCATGTGCTCGATATGGCTGTGACGATGGGTGCCATTCCACGCCGGTTCAAAACTCCGGATGGGCCGGTGAGTCTGCGGACGTACTTCGCCATGGCGCGTGGAGCGCAAAATGTGCCCGCCCTCGAAATGACGAAGTGGTTCGACACCAACTATCACTACGTTGTTCCCGAGTTTGAAGCTGGAATGAAGTACGCTCTGCGATCGAACAAAGCGATCGACGATTATCTGGAAGCAAAAGCGTTGGGCATTGAAACTCGCCCCGTGCTGCTTGGCCCGGTATCGTTTGTATTGCTCGGCAAACCCACCGATGCCAACGTCACTCGCGCGCAGGTCTTCCGCTCGATTCTTCCGCTCTACGAAGAGCTGCTGAGGCGTCTGTCCACCGCTGGCGCCGAATGGGTTCAGATCGACGAGCCGTGCCTTTGCCTCGATCTCGACTTTGAAGCCGAAAAGATGTATCGCGAAGCATACGCCGCCTTTGCTGGCGCATCCTCTCTGCCAAAGTTGATGCTCACGACTTACTTCGGAGATCTCGGAGAAAATCTTGATCTGGCACTGGAGCTTGGTACGGCAGGCATCCATCTCGATTTGGTGCGCGCGCCAAAACAGCTTGACGCTTTATTGGCAAAGAACGTGACCCCGCTTAAGCTCTCGTTGGGGCTGGTGGATGGCCGCAATGTCTGGCGTACAGATATGAGCGCGGCCGTCGCGATATTGGAAACGGCAACCAGAGTGCTAGGAAAGGATCGTTTGGAAGTTGCGCCCTCCTGTTCCCTCTTGCACTCGCCCGTCGATCTCGACGCCGAGGCGAAACTCGATCCCGAAGTGCGTAGTTGGATGGCCTTTGCCAAACAGAAGCTCCAGGAAGTCGCTCTTCTTGCCAAGGCCTCCGAGGGTAGAGAAGCCATCGCGGACGCGCTTGTAGAAAATGCCCGCTTGATCGACTCGCGCAGGACCTCGCCGCGCATTCACGAGCCGGAGGTGGAGCAACACTTGGCGGTCGTTGATGACGAGATGCTCTGCAGGAAGAATGCCTACAAAGTTCGCCAACCGCTCCAGGCGAAAGCTCTATCCCTTCCGAAGTTTCCCACCACCACCATCGGATCATTCCCGCAAACGGCTGAGGTGCGCAAGATGCGATCCGCTTATCGTAACGGGAAAATCCATCAAAAGATATATGAAGGGTTTCTTCAAGAGCAGACCAAGCGCTGCATTCAGTTTCAAGAAGAGGCCGGGCTTGATGTTTTGGTGCATGGCGAATTTGAGCGCAACGACATGGTGGAGTATTTCGCCGAGCATCTCGACGGATTTGCCTTCAGCGAGAATGGGTGGGTACAGAGCTATGGCTCACGTTGCGTAAAGCCTCCAATCATCTATGGCGATGTATCGCGCCTGGAACCGATGACCGTGTATTGGGCTCAATATGCCCAGTCTCTGACCAAGAAACCTGTCAAAGGAATGCTCACGGGGCCGGTTACGATTCTGCAATGGTCTTTTGTGCGCAACGATCAGCCACCCTCGAAGACTTGCCAGCAGATTGCGTTGGCAATCCGCGACGAGGTTACGGACCTGGAGCGCGCCGGCATCAAGGTGATTCAGATCGACGAGCCTGCAATTCGCGAGGGCCTTCCGCTGCGCCGCGCCGATTGGCCGCAGTATCTCGACTGGAGCGTGAACGCGTTTCGTCTGGCTTCTTCAGGAGTTGAGGACGGCACTCAGATTCACACCCATATGTGTTACTCCGAGTTCAACGACATCATCGACTCGATTGTAAAAATGGATGCGGACGTAATTTCCATCGAGTGCTCTCGTTCGCGCATGGAACTTCTTGATGCGTTCCAGCGGGTTCACTATCCGAACGAGATCGGACCTGGCGTTTATGACATTCACTCGCCGCGCGTCCCGTCCGCGGACGAAATCGAGAATCTTTTGCGAAAGGCGCTGGAAGTTTTTACTCCCGATCAACTTTGGGTCAATCCAGACTGTGGACTCAAGACAAGAGGCTGGGCAGAGGTTCAGTTGGCCCTTGGGAATATGGTTGGCACCGCGGCAAAACTACGCGCGTCACTGGTCTGATGTGAACAGGGACTTCCAGTCGTAGGTTTGTATGCTGGCGATTGGAAGCTGACTCACATAGGGCGATATGCAAGGGAAAACAATGTTTGAAGTCACAGTCGAAACCGGTTTTTCATCAGGTCACTATTTGCGCAATTACCAGGGAGGTTGTGAGAATCCGCATGGGCACAACTACAAGGTTCGCATCACGCTTGCTGGCGAAGTCGTCGAGGACAACGGTCTTCTTCTCGATTTCAAGTGCCTTAAGGAAGCGTTGCGTCCAACAGCAGAGTATCTCGACCACCAGATGATTAACGAACTGCCGCCGTTTACCGAAATCAATCCATCCGCAGAAAATCTGGCACGATACTTTTTTGAGAAAGTTAGCAGCCGAATCGCAGCAATGACAGGAAACCGCGTAAAGGTCAAAGAATGCACCCTTTACGAAACAAACAAAGCATCAGCCACGTTCTATGTCTAGTTTTCCAACAGGAGCCGATGTGAAGCGATGGGTTCGGTTATCCACCAGGTGAAATTCCGAAGCAACGAGGTATCGCACATTCCCATGACGCGAGCGTACACATGAGCCATTGGTACCGAGTACCCCGTCCTATCGCAGCGCGAACGCTACTCTTTTATCCCAGACGAACCGTATTTCTCGATTATGGTCTGCCTGCCGAACTCATGCGGTATCTGCCGAAAGACGCTCGTGCACTTAAAGACGCTTGTCTCGCAGAGGAGCTTTCTCGTCTGAATGTGGTGAAATTATGCCAGAGGGAACGTGGTGTTTTACTGACATCAAATTGGGAGTATGTGCCCCTTTTTGAGCACGAATGTCAAGGCTCCGTGTGGCGTTGTTTTACTGCCGGCCGATGAGAGGGAGCAACACGATGCTCTATCTCAATTATCGTGCGGGAAACTCGTACTTAAGCTGGAGTTTAAGCGGAAACACTTCATTGCACATGCACGCGGCAGTACTTTGCTACTTGACCTTCGCCGTAAACATCGCACCATGAGTGTGTACTTCAATTGCTTTTGACAAATTCAAATTCGGACGTGGGCCAGTCCCGGAACAGGAGATGTATGTCAATTCAGAGTGATCGTTGGATCAGAGAACAGGCCATTCAGCACCGCATGATCGAGCCTTTCAGTGAAGAACAGGTGGCCACTGGTGTCATCTCCTATGGACTCTCTTCCTATGGCTATGATCTTCGTGTCTCCGATGAATTCAAGATTTTCACCAATGTGAACAGCGCCATCATCGACCCCAAGGACTTTGACGAGCGGTCGTTCGTTACCGTCGAGGCTGATTCAGTGATTATTCCGCCAAATTCATTTGCGTTGGCTCGTTCTGTTGAATATTTTCGTATCCCCAGGGATGTACTGTCGATCTGCGTTGGAAAATCGACCTATGCGCGTTGCGGAATCATCGTAAACGTGACGCCATTCGAGCCGGAGTGGGAGGGATTTGTAACACTGGAAATCTCTAATACCACTCCCCTACCGGCCAAGATTTATGCCAACGAGGGGCTGTGTCAAATTCTGTTCTTCCGCTCCGATGAATCTTGCGAAATCAGTTATGCCGACCGCAACGGCAAGTATCAGAAACAGCAAGGACTCGTACTTCCAAAACTTTCATAGCAGGTTGAAGCAACTGGTAGTCGACTAGGCCTCGGGAACCTGTGAAGAACGCCTAGTTACGAAGGCCGGAGCCCAGGATCTTGCGGCAAGGGCGCAAACCGGCGTTTTTCCGGGTTCTCTTGCTGTTGCTTTTCCCGCAGGAGGCCTCGCGCGGCCTCTTGCTGGTCAAGGATGGTTGGCAATCTAGCAGAGGTGCTCTCCGACGCTCTGAATCGCGAGAATCTTGACGCCCGCTCGGAAGAAGCACTTCCATGGCTCCCTCTGCAATATTCTGATATGGGCTGGATGTGACTCTTCGACCAAGCCAAGCTCCACAATCGCCAAAAGCGGCTTGGCTTTGTTCTGACACTCGCGGCCTGTATCAGGCCGTTAGACCTTTATATGAAACACTACTGGTGAAATGCGATACGCGGTGTCAGGCATCTTGGCCGCCGGCGATGCGCAGGCATGCACACAGAACACGATCCAGAGTCGCAGGTTTGTGGAATCTTGATACCCGATTCAAGGAGACTGATCTTGCCCGCGTATCCGCCTGAACTATGGAAGGAGTTCCTGCTGAATCTCGATGCTCGGATGCCTGAGCCATGCATGCTGACTTTCTTTGGCGGGTTCCTTACCACTTTACATCGTTGGATGTTGACGCCTGACGGGGCTCGGGCAAAGCAAAACGGCTGCTTTGCGCATTGAGGACCCACTGCCCGGCCGTGACAAATTCTAGGTTGAAGACCAGCCAGAATACCCATATTTTCTAAAGTTACCATTTTGAAGGCAGCCGTGGTGACCGTAACATCCCTAGAGGCACAGAACCGCTTTGGCCAGTTATTCGACAGGTCGCAGGGGGAGATCGTCACCGTTACGCGGCATGGACGAACGGCAGCTTTCATCGTCTTTCCTCGCGATATCGAAGAGCTGATGGACGCTCGGAGCAGGCGCAGCCGCGCCGTGGCCGAATTGGAGGCATGGAGCGCAGAAGCGAAGAAAAGCCAATCGCCGGCACAGGCCACCGCCGCCGCGAAGGTAACGGACGAGGAAGTCAATCGCATGGGGCATGATGTGCGTTGACCTGGATTAAACGATGCTCTCTGGGGTCATCGTTGCCGCCGCGCTGGCCGCATACGTGGAGCACTCCATTCTTGGCTCGAACCCGGTCTTTCATGTGAATCGGAACTATACGCTCGGCAATGCTTCATCACTTGTCTGGTATGCCGTGCTTGGCTTGCTGGCGGCGGTTGTTTCGGTGACCTTCACGGATTCGCTGCTCTGGTTGCGTGCCCAATTCAAGCGCCTGACGGCCGTTCCCAAACGGGTGCATCCAGCCATAGGAGGATTGGCCACGGGCTGCCTGGCCGTGGTGGCGCTGGCGCTGTTTCACCTGAACGGCATCGCTGGCGATCCATACAAGACCCTTTCGCTGGCGCTAACCGGAGCGATGGGCACGCTGCCGGTGGTGGCGATGGTGGCCTTTTGCGTGCTCAAGCTGGTCGCCACAGTTTGTTCCTATTCGAGCGGCGGCTCGGGAGGGATTTTTGCCCCATCGCTTTTCATGGGCGCCATGCTGGGCGGCGCGGTCGGTTACATCGATGTTGCCGTCTTCCATCACTCTTCCGACGCCATCGGAGCATTTGCCGTGGTCGGCATGGGCGCGGTCTTTGCCGGCATCGTTCGCGCTCCTATGACATCCGTGCTCATTGTCTATGAAATGACCGGCAGCTACAGCATGGTGCTTCCGCTCATGATTGCCAATATGAGCGCCTTTGCCCTGGCTCGCCATTGGCGCCGCACTCCCGTCTACGAGGCGCTGCTGAAGCAGGACGGTATTCAGCTTTCTCGCAGCGACAGATCGCCCCGCTTGCCCAGAGCCGTGCCACTACTCCCACCTGCATTGCCTGGCGATACGCAGAGGTGAGAAACGCCCAATCCGAAGCACTGCGATCCGTGGCAATCCATTATCAAGGATGAACATCCCATCCAATCTAGTCGGCAACCAGCGTATTAACCAATAGCGCCGTTTCGTTCCCATTCACCACGGTGGCAGTCATGCGCACTTTATCGCCCTTGTGTGGTTGATACTTAAATCCAATCACGGATCCATATACAGTCTCGGCCACAGTATTCTTTGCGAGCTTGAAAGACTTGATCGTTCCCGATTCGTCTGCGACTGCAATTGAGTTCTTGCCCTCGATCTTGACGATTGTTCCGGTGTCTTTCGAGAAGGGACCTGCTCCGAGATTCCGCAATGCAACTGCCGTTAGCACATCGCCCCCGCCAAAATGGAAGACGATTACATATGCACCCTTCATTTTGAAGGAGTCAACTGCGGTTGCGTTGGCGCGAGTGTCTTTGTCAAATTCAATTGGGGTGTTTGAATTCGTCATATCCTCGAAAACACCTTCAGACCGGTTGTCTGTATAAATCGAAATCGTCTTGGCAGACGCATCGATGGATGTCACTGTTCCTGTAAGTGCATGAACCACCTCTTGCGCTGTCAAGGCAACAGGGACCAGCAAAACTCATACCGCTAAAATGCCGGCTTTCAATTTTCCGTTCAACATAAACTTCCTCCGATGTTCCTCGATTTGCCTGCTGGTGAATGGACCAAAAGTTAAGCCCGCACTGAAACAGCATTTCTCTGTCATTACAAAGAACGCTGCAACCCACCCTGCGAAGACTGAGTTGCAGCGAATTACGTCAAAATGCCACACAGGCACAAAAACCGATTTATGAATATCTTAGTGGTCCAAAGTAAATCCTGCTCAACAGTTCTTCTGCCAACAGGCCTCATTTGACTCTGTGCAGAATGGCCTCTCTTTACCGTAGCTGATAATCCTGATGCGGCTGGTAGCCACGCCGGCGTTGACAAGCACCTTCCTGGCTGAGTCGGCGCGATTCTGGCCCAGAGCCAGGTTGTACTCGTTGGAGCCGCGCTCGTCGCAGTACCCGCCGATCAGGATCTTTGCATTCGGATGGCTTAACAAGTACTTTGCATCCTTCGCCAGAACAGCCTGCGCATCGGTGCTTACATCGTACTTATCGTAGTTGAAGAAAATGTCCTGAACGTTGGCTTTGAACTCCTCATCGGCGCTGATTGTGTTGACAGGTGCCGTCACCGCCGGCGCGGCACTCACCGTGATCCGATCAGAGGCTTCCGCTGTGCCTCCTGCGCCTTTAACGATCAATTGATAGTTGGTCGAAACAGCCGGGGTCACAGTATTCACACCAGAGGTCGGAACATCACCCAAACCATCAATAGAGGTCGTGGCGGCATTGGTCGTGCTCCAGGCAAGCACGACATGATCACCTGCCGCAATCACAGTAGATGAGGCTGTGAGCTTCGCTGTGGGAGCGGGTACAACCACTGCAGGAGCGGTGGGAGCAGACAATGGGGCCGTCTTTTTCTTGCAGCCTGCTACGGCAACTAAGGCAACACAAAGTACAAAAAGGACCATAATTCGATTACGTCGATCCAATGGATTACTCCTTCAGAAGAAGCATGAGCATTTTCCTGACGACTTGACCGATGTTTTGCATCCTGCCATCGTTGCCCACCTTGCAGGCACTTTCTTGCAGGCCACTGTGGTACAGGCCTTTATCGTTCATGAAAAGGCTTTGGTTGAGGCCGACACCCCCTCTCTCTTCGTAGACAAAGACATTGCCAGCACGCCTGTTTGCCGCAATTTCCCATTAGAGAAAACTGGCAGCATAATTGAAATTGTGGATCACAAGATCCAGCGACAGGTGTTCCTTTCGGGACAGTGGGTTTTGCCCGCGCTGTCGGTCACGGTCGCGGCAGTGCGCTCAAGTTTTCTATAATGAATTTACTCACTTGTCTTTACCTCTTTGCTCGACCAGACACCGGTGAGAATGGACTCGGCCAATGGCCAGTGTGGGCAAGCCCGGATTTGATGTAGACGCATATTTGAGGACAACCGAGCCCGGGCGCAAGATTGTTCAGTTGAACAGCGCGCAAGTCTTCTTTTCTCAGGAAGGTCCGGCCGATTGCGTTTTCTACCTGCACAAGGGTCGCGTTAAAATCTCGGTTCTCTCTTCGGCAGGAAAAGAAGCAACAATTTGCCTGGTCGCGGCAAGTAGCTTTTTTTGGAGAAAAGGCGATGGCCGCCAAACCGGGCCTGCGCGTGACCTCAGCCACGGCCGTTACCGCCTCTACCGCGCTTAGAATTGCAAGACCGGAATTTCTCCGGGGCATGCGCGAAGAACAGACCTTTTCCAGCTTGTTCTCCTCTTACCTGCTGGATTGCAACCTGAGGACCCAGCGGATCCGGTCGATCGACTTTTCAACCGGGCGGAAAAAAGGCTGGCGCGGGTGCTTCTGCTGCTGGCCGAATACAGTCAGTCCAAAGAAGAAACCGCTCTCATACAGCCGATTTCTCAGGAGTCATTGGCAAGCATGATTGGCAGTACACGGCCGCGTGTCAATGCCTTCTTGAGCCGCTTCCGCAAGCTCGGATTCATTGAATACAACGGCCGCATCCGAGTTCACAAATCCCTGCTGACCGTCTTCCTGCGCGATTGAGCGCTCTGCCCTACTTCGCCTCCATTGCAGGTGCATTCGTCGTCGAATCTCCAGCGGCAGGTGTGCCGCTGGAGGAAGAGATGCCTTTTGGCGCAGTTTGTGCCGGAACGGGAGACTTTCCTTGCGCTGAAGCCGGACCGGATGATTCCGGCGCAGTCGTGGCGCCGGACTGCGGCGCCTGGTTTGTAGCCGGCAGTGTAGTGGGTGAGGCTGTCGCGGGTTTGACCGCCGGGGCGGGCGTTGTTTTCCCGGCGGTTGAGGGCGCTGCCGCCGATGTGGACGCAGGACTCGATGGTGCTGCCACGGCGGATGGATTTGTAATTTGCCCAGCCTGTTTTGAGGAAGCCGCGGGAGTTGCAGCGATGGGATGCGACAGTGCTTCCGCCGGAAACAGCACGAAGTTCACAACCGATGGATCATCATGCAACTTTACATAGAGCTGTCCGGCAACCGGATGTGGAACCGTCAGGGCATAGCCGGTAAAGCCCTCTGGAATCTTAACGGAATGGGTGAATTGCGGGTCGTTTGAAACCGAATTCACCAGGAAAAGCTTGACCCCCGTCAGCTTGCAAGGTTGATCGGACGAATCCGGGCATTTGAGAGCGCCAAGGACAGGTAGACGGACGAGCGTGGCAAGAGGTTGCCAGTCGCTCGCAATCCCTTTCTCGATCACGCGGAAGCGCAAGGGGCCGGATGCGGAAGCAGAAAAAGCCTTGCCGGTGTCGAGTGTCGCCAAAGCGACTTGCGGATCTTCCAAGATCAGGCCATTCGTGGTGGTCAGAGTTGTCAGATACGCGCCTTGGACGGTAGCTACTTCTACCTTTTCGTCACCAGAGAAAGCGGCTGGTACTTGGGCATGAATCGAGAATGTCAATTCCGCATTTTGCGGAAGCTCATCTTGATCGGCAAGCTGGATATTGCTGGTGTCGTTCAACGCGGAAGGCTGAACGCTCTTCCCGATGAGAGTTACCCTGGGGCGCGGAGACGTAATCGTAGTTTCCAGTTTGAGGAGGCGGCCATCCTTTAGAGCGACCATGGCCGTTGAACTGTCTCCCTCTTTCAGCGCGCCGGCGGCCTTGGAATCGACTGTGGACAAAGATAGTTCGTCCGCGTCCTCGGCCGAATCCGACGAACTCGGCTTGAATGCAATTCCGTTCAGTGTGAGTTCTTTCACCTCGCCCAGATGACTGCCCTTGAGCACGCCTGAGAGATCACCGGCATGGAGGGTAAAGCTGTCGAGATGGTCGGCTTGTGCATAGGCCTGCAACGGAACAGTGTCGGCCTCTTGGCTGCCGAACTGCTTGATCAGCAGCGTTAGTGCGCCCGGCTTGGCTTTTTTGAGCGGCACCGTGACGAGCACTTCGTTCGGCTTCGTCGATTTCCACTCCGCCTTTTCCGGCTTGCCGAAGGGCTGTTGGAGCATGATGCTATCAACACAAGCGGCCTCTTGCGCCACAAGATGTACGGCGCTGTCGTGGCCCGCGATCAAAGATTGCTGGTCGTCGTCGGCAAGCTGCCAATGTTGCGGGTGTGCATTCTGAAGAAGGAATTCCGGGCCATCGTACGGCTCAAAGCCCCAGTAGCCGTGGAGTGAACCGTCCAGCACATCGCCAAAATTCGACGGACTGAGCCCGGCCGTATCCGCAACAAAGCCACCCTTTTCCGCATCGGCCTTCACCGGCAAATCGACGAACTTGCCGTTTTTTCCTTTCAGGCGAAGGACCATGTCGTGGGCGTAGGCCGTTGCAAACACCAGCGGAGCGCCCTCAGTGGGCAGCACCAGTTCGGTTTTTTCCGCACAGTACACCTCTTTGGGATCGACGGGATGGAGCGGTGGCATCTGAGGCGATTCGACCGCCGGCAGAGCAACCACCAGGACCGACTTGGGATTTTGAAACGACGGAACCGCATTGAGTTCCAGGGAGAGCTGATCGCCCTGTTCGGTGGACAGCGCGGGAATGTACTGGTACTGCGCGGTACGGAATGATTCCATAATGCGCGCAATGTCCATGGCCGAAGCGATATACGGGCTGGAATAGCCAAACCCGGCCTGTGGGGTACTGCTCAATGCAAAGGCCAAATCGCTCGTGGAGCCCGACGTGAGCGCCTGAACGATCGAGGCACTATGCCCGTCATTCAGCACCAGCGAATCCCGGCCCTGCATTAGGCAAGGAGCCTGCAGCTCGGGCATTTTCTCAAGGCAATCGGAATCGAATTTGATGGAGAGACTGCGCGCAAGAAGTGGCGAAGCCGTCTTCAGATGTTCGAAATCGGTCTGGCTGATTCGATGGATGGCGGCCAGATAGACCCGCAGCCGGGAGCGATCAAGCGTGGCCTGATTGAGATCCTGCGAGGCGCGCACAAAAGAACCCGGGTGGCCGCGAACGGCGCCGACAAGCGTCTTGAAGTCTCCTCCAGTCTCCGGAGCCAGAAAGGCGAGTACCTGCTGGGCCCCCTGAGGAACCGTGATCTTTAACCCTGCGCTGTCCTTGGGATTCCAGGTCTCGGATGAGAAGAACCACTTTTCCGGCGGCGGGTTGGTTGCGCCGCGCAAAAACGCCGCAATAAGAAGGTAATGCATGGACTGACCCGGAGGAAGGTCAGCTTTGATCGACACGTGATCGCCTGCCGAAAGGTTGGGCACCTCTGAGATCGGAAGTGTCTTGCCTGCATGAACAACTTTGACTTCCAGCCTGGGGCCAGCCAAATCAAACGGTGCCGGGTCGGCAAACAGAAAACCAGGCGTCGCAAGAAGCAACAGACAGAAAACACGCAATCGAGAAGCCATACGGGACTTTTAACCTCTACTAGTGTGAGACGGTCTGCCTGCCGATTCGTGATTCGACCGCCGCGTTCAAGTCTTGGAATGCGAAAACAAAATTGGGATCAGTAGATATATCGGGCGCGATCACGTCAGGTTCATCGCATGGGCGCTTTGACAGCAAACACAATGATGCCATGCATTATCAGCAGACCACGCCTTCAGCAGGTAGACATCCCCACTGTTGTTCACTCTGGCATCTCCACTCAGTCTCAGTCAGTTCCTTTTGGGACAGTCTTCATTCGATCACCGCACGCCTTCGAACGCCACCACGGCAGTTGCACCAACGGCTTCAGGATTTCGACGTAGGGTGGCTTGAGGCTGACGAACGTATGCGACTCGCAGAGTTGGTGTACGCTCTGCGACAGGATCGCTTCGACGGCTTCGCAATGCTGTTTCTGAAGGTGAGACAATTCTCCCGGATCGTCGATGTCGTATGACCTGATTTTGCAGACAATGTTTGCGGAAACTGATTTGGTGGAACGCGGATTGGCCAATTCTCCAAACGGTGTCTTGGGAATCTGAATTCGTCAGACGCGTCCGACGAATTCTCTCGGCGCTGTCGAGAGAATGCCGAGGCGAACAACCATCATCAATTGAACAGGATAGTGGCGTCTAATTTGTCATCGATTCGAAGACGCTTGGTCCTCAGCCTATCGGCACGGAAGATTGTCTCACTGACCGTCGATGGTTTTTGCTCCGCCCCACGACACTTCTTGAATTGACTATCGCTATATCGTAATATACAAATACATGCTTAACAGGAAGAGATCCCAAACCTTGCCCGGGATACTCGATCGAGGGTGGCCTTTATGAACATGAAACAGTATGTCGAGCGCGCGGATATGCTCAAAGCCCTGGCCCATCCGGTGCGCCTGTGCATCGTCCGCCACCTTATGGAAAAGCGCAATTGCAATGTCGGCCACATGCAGGAGTGCCTTGGAGCGCCGCAATCCACCATCTCTCAGCATCTGCAGAAACTGCGCATGGCCGGCATCATCAAGGGCACGCGCAACGGTCTCGAAGTCAACTATCAGGTTTGTGACGAGCGTGCTGCGAGAATAGTCAACACGCTGTTTTCAACCAGGAATGAAGGCTAACCACTATGACAAAGAAAAAAGTAGTAATCGTCGGAGGCGTTGCCGGCGGTGCTTCCGCGGCAGCGAGATTGCGCCGGCTTGACGAGCAGGCAGAAATCATCCTGCTTGAGCGGGACGAGTACATTTCATTTGCCAACTGTGGACTGCCTTACTACATAGGCGAAACGATCCAGGAGCGCGATAGGCTGCTGGTGCAAACGCCGGAGGCCATGCGCGCCCGCTTCGCCATCGATGTCCGCGTACATAGCGAAGTTACAGCAGTGCATCCGGACAAAAAGACGATTACGGTCAACAGCAAGGATCGCGGCCAGTACGAGGAATCGTATGACTACCTGATTCTCTCTCCGGGCGCCAAGCCGATTCGCCCCAACCTGCCCGGAATCGACAGCGGCCGAGTCTTCACCTTGCGCAATATTCCCGACACGGACCGCATCAAGGCCTTTGTCGATCGCGAAGACAGTCACCGGGCGATCGTCGTCGGTGGCGGCTTTATCGGCCTGGAAATGGCGGAGAACCTGAAAGAACGCGGCCTGGAGGTTACGCTCACCGAGGCTGCGCCTCACGTTCTTGCGTTTCTTGATTCCGACATGGCGATCCTGGCCGAGCGGGAACTGCAGGAAAACGGTATTCAACTGTTCCTTGGCGACGGCGTAGCTGATTTCCAGGAACAGGCAGACGGACTTTCCGTTACGTTGCAAAGCGGCAAAGTTCTGACTGCCGATCTTGTCATCCTGGCGATCGGCGTCGCACCGCAGACGGCGTTTCTGTCTGGCAGCGGCATTTCGCTTGACCGGCGCGGACACATCCTTGTGAATGACCATCTGGAGACTTCGCTCGCCAATATTTACGCGGTCGGCGACGCGATTCAAGTTGTTGATTACGTCAGCGGCCAACCCACCGCGATTCCACTGGCCGGCCCAGCCAACAAGCAGGGCCGGATTGCAGCCGATAACATTGCCGGGATTCCCAGCAGTTTCAAAGGCAGCCTTGGAACCTCGATCCTGAAGATCTTCAGCCTGACGGCAGCGGCTGTTGGCGAGAACGAGCGGACGTTGCAACGCCTTGGCACTCCATACCGCGTGGCAATCGTGCACCCCAACTCTCTCGCAAACTATTACCCTGGCGCGCTGCCATTGACGATCAAACTGTTGTTTGATGATGCCGGACGGATTCTGGGCGCGCAGGCAATCGGCCTGGACGGCGTCGACAAGCGCGTCGATGTCATCGCCACAATCATGCACTGTAAAGGCACGGTCCATGATCTGACAGAACTGGAACTTGCGTATGCGCCACCATATTCTTCGGCGAAGGACCCCGTGAATATGGCTGGATTTGTGGCGGAGAACATTCTTTCCGGGCTGAGCGACGTGTTTACCTACGAGCAGCTCGCTTCGTTTGATCAGGAGAAAAGCATCCTTCTGGACGTACGCACGCAAATTGAATTTGATAACGGCCACCTGCCCGGCGCGATCAACATTCCAGTCGACGGATTGCGTCAGCGTCTATCGGAACTGAACCAAGAAAAGATGATTCTGACTTACTGCCAGGTTGGACTGCGCGGCTACATCGCCTCGCGAATCCTCAGTCAGAACGGCTTCCGCGTCAAAAACATGACGGGTGGCTATAAGTCGGCGGCTCCGCTCCTGCGCAAGCCCTCGGCCACGCCGTCTGGCACGGTGCTGGATACGGAGACGCAGGTCATGCGTCAGGCGCCGATTAGCCATGGAGCCAATCGCAATCTGAACGCCACCGGTCTCGTCTGCCCTGGCCCGCTGATGCAGGTAAAAGCCTCGCTGGATGAGATGAACGAAGGACAAGTGCTGGAGGTAACGGCCTCCGATCCAGGCTTCTTTGCAGATATCCGCGCATGGTGCCAGAGAACGGGCAACAACCTGATCAACGTGAAAAAGGAAAGCAACCGCGTGATTGCTCTTATCGAAAAGGGAGCAAGGAACGCCGCGGCTCAACCGATGGCCATCTCTGATGACAGGGATAACAAGACCATCATTGTTTTCAGCGGCGACTTCGACAAGGCCATGGCCGCTTTCATCATTGCAAACGGCGCGGCTTCCATGGGAAAGAAAGTCACCATGTTCTTCACTTTCTGGGGACTGAGCATTTTGCGCAAGTCCGAAAGCGTGCCCGTGAAGAAGAACCTTGTTGAGAAAATGTTCGGCTGGATGCTGCCCCGCGGCGCCGGTGCGCTCAAGCTGTCGAAAATGAACATGCTCGGCATGGGAACAAAGATGATGCAAGCGGTGATGAAGGATAAGAACGTCTCATCTCTTGCGGATCTGATCACCTCAGCGCAGAAAGCAGGAATCGAAATTATCGCCTGCCAAATGACGATGGACGTCATGGGGCTGCACAAGGAAGAACTGATCGACGGGGTCGAGGTCGGCGGCGTCGGCTATTACCTCGACAAAGCCGAGGATTCGAACGTCAACCTGTTCATTTAGGGGTAAACGCGCCCACCGTTTCCTGTTTCAATGGGCGCGCTGAATTCATTGCCCCATTCGGCAAACGATGCATCGTAGAGCACCGGCCGGAACCCGGATACACGGTCAAAACGGCAGGAGCGATATTGCCAGGCACGTTCCGTGTTCTGCCCTGCTCTTTGGACCACTTTTCCAGTCCGCCATCCAGCAGAGCCACGCTGCTTCCATGTCCCAGATAGTCGAGCGCAAAGTACATCCTGGCCGCGAATAAACCGAATACTCATTGCGCGTAATCCCAGATCAGGTACCATCCAGGCGTCGTCCCAAATTCTCGGTGCACTTTACTACTAGCAAAGCGTACCATGTTTTCGTAAATCCTTTGGAATGCGCTCATGAACGAATCAGACCGGAGAAACTGAAGGCGAACGGCAACGATCTGGGCAGCCTTGATCGCGTAATTGCTCTGTCAGACCAGCTTGGCTGGTAGAACGATTCGATGAATTTGCGATGTTGCAAAAAATAATTCCGCGAATCCTGTAACGAATCGTCCAGTTCATGACTTTATTCTCATGAACGCACAAAGAGGACAGTGCAAACGATGAATCTGAACCGAAAATCAGCCAAGTGGCTCTTGATCTTCTGTTGCGTCTGGAGTAGCGGAGCCGGAGCGCAGACGGCGCAACTGACGCTCCGGCAGGCCATTGACCGCGCACTTGGGCAAAACCCGGAGGCGGCGGTTGCAGGTGCTGACGAGAAGGCCGCCGGCGCCTCGGCCCGTCTGGCGCGCACCTATCTGTTGCCGCAACTCAGTTTTACAGAAGACATCTCGCGCGGGGATGATCCCGTGTTTGCCTTCGGTATGCGTCTGCGGCAACGGCAGTTTACGCAGGCCAACTTTGCCTTGAACGAACT
>Ga0326727_10009030_pt1 | contig 24880 bp, 20 predicted proteins | sample MB2enrmetagenome_FD_207643 | JGI IMG/M metagenome (GOLD analysis project Ga0326727, IMG submission 207643) | Lab enriched peat soil microbial communities from McLean, Ithaca, NY, United States - MB29MY | ecosystem: Environmental > Terrestrial > Soil > Wetlands > Peat | place: USA: New York... | reverse complement strand
GTGATCACACCCAGTTCTGCAAGCTCAGCCACGGCATCGCTCAGGATCTCGGCATGCACACCCAGATCCTTCTTTTCATGAAGGAAATAAGCCACGGCATTGGGTATGCCCCCGATGCCGAGCTGGATAGTGGAGCCGTCCGGGATTAGTCCGGCAATGTGTTCACCGATCTTCTTCTCCACATCCGTGATGCTGATCTCGGGAACCGGTACGAGGTCATGATCCTTCTCGACGATATAGTCGATCTCGCTCACATGGATCATGTTCTCGATTCCATGAATCCACGGAGTCTTGCTGTTCACCTGCGCAATGACCTTCTTGCACATATTGGTAGCATATCTCCCATAGACGACCCCACAAGGCCCGTAATTCATGTAGCCACGCTCGTCCGGGGGAGTCACCTCGCAGATAAAGACATCATTGGCTTTGGCCAGCTCGAGGGCGATATGGGCCTTTGAAAGGTGCATGGGGAAGGGCACCACGTTGCCTTGGGGCATGAACATCCTTTCTAGGGGGCCGAAGTAGCCGCTGTAGTAGGTTATATGTCCTACATAATCACCCTGCAGGAATGCATATGGATAGGTTATGAGGTTGCTGGCGATCTTCACCTTATGAAGCTCATCCTTGCGGGCAGCGAGCGCGTTCAGGATATCGATGGGTGCACTGTTGACCGGAGGTACAATGATCCAGTCGCCTGACTTGATCTGGGAGGCAGCCTCCTCGGCTGTGATCAACTTGCCCTTATATTCTTCTTTCCATCCCTTCAGTCCAGCCATGATATGCCCTCCTTTAGCTTGTGGATAAGATGTTCAGACTCGATCTGCAGGATTCCCAGCGCATCCATGCACAAGTATCGCACCTACTAAAAGCCAACTACAGATCTATCCCAAAGAATACTAGTTAATATCTATCGCCAATGCAGCTTGAATCCTTTGCCGGTTACGATACTTTCAGAGACGACAGAAACCCGGCTAGGATCGGGTGGTACTATTTTCATCCTACAGGAGTTGATGATGTCCTTCTGGATATCGATTCCCGGCATGACTTCGATTAGCTCCATTCCGCGTTCAGTAAGCTGAAAAACTCCGACATTAGTGCAGTAGTAAACTTTTTTTCCGGCTTTGAGTGCCTCAGGACCGCTAAAGGTTATTTCATCAACTTTATCAATAAATTTTGGTTTACCGGGCTTGACAATTAAGATTTTGCCATCCTTTACTTCCATATGAGCTCCGACCATCCATGAACCAATAAAAATGATTGTCTTCGCGGCAACTGTCATATCCGTAAAACCGCCCGGGCCAACATAATTGATTGGCCCTTCGCCTCGCTTGGACACATTAACATTACCCTTTGAATCCACCTGTAACAGTCCCAGCATAGTAGTATCAAGCTTTTCATAGATGACATGGAACATTTGGGCAGAACTGAGAATTTTTTCCGGATTAATGGATGCACCGAAGAAGACACCCATTGCAGGCATTCCTCCCAAAGGCCCTGACTCTAGCATATAGGTTATATCCTCATGAATGCCACCTTCATAAATCAGCCTGCATACTTCTTCTGGCAGACCTACACCCACATTTACATATTGGTCCTTCTGGGCTATCCTCATAAAAAAATCAGCCGCAAGACGGGCGAGTGCTTCTTCTGCTGGTCCCCGGTGAGGTGTGATCCGGAGCAGGTTATTGACAAATTCAAGCCTGGCAAGAGCATCCTCGGTATCAACTTGCGCCCCCTCGGTGAACATCTCCCAATATTTCCTTTGGGATGCCAGGCCGCACTGCTCATTATGCGGATTCACGACTATTGCATCGATTTTATCCGCAGGCAAAGAGATCTCTTTTTCGTTTTTGGGGATTATGTCTGCCACTGTAACAAGCACCTTTCCCCCGTTGTGTTTGGCGGCCATTGCAGATTCCAGATTCTCGGTGATAACAGAAGCGTGTTTGAAATAGACGTTTCCTTCAGCATCAGCATAGGGTGCATTCATCAATGCAACAGTAATTTTGGGCAATCGGTATCGCAAATAATCGCCATCGACACTGGAAAGGCTTTCGCCAACACCTTCGATAAGAGGAGTACCATTTCCTACTCTGGGGTCAACCATTGTGCCCACACCGGTTTTTGACACGATACTGTCTTCTCCTCTGGCTTGGGCCTCAATCAAAAAATCTAGTACACCTTGGGATATTCTATGTACCTCTAACTTCCCTATTTGGGCCAGTTTAAGAAAACTCTTCATGGTTTCATGATGTCCACCTATCCATACCCTGACCAATCCTTCAACCCCTACTTCTTCCAAGGAGCCGAACATCCTGCCCCTGGCACCCTGACCAGCCACTGATATCCAGGTGAGATTTTCAGGATGGCGGGATTGCAGAAAGCGATTACGAATTGCATGATAGAAAATGCTGCACCGCGCATTTGCGGCGATGCCATTGGATAGAATGCATGCTCCATCGGGAATCAGCTCCACAGCTTGCCGGCCACTCATAAATTTTGGATTTATTAGATGCGCTGGAGCAGGAAGATTGAAATTTTTCTTGCCCGGAAAGAAAACAAATCGAGCCACTTGAATCAGCAATTGTATATATTCACCAATTTTCATAAGATCATCCTTCAGGCCTGCTATCACCCACTGTCATGGGTAAGACCAGAACACGCTCTTGTCTCTAAGTCATCATGACTTCCAGAAATCGGCAGATGCTTAAGCGTACTGCCCGGGTTCTTTTATTTAAAGAGCCGAGGAATTCTGTATGTCTCTTACAAACCATAAATAGCAATTACTTACTATACTGCGGGAGCAAGCTTGCTCTCTCTAACTTTCTTGTACGAAGAAAGGTCTGTATAGAGCTCTTCTTTGAGAGGATTGCGTTTGTACTTAAGAGCTGTATACACCTGGTAAACAAATACTGCGACGTTGGAAGCCAAAGCAAGGCTGCTGACAACCCACAGAGCATTTGCGTTGTGTGATGACTTAACTGCAAACATAGACGTGTCGATGAAATTTGGGAAAGTCATAGCAAACATGCACCAGATTGCAAGGGTTTGAGCACGGTGCTGTAGCCAAGCACCTGTCCGGATAAAGAAAGCAGGAATCGTGCAAGAAATCAGGAGAGCTGCTCCGGCATAGAATGCGTGATCGGAAAGGCAGTTGTACACATATGCGAAGTTCCAGAGATCGTATGCAATGATCCAGAACCAGAGCATATCAGGCCATAGCATATCTTTCTTCTTGTCGTTGCTTATGAAAATTCCCTGCCAGCCGCAAATAGTGACAATATTCAGAAGTCCGGCAATACCGTTCATGACGTTCCATGGACCGCTGAACATAAATACTCCATCAACCATTCCATGAGCATGCATACCAAAAACCTGGAAATCACGAGTACAAGCTTCCAGTATGTTAAGCGCGAGAATAAATGGAGGGAACATCAGCAGATACTTGTTTTTTGCCGCGCCCTTAATATGACGAATGACAAGGAAGCCAAGGCATCCGGCCAATGCCGAATACACCTTTGCCCAATGAAACCAATCATTCATGCTGGTACCTTCTCCAGCAGTTGTAGGCCATACAGCAAATGTCAGAAAAAGAGGCAGTACAAGAAAAATCAAAAGAGAAGACCATTTGTTTAAGCGGGCTAGTTCATTGACAAGTATCAAGCCTGCAAGAACCGCGAACCACATAAGGGTGGAGTACCATGGAATCGGTTGAAATAAGAACATCGTATTATCCTCCTTTCAGAGGAGAACCTTCTGCTTAGTACCATCCTATGATCAGACAATAACCACTGGGCAAGTGGCATTGATGATCACATATTGTGCTACCGAACCTAGCAGGAACTTCTCGACTCTGGATTTCTTCTCAGTGCCGATGATGATCTCATCGATTGTATGCTCCTTGGCAAACTTTACAATATCATCTCCTGCATCATGGCCTTTAATAATGAGATGGGACTCACATGGTATCTTCTCTTTCTCCAGAATCTCCTTGAGATAGGTCAGTTCATCCTCTCTTGCTTCTATCTCTTTGAGTTCTGACTGACCGCCCTTAGGCAGAGAGGACACTATATCAACATGGGCATTGAATGTCTTTGCATGTGTTTTAACCAAAGGCAGTGCATCTTTGGTATATTCCGTTCCGTCATAGTACATGAGAATTTTCATAATCTGCTCCATTCTTTTTCTTACCCGTAAGCACGGGATATTATCAAAGAGCCTAGGGTCAATCAGTATCCTCATAATATGTCCATTTTATTTCTTGAAGATCTTTGCAAGGAGAGGCTTTTCTTTTCCTGCGGTCATCATAATCTTTCCCAGTTCATCCTGGTATCCGGTAACAGTGGCATGGACAATCCGGTCAAAGAACAGGTTCACATAGTAGTTGATCTCCATGAACTGGTTAAGGGTGAAACCGCTGTCTACCGCGATCTGGTCCCTGAGCTCATGCCAGATAGCCCTCTTGATAAGCTGAAAGACCATTATAACTTCATCCAGAGGCATACCCTCTCTGCACCGAGTTGAACCTAAATCGGAATAGTAGGCAAATAAGGTGTTCTTTGGCTTGTTTTTATTGAGCCAGTTTCCAAGCCTCACATGCACATTCTTGATCACCTGGGCAATACGCTCTTCCCTGACATCCTCCGAGAGATCCCAGTAATGCCTTGTCTCATCTCTCTTCAGGACCTCCTGGACAACATTCTTCGTTATCTTTTCTGCCTGGTTTTCTATGAGGGTCATGAATCGTTGGTACATTGTTAATACCTCCTTTTTTTGGTCTAACAGGTTGGGTGACTTCAGATGATCCGACTTACCAGATGTCCATCTGATATCAGTCCTTCCTGTCCTTATTAAAAGCATCTTTCATGCCAAAAATATGAAGCGTCGTAACATATTGAAATGCAATCAATTTGAAACCAAGAGTAGATCAGACTGGTCTCTATTGGTCATATTGTTTATGAAATTTTCAAATTTGTTTTGCATTTTTACACAGCGATAAGTGGATAACTATGTTGATTGGGAATGATAACACCTTCCCTAAAAAACAGGGTTTAAAGCTAAATATCTTCATGTCAAGACTGCAATGCTAAAGATTATAATAATGAGAGCAGGTTAGGCTAGCGTATCTGTCCATCAAATAATAATCACTGGGCAGTGAGCATTGGAGATCACTTGATCTTCAACCGATCCAGGGGTAGGTTCCTCTAAGGCGGTTCTCTTATCCGTGCCTAATATGATTTCATCGATATCGTTTTCCCTGATGAACTTTCCCACATCGACTCCTTCATCATGGTTGCTAATGAGGATATGTGTCACGCAGGGAATATGATCTTTTTCCAGAACATCTTTTATATATTGGAGATCGTCTTCCTTCTTCTTTATCTCGCTGAGCTGGGGCTTGCCTGTTGCATGGATAAAGGCCACAATATCGATCATGGCATGAAATGACTGTGCATGCTTTTTTACTACAGGGATGATCTCCCTGGCATGATCAACGCTGTCATAGTACATCATGATCCTCATGATCAGTTCCTTTCCAAACCTCTATCCACTATACAGAAATAACAGCTAGATCCCCTTATTTATTGCTAGGTATTCATTCAATCCATCCACAAAGGCCTTCGGGTCTGCTATCTTTTTGATGCGCAGCAAATCACCAAGTGTAGCAGGGAACGACCCCACACAAAAAACAAAGCTGACACCATTCTCGATGCCATAACCTATGGCTTGCGGATATTTATTAACAAGGTCTTCCACAGTCATCTCAAGGGTTATAATCAAACCTTTATCCATTGAAGTACCACCTTATTTTAAAAGTGCCAGGGGAGAGGGGCTGACAACCCCTCTTCCCTATACCTTCCTTAATACATACCCACCTTTTTCTCGCTTAGGCTTATGAAGATGTTCTTCTTCTGGGTGTAGTGCTCGAGCATCATTTTGTGGGTCTCGCGGCCGATGCCCGACTTCTTGTACCCACCAAACGGGGCATGTGCAGGCAGGGTGTTGTAGTTGTTCACCCACATCCGACCTGTCTCGATAGCCCTTGCAACCCGGAATGCACGGTTGATGTCTTTGGTCCAGACCGCGCCTCCCAGGCCGTATTCACTGTTGTTGGCCATCCGGATTACTTCTGCCTCATCCTTGAACTTGAGGAAGCACACCACCGGGCCGAAGATCTCTTCCTGGGCCACCCTCATATTTTCCGTCACATCGGCGAGGATGGTGGGCATCATGAAGCAACCTTTGTCCAGGCCTTTCTCCGTGATGCGGTCCCCACCGCAAGCCACCTTGGCACCTTCCTTCTTGGCAACTTCGACGTAGGCCAGGATCTTCCTGAGCTGTTCCTCATTGACCTGGCATCCCATCATTGTGTCCTTCTCCCAGGGGAGACCCACCTTAACCTTCTTGAATGCGGCAATGGTCTCTGCAAGGAATTTGTCATAGATATCCTCGTGGACGAATACCCGAGAACCGGCGCAGCAGACCTGGCCCTGGTTGAACAGTATCCCCATCAGAACGCCCTCTATGGCCTTTTCCCATGGGCAGTCGGGAAAATAGATATTGGCAGACTTGCCGCCCAATTCCAGGGTTGCAGGTATCAGTTTCTTTGCAGCGGCATCGGCGATGGTGTAACCCACCTCGGTGGAGCCCGTAAAGGCGAGCTTGCGGAAATCAGGATGCTCCAGCACATAGTTGCCGGTTGTTGAGCCACGTCCGGTGACCACGTTGACGACACCCGGGGGTAGCACGCCCTCCAGCAATTTTGCAAACTCCAGAATGCTCAGTGATGTGGTGGAAGATGGTTTGATCACAACTGTATCGCCTGCTGCAAGGGCAGGTGCGATCTTCCATGCTGCCATCAAGAATGGGAAGTTCCAGGGAATGATCTGTCCGACCACACCTATGGGCTCCCTGAGAATGATACTTAAGGTGTCTTTGTCGATCATAACTGCCTGACCTTCTTCCGTGCGTATGGCACTGGCGAAATAGCGGAAGTGATCCGAGGCCAGCGGCACATCTACAGCGGTTGTCTCACGGATCGGCTTGCCATTATCTAGGGTCTCCACCATGGCAAGTTTATCTTTGTTGGCATCGATGAGGTCCGCGATCTTAAGAAGGATTGCTGCACGTTCCTGAGGGCTGACGTCTTTCCAGGTCTCGAAGGCCTTCCATGCGGCCTTCACTGCCAGATCCACATCCTCCTTCCCAGCCTCGGCACAGGTAGCAAGGAGCTCACCATTGGCCGGACAGTATATTTTGAATGTCTTCCCTTCCTTGCCATCCACCCATTTACCATTAATAAACAGTTTGTAATGCTCATCTACAGGCTTCTTCATGGATAATCTCCTTTTTTACCGTTGTGAACCGGCCCATTTTTCAGCTACATAGTGTCGGTTCATTCTTACAGTCTTTAAGGCATTATGTATGCCAGGACATAATAATGTCATAACTTACAGAAATAACGATGGAATATAATTAACCGAGATATCTTCCAACCCTGAATGGTTAGGAGATATGTGAATTTTCACATTGTTCATTGAAATTTTTCAAAGATCAACTTGGCGATGTATACTCTCCTGACAATGCCGGTCACCCTTTTCTTCCATCAGGGATGAGATGCCATCTGGGCGGGCAATTGATAATAGCTTCCCTTTAAGAGTCGTATTATAATTATGATAAGCTTTGAGATATATTTGGATTAGAGGAGAACTTAAGGATGTCGAGGAGACCTACCTATGCCGAGTTGCTTCTGAGGATCAGCGAACTAGAGACTGCAATAGCAGATCAAAAGGACCATGCTACTGCTGAATGCGGAGGTGATGAGATTCTCAAAAACAATGAAGGACACTTCCGGGAGCTTGTAGACAATTCACCCACCGGTATCTCTATTATCCAAGACGAGAAAGTTGTGTACAGGAATCCAGAGCAGCAAAGGATCTTCGGTCAGCTGTCCGAACCACTTACATCCATGTATGAGAAGATCCACCCCGACGACAAGGAAAAGTACCATGAAATGTATCAATCAACCCTGTCAGGAAAAACCACTCATGCGGGAATTGATCTCAGATTCATCCATCTCTCGGGTGAAACCACAGGGGAACTGTCCATGAAATGGCTCCACTGCCGTTCAAATCTCATTGATTACCGGGGAAGGAAGGCGGTATTATTCAACATGATGGATATGACCAAGGCCAAAGAAATTGAGCGCCTCCTGAACATCCAGGACCGGATGTCATCACTGGGCCATGTGGCTGCAGGGATCGCCCATGAGATCCGTAATCCTTTATCGGGAATTAATATCTACCTTGATACAGCTCTTACGATCCTTAAACGTGGAGAGGACAGGGAGAAGATCAGTGCGGTTCTTGAAAAAATACAATCCGCCTCATCCAAGATCGAATCCGTTATCAAGAGGGTCATGGATTTTTCAAGACCATCTGAACCCAAGCTCATTCCCATAAACATCAACACACCTGTTGAAGATGCCTTAAGTCTTTCCTCTGTCATGCTCCGAAAGACCTCCATCGATCTCAAGACGAACCTTGCAAAAGGACTTCCTCAGTGTATTGCCGATTCTCAGCTTATTGAACAGGTGATCCTCAACCTCATTACGAATTCAGCAGAAGCCATGAAGGATCAGGGCCAGGGGAAGAAGATCGAAGTCAGCACTTCGCTTAATGGAAAATCAATAATGGTATCGGTGGCGGATTCTGGACCCGGTTTAACCTTAGGCCTGGCTCAGAAAATATTCGACCCGTTCTTCACGACAAAGAGCAGTTCCACAGGCATAGGCTTGAGCCTTTGCCAGAGGATAATCCACGATCATGGGGGGATCTTGAGTGTATCCTCCAGCAGATTGGGGGGGGCTGAATTTTCATTTACCATACCGGTAAATGAATCATAGGGAGATTGCAGTATGAGGTTTTCTCTCATTCTCATTGATGATGAGGAGACAATCAGGGATGGAATCAGCACGGCCATGGGATCTGAGTATGATGTCAGGACCTTTGCTGCAGCAGAGGAGGCACTGGATGCGATCAGGACAGTCCCTCCGGACCTCATTCTGCTTGACATCGGGCTTCCGGGGATGAACGGCATTGAAGCCTTGGCCAGGATAAAAGATATTTATCCAGAGATGCTGGTGATCATGATCACCGCTTACGAGGATATCAAAACCGTTATATCAGCCATGAAGCTAGGGGCACATGACTATGTGGTCAAGCCCATCGTTATGGGCGGCCTGAGGGTGACCATACAAAATGCCTTGGAGTCCATCCGCCTCAGAAAGGAAGTGAGGCTCCTCCAGGAACACTACCTGAAAGACAATATGCCCTTCTTCATTGCTCAGAGTAATGAGATCCAGGAGGTTATGGAATTCATCAACAGGGTATCCAGCAGCGCCGATACACCTATACTCATTCTGGGTGAAACAGGTACAGGCAAGGAACTCATTGCCAGTGCTATTCATTTCCATAGCCCCAACTTCAAGGGTCCTTTCCTGACGCTCAATTGTGCGGCCATCCCCAAGGATCTCATCGAGAGCGAACTCTTCGGTTACGAAAAGGGAGCCTTCAGCGGTTCAAGCACTTTAGGCAAACGAGGCATCATTGAAGAGGCGGCAGAAGGGACACTTTTCCTCGATGAGGTGGGAGATTTGAGCCTTCAAGCTCAAGCAAAACTCCTGCGATTTCTCGAAGACGGGGAATTCTACCGGGTAGGTTCAACTCAGAAGCACCATATCCGAACACGGATCGTATCCGCCACAAACAAGGACCTGAACGACATGATGGATCAGGGTCTATTCAGGAATGACCTTTATTTCAGGCTGGGTGTTGTTACGGTCCACGTCCCATCCCTCAATGAGCGCAGGGAGGACATTATCCCCTTGGCGAACTATTTTCTCGATATGTTCAGTACTAAGTTTCATAAAAAATATACCAGGATTTCAAAAGACGCCAAGAAGGCCCTTCAGGAACATCAATGGGTGGGCAATGTACGTGAATTGAAGAATCTCATTGAGCGTTGTGTGCTTGTCGGGAAAGGCCCTGAGCTGAAGCTTAAGGATATGAGCATGAACATGCCCGGTCGAGGGAAAAGAAAGGTTGCTGGTGGTAAGGACCTCTTCCCTGATGGAGACCCAATCATTCCTCCTGAGGGTTTCGATCTCATGGAAGCGATCAAGGAATATGAAAAGCGTTACATCAATGCCGCCCTTAAGTATGCAGAGGGTAATGAGAGCAAGGCTGCCAGGTGCCAGGCTTCTCCATATGAACCACTATACCTTCCGCTACCAGAGGAAAAAAATAGTGTAATGCTCGAAACTCTGCCCTTTTAGCTTTTTGCAAAATTATCAGAGTATTTGTAAATTATGCAAATATCTCTGAATCTGAAACGAGACCGGTTTTCCAGAAGAACAGCTAACAGATTGAATAAACTTGCCATCTCAGAAAAGCATTGCCTGGCATACCATTTGCTCAAGACCTATTACAGAAGGAAGATACTCCATGAATATATTTGAAGAGATCAAGGATAAGAAGATCCTACTCATAGATGACGATGAAAGTATCAGAGATTCTCTCACCATGTTTTTCCAAGGTGAGGGTATCTTCATTGATACCTTGGAGACTGCTGAAGAAGGGATGAAGGTCCTTGAAAATCAGCATTACGACATTATTATCACTGACTATAAGCTTCCCGGTATGGATGGACTGAGCTTTCTCAAACTCATTCAAGGGTTTTACCCTGACGCCTTCAAGATCTTGATTACTGCATACGGGAGCTCTGAGATTATAAACACAGCTAAGAGTTTTGGAATGGATGAATACATAGAAAAACCATTTACCACGAAACTCATCAAAGATGCCCTGTCCAGAATGTTGAGTAAAGAGGCCGGATAACGGTTTATCCCTATTCGGAAAGGGTAGGATATATCTCACATGATACTCAACTGGCGAGATACGTACAACAAAAGGCTTACCGATGCGAGAACAGCGCTTTCTCATATCAGGCGGGGTGCTCGGATATTCATCGGATCTGCCTGTGGTGAACCCCAGCTCCTGGTGAAGACACTCATAGACGTGGCTGAAAACCTTGCGGACACCGAGATCATCCACTTTCTTGACCTCGGCATAGAGCCCTATACGGATGAGAAATTCAATGAGAGTTTCCGCCACAATGCCCTTTTCATTGGCGCAAGCTCCAGGGCTGCAATCAAGGAAGGCAGGGCCGACTATACCCCTGTCTTCCTCTCGGAGATCCCCCAGCTCATGCAAAGGGGAAGCATGCCTGTTGATGTAGCATTGATAACGGTATCCCCTCCTGACAACAATGGGTATGTGAGCCTGGGGATATCTGTGGATATTACCAAGACCGCAGCCGAGGTTGCCCCCTACGTGGTGGCGGAGGTGAATCCGAACATGCCACGCACGCTCGGTGATAGCTTTCTCCACGTAAGTGAAATTGATGCTTTTGTGGAGAATGATACACCCTTGTTGGAATTTGTGCAGAAGTCACCCACTGAAATAGCCAAGGCCATCGGTGAGCATATTGCAGACCTTATCGAAAACGAGTCCACTCTTCAGACCGGTGTCGGAAGGATACCCAGTGCGGTATTACCCTATCTGAAGAACAAACGTGACCTGGGCATCCATACTGAGACATTTACGGAAGACCTCATCGACCTCATCGAGGCTGGCGTGATTACTTGCAGGAAGAAGACCCTCCATCCTAACAAGATAGTGGCCTCCTTCTGCATGGGCACAAAACACCTGTACGACTATGTACATAACAATCCACTTTTTGAGTTCCGGCCCTGTCAGTATGTGAATGACCCATATGTCATTGCCCAGAACGATAAGATGGTCTCCATCAATTCAGCCCTCACGATAGACATTACCGGTCAGGTGTGCTCCGATTCCCTGGGGTTTACTTTTTATAGCGGAATAGGCGGTCAGGTGGACTTTGTACGCGGCTCTGCCAGGTCGAGACGGGGGAAGTCCATCATGGTGCTTCCTTCTACAACAGATGATGGAAAGAAATCACGGATTGTGCCATATCATGAGCCGGGTAGCGGCATAGTGGTGACCCGGGGATCCATTCACTATGTGGTCACGGAATACGGAGTAGCATATGTTCATGGCAAATCCATCCGTGACCGGGCCATGGCCCTGATCAATATCGCACACCCCAAGTTTCGCGATGAGCTGTTGGAGGCTGCCAAGAAGCAGGGCTATGTCTTCAAAGATCAGATCCTTCCTGTGGTTCTCTATCCGAAGGAATATGAGACTTTCTGGACCGACAAGAATGGGACCGAGATCTTCTTCCGCCCCGTGAGAGCAACCGATGAACGGGGGATCCAGGACATGATTTACGACCTTCCGGAGCAGGACATCTACACCAGGTTTTTCCATAGCTTGAAGTCTTTCTCCCACAAGGTTGCTATGCCCTTGGCTGCCATAGACTACAATGACAAAATGGCCATCGCTGCAGTTACCGGCAAAGAGGAACCCGAAAGTAGGGAGCAGATAGTGGCTGTGGGGCGTTATATCCGTGATCCTCATTCCAATTTAGCCGAGGTTGCATTCACAACTCACCAGGACTGGCAGAACAGAGGAATCGGAACATTTCTCCTTCAATACTTGATCCGGATTGCCAAGGAGAAGAACATCAAGGGATTCACGGCGGATGTCCTAGCTCGAAATGCACCAATGATGACAGTGTTTTCCAAGACAGGATACCACGTCAAAACGCGCCTGGAATATAGTGTCTATGAACTCGAGATCTCCTTTAGTGAAGAGGACAAGATAATGAGTAGCTGACAGCGGATAAGTTCAGCCCAATGGAGTTTTACAGGATCTTATCATCTTGAGGCCTTGAGTATTATTCTGCAGTCAACGACAGTCGCCCCTTTACCCTCCTCGTGGACCAGGAGCGGATTGATATCCATTTCCATAATTTCCGGATGATTCATGACCATATTAGAAAGGCATACCAGTATTTTTTCTAATGCCTGGATATCAACTTTCGGTCTACCCCTGAACCCTTGCAGGATCTTGTAGCCCTTAATACTCTCAATCATGTGCAGCGCATCGTCTCTGCTAACCGGTGCCAGTCGAAACTCAACATCCTTATAAACCTCTACGAAGATACCACCGATACCGAACATCAGTAGAGGCCCGAAGATGGGATAACGGGTCGCCCCAAGAACGACCTCTTCACCCGGTGATGCCTTTTTCTCGACGAGTACACCTTGCACCTTGGCCTGAGGATCGAATTTCCCTGCATTGGTAACAATCTCATTGAAGGCCTCCTCTACTTCATCCTTAGTCTTGAGCCCTACTATTACGCCTTCTGCATCTGATTTATGGAGAATCTGGGGAGACACAATCTTTAGAACTACGGGGAAACCTATCTCGGCAGCTATGCTGGATGCCTCCTGGGGTGTTTTTGATAGTCCAACAGGTAGAACAGGCATTCCATAGCATTTGAGCAGCTCATTCCCATCAAGTTCACCAAGCCTTGTCCTTCCTTCATCAAGGCATCTTTTAATGATGAGTGATGCCTTCTTATTGTCATGGCTTAACTTGAACGGATCGAGTTGCTTGCGGTGCAACCATTGCGAATATTTGTAGAGAACGGCAAAGGCCTGTGCAGCGTTTTCTGGGAACCGATAGACTGGATATCCGTTTTCATGGAAAAAATTAACCCCTTCGGAAACATCGCCAACACCCATGAAACAGCACAGAATCGGCTTGTTTGATTGACGCGCGATCTTAACGATCGCCTGGGCGGTACCCAGGGCATTGGTCATGGATTGTGGAGTCAGGATCACCAGGGCGCCGTCGACATTTTCATCGTATATAACTGCTATCAGGGCATTTTCATATCGGTCGTTATCGGCATCTCCGATGACGTCAACAGGATTTTTTATATTTGCCGCCGAAGGCAGGTGGCCGGCCAAAGCCTTGAGGGTTCCCTCACTGAACTTTGCAAGCTGCAACCCTGATGATATGGTCACATCAGTTGCAAGAATCCCCGGGCCGCCAGCATTTGTCACAATCGCCACCCGGTTCCCCCTGGGAAGCTTTCTTGCCTGCTTGCCAAGCCTGCTCATTTTTTTGTAGCTGAATACGTTGGCAAAATCAAAGAGCTGGTCAACGGTATCGCACCGGATGATCCCCGATTGTTTGAAGATTGCATCATAAACAGCTTCCGAACCTGCGAGGGAGCCTGTGTGAGATGCAGCGGCCGCTGCACCGGCGCTTGTCCGTCCAGATTTTATGGCCAGTATGGGTATCGGACGATCTCCTGCAGTTATGTTCTTGACCTCCTCGATGAATTCCGACCCCCGGCGAAGTTCCTCCAGGTAGATCATGATAACCTCAGTATCGAAATCGTCGCGGAGGTAGCGGAGGATATCAAGTTCGTCAACATCCGCTTTATTCCCGATGGAGATGAACTTTGAGAAACCGAAATCGCGGTCTGCTGCGAAATCCAGAACTGACGTGCAAAGAGCTCCGCTCTGGGATATGAAGGAGATATTACCAGACTGGGGCATAAGGGCAGAAAAGCTTGCATTCAGGCGGATCGAATCCACCGGGTTGATCACCCCCAGGCAGTTGGGGCCGACAAGACGAATGCCTGCCTCTTTGCAGACTGCGACAATTTTATCCTCAATCTCTCGGCCTTCTCCCCCTACCTCGCGGAAACCAGCACTAACGATTACGATTCCTCCGACCCCTTTTTTGATTGCCTGCTCTACGGCAGAAAGAGCAAGCTTTGGTGGAAGGATGATTATAGCCAGATCGATGGTATCCGGTATGTCGGAGATGGTCACAAAAGACCTGACGCTGCTGATCGAATATGCAACGGGATTAACCGGATACAGGGTGCCTCTGTAGCCTCCTTTGAGAATATTGGCGAAGATATCGTGCCCGACTTTCCCCGGTGTTGATGAGGCTCCTACCACTGCAATGGATTGAGGAGAAAAAAAAGCATCGATGCCTTTCATAGTAAAAGCTCCTTTATCGGATTTCCAGTGATAGCTTTATATTAATAGCGAACTTCACCCATGAAACAACCAGATTATTGTGCTCATATGATTATTATATGCCATCCGCACCGTTTTATGATTACAGAATATTTTTAACCAAGATCACCACTTTGACCATATTGAACATTATTTCTAAAAAAATGATCGATACCAAAAGAGCGGAAAAACCGTTGATTATGAACAGAAATATTCATATTGGCTAAGGCGATGATTATGCAATAAAACGATCGGCTCCGCTGTCCTTAGAAACCGTTGATTATGTCACGAAAACTATAAAGATATTGATAGCCAACAAAGTATAACTTACGTGCCAAGAGCAATCCTTTAGCGATATTATATAGTTCTAAACATAATCTATAGTCGTCGATGAACCAGAAGAAGTAACGATTACTTATGTGACTGTCGCCCATTAAAAGGTTCTGTCAATGAGAAAATAGTTCTCCCAATACAAGAGGCGTTTTCTCTTGCAGAGTTTACCGTATCGCCAGCATGGACGATTATCTTTCTCCGATACCACATCAGTTATTTCTTTTTCATGGTTACGATTCATGTATCCTGAACCGCACCGGTCACCCATCGGGATCAAGGTTGTCAAGCCTGGCTGTTGCGAAGCGGAGAGACAAAAGGGATCTCGAAGCGAAGCAACAGCCAATGCCTTAGTAACCCCTGGCCTGATATTCAGGCCCCAGAAAATCGTCTGTTCCCTGACATGTCCACAGTATTCATTTCAAAACCCTTGGCTCTTCTTCCAAACTCGTATGGCTCATGCCAGAGGCGGATCAGAAAGTGATTATCCTTCCCTGCTGGATAATCTCTACCCTTCGGGCATAGGGTGGTGGATCAATCAAAAACGGTGGTTGTCAGCCAACAGTCACTTCGAACTCACCACCCCAGCCATTCTATGAGAACAAGGCTTCCTCCCTGAAAGGAACCTGATCTCTCATGATGTAATAGCAAGCTCGTGAAAGCTTGTTTGCCAGTGCCTTCCTCGCAATGATAGGATTCGTTTCCCGGGACTTGCGCTGATAGTACGCATTTGCCCGTTCACTGTACATCCTGGCAAAATTACTAGCTTCCATAAATGCCCAGGCCAGATACTTGTTTCCGTTCTTTTTATTGCCAATCCCCTTCTTCTTCCCATTGCTGGTATGAACGCTGGAGACACACCTGCAGTACGAGGAAAAATTGCCTACGCTAGGGAATCGCGATATATTCCCCACCTCCAGCATGATGGTCATTGCCAGGATATCCCCGATGCCGATGACGGTAAGCAGATTCTCAAACCCCGGGCGTATCTTCAGCACCTTGCGTACTGCCTTTTCAATGCCCGTTATGTGGTGGCCTAGGAAATCAACTATGTTCGTACTCATCTTTCCTGTAAACAACAGATGTTCGTCAGTGAAGAGCTTCCTCAAGTCATCAGTGCAGAGCTTCTTAATCCCTGCTCCTGCTATTCGCAGCCCTGTATTCCTCTCAATCATTGATTGGCATGAGAGGATATTGGCTGTCCTGTGTCGCATTAAAAATGCTCTCTTCCTCAGCAGATCTCTCACCGGTCTGTCTTCCTTGGGATAGATGTACCCTTCAGGGAGAATGCCAAGGATCAGCATGTGGGCCAGCCAGAAAGCATCATGACGGTCATCCGTATACTTTATACCTTCATACTGTTTGATTGCCGCCGGATTCGCTAAATGTACACAATCATATCCCGCATCCATCAACCCATCGACGACCCAGTACCAGTTATACGTGCTCTCAACAACGATCCCTTTCACCTCATCATGATACGGCTCCAGCACCTGCAGTATCTCCCCAAGGTCATTCCTGTGCCTATTCTGATAAACCCGCCTCTTTGATTCATCCTCCATGATACCAATGTACGTGTTACTTGAATGCAGATCCAACCCAACATACAGCTCTCCCATAAGATGCCTCCTCTTGCTTTTTATCCGTTAACGGCTCTTATGATTGGGAGAGTGAACCTTTTAGATGGATATCAAAAAACTCCAGTAAGCTCTAAAAACATCAAATTTTAACCATCAAAACATAAGCCTCAGTCATAAATATTTCGTTGTAGGTCATTTTACGAGAACGTTTTTTTAGCACTTTTCATGGTTTGATTTTTTCGACAGTCTCCGCAGTTATCAACAGGTCATTCACCCTAAAAAAGCCCTTAATGTAGATGAAATATGATATATAAAGACCCTGCTCAATTTAGGGTGTTTTCCAATATGGAAGAGTAATTGAAATTGATGTGCTTGCAAGCTAATGAGGTGAAAGATAACCATGAAATTATTAAGAAGATCGATTGCGGTTTTTATGATGCTTATCCTATGGATGATAGCCTGTGCGGCGATACCATCAACATCACCGCCAACACCGGTTGTTAAATTTCCATTTGATGTGAGCAAACGGGATAGTAAGGTCAATCAAGAGTTCAGGATTGTTGAATATCGTTCTTACTACTTTGCCATTCGGTTTGACTACTTTGGTCCAGCAGACGAAAAGCGTGTCTTTGCGCTGGTTGGTAATGGGTCACGGAGGTATCCAGGCGTAACTATTCCAATCCACGTGAAAATTCACAAGCTAGATACGGGAAACTTACCGCCTGAACTAATCTATGAAAACACAATCTCGACCAAAGATCGCTATGCCCACGGTTTTGAGCGCAAGCAGACAGATGGAAACTATCTTAGACAAATAATAGTTATAGATCTCAAAACAGGAATATACCGGGTTGAGGCCAATACCATAGAAGACAGACCGGAGTTCTCAGGTACGCCATCTTATCTGCAAATTGAAGGGCATTCAGAGCTTAGATTTATCCCCAACAGTAAATAATTTCAAATCAAAAGAGACTTTATATACCATTGGGATGAAGCAAAATAGACAACATCAAAATAAGGCCATTCATAGCTGGATAACAGGAGGCACTCCCCAGTAGGACAGAGATCCTTATCAAAAGGTGACATAACTACCAGGTAGACTAAAACCATAGCTTACGTGCCATTCTACACGCTCTGATGCAGAGCACTGTTCACCATAGGTTTCAAACTTAAATCATCAGTTTATTATCCTTTCAAAACCATGGCGATATCGAAGAGATCTATGCTGGTGTCACATTGAAATGTGCGTATAGATCTTTATCCCTATTGTTCAAAGTAGGGGTAGCCCCTTAAGCCCTCTTCATACATGTTCATTATTTCCCGGCGTTCCTGGGGTGTGATCAGGTTTTCCCGGATGGCCTGTTCTGCCGTGGCCCTGAACTGTTTGGTCATGTTTTTTGGTTCGTATTCGACATAGGACAGAACATCGGCCACCGAATCCCCTTCGAGCTCCCTGACAAAACTGTAGCTTCCGTCTTCGTGCACACGGATGCTCACCACATTGGTGTCGCCCATAAGATTGTGGAGGTCCCCTAGGGTTTCCTGATAAGCCCCCACCAGAAAGACGCCCAGGTAATAGTCCTCATTTTCCTTTACCGTATGCAGCGACAAGGCGCGCCGTACTCCCTGTTTGTCGATGAAATGATCGATTTTTCCATCGGAGTCGCAGGTGATATCCGCAAGGATGGCGTTTCTCGAAGGCATTTCATCCAGACGGTGCACCGGCATCACCGGAAAAAGATAACCGATGGCCCAGGAATCGGGCAGGGACTGGAATATACTGAAATTGGCGTAATAGGTATCGCACAGGGCAATATCGATATCCGTCAGGTCCTTGGGTACTACTTTCAGGTTTTTGACATTTTCGCTCAGGACCTCGATGATGTTCCAGAATATCTTGTCGCCTAGGGCCCGCTGCCTCAAGGTCAGGTCTCCGATTTTGAACATCTGGCGGATCTCATCCCGGTAATACAGGGCGTCATTGTAACATTCCTGGAGATTCCTCACACTCAGGGATTTGAGAACCTCAAGCATGTTCAGGATGATTTCCGGGGTGTCTTCGGGCAATTCCTTGGGCACTGAATCCGTATCGATGGAACTGGTGTCGAAAATATTGAACAACAGCACGGAGTAATAAGCCACGGTGGCCCGGCCGGATTCGGTGATGATGGTGGGGTGGGCGATTTCGTGTTCATTCAGTATTTCCATGATGGCTTCGATCACGTCGGCGCAGTACTCATCCAGGGTGTAGTTGCGTGAGTTCATGTAATTGGTATGGGACCCGTCATAATCAACAGCTAAGCCGCCGCCCAGATCGAAATAACCCATGGCGGCGCCTTCGAGCACAAGGCCGGCATAAACCCGGCAGGCTTCCTGGATTGAGGCCCTTATATCCCTGATATTAGGAATCTGGGAGCCCAGATGATAGTGGAGAAGCTGGAGGCAGTCCAGCATGTCGACTTTTTTGAGTTTCTCGATTGCTTCGATGATCTGGGATATGGTCAGGCCGAAAATACTCCGGTCTCCGCCGGATTCGGTCCAGTGCCCGCCTGCCTGGGTGGAAAGTTTTAAACGGACACCCAGAAGGGGCTTGATATTAAGTGCCTTTGACCGCCCAAGGATAAGGTCCAGCTCTCCCGGCATTTCCAGCACAAAGAAACACTTGAATCCCATCTTGCAGGCATACAACCCCAGGTCGATGAATTCCCGGTCCTTGTAGCCGTTGCATACCAGGCAGGCTTCCTTGTCATCCAGAAAGGACAGGGCCGCGATCAGCTCGGCCTTGCTGCCTGCTTCGAGTCCGTGGTGATAGAATTTGCCGATGCGGGTGATGGTTTCGATCACCTGTTTCTGCTGGTTCACTTTGATGGGGTAGACCCCTTTGAATTCGCCCTTGTAATCGAACTTGGTAATGGCGGAGCGGAAACTTTCATGCATTTGGATGATCTGGGAGTCAAGGATGTCTTCAAAACGAAGGAGCATGGGCATGTCATACCCACGTGCCCTGATCCCGGATATGATTTCAGGAAGATTGACGGATACATTTTTTTTGTCTCGGAGAGGTGTGACCACCACATCCCCTTTTTCGGAAATACTGAAGTATCCGGATCCCCATTCCCGTATCTGGTACAGCTCAGCGGAATCTTCCACCGTCCATCGTTCCATAGTGTGTTTCAGGTTCATAGGTTGCTCCCGTTCTCAATAAAGCCAAGATTTTTTATTTTACCTGAGTCTGCCCTTGAAATCATCGTACCCGAACCGGCGCACGACCTCGTAGCGGCCGTCTTCATGCAGCTCTGCGAGATCGGGCAGGGGTGTGCCGTTGAAGGTATTGTTCTTCACGAAGCTGTACTGGAGCATATCGCCGAAGACGAGCTTATCTCCAATCTTCAAGGGCTGCGGGAAGGAATATTCACCGATCACATCGCCTGCCATGCAGGTGTTGCCGGAGAGAATGTAGGTGTGGGGATGAACGCCCGGAGAGGCAGCGCCGTAGAGCGGCGGCGTGTAGGGCACCTCCAGGACATCAGGCATGTGACAGGAGGCCGAGGCATCCAGGATGGCGATCGCATTTTCATTATGGAGGATATCGAGCACCGTTGACACCAGATACCCGGCGTCGACCACCAGTCCGCTCCCGGGTTCCAGGATGACCTCAACAGGAAAAGCGGTGCGGAACTCTTTGATGGCATTGATAAGGGCTTCCACATCATAACTTTGTTTATTGATGAAGTGCCCTCCACCGAAGTTGACTGCCTTGACACGCCTGATGTATGGAGCGAATTCTTCGGCGATATGGCTGATGAGGCCTACGGACCCGTCATGAAGGGACTCGCACAGGGCATGGGCATGCAGGATATCGATCTCGTCCCATGGAAGCTTATCAAGTTCGGCACGGACGACGCCGAAGCGGGAGCCTGGTGAACAAGGATCATAGAGATGGCCGCCCAGCGTTGCCTTCGAATAACCGGGGTTGATACGGATGCCGACCTTCTTGTCCGCTCCTGAGGCCCTTACGACGGGGAGAAAACGCCTGATCTGGTCATGGGAATTGAAATAGAGGTGATCGCTGATCTTTAACAGTTCGCGAAGACTGTCTTCAGTATAGGCCGGTGCATAGACATGCACTTCCTTGCCGAATTCTTCTCTGCCGAGACGCGCTTCATAGAGGCCGCTGGCCGTTGTGCCGTCGAGCGACTCGCGCATCAGCGGGAACACGGCCGGCAGAGCAAACGCCTTTGTTGCCAGGAGAATCTTGCATCCGGTCTCTTTTCGTATATGCACAGCCGTAACCATGTTCTTCTTGAGTAGCGCCATGTCCACTACGTAGGCTGGTGAGGTGATCTTAGAGAGTGCTGCCTGGAGAAAAGGTGGCAGGGCCGTACTCATAATGATGCTCCCCTGAAGCGCTCAGTATAACTCGGGGTGAAGAGCCATGAATAGGTCATTCCCGCGGAAGCGGGAATCCAGGGGATATAAAGATTCCTGGGTCCCCGCTTTCGCGAGGACGACAGATATAATTCCTGTTTGCTGGAGCCCCCTGGAAAGGCTGTGCTGCAGTTTGGAATCATGCCATTACGAACGGATGTGAGGAATCTTGGAATGCTCAAAATAGTGCTCATCAAGATTTCTCCCTTCGCTCGAAATGATATAAATCGTGTTGCGACAGACTCACTTAATGGCAGCGAGTTCCTCATACGCATCCGTACTAAGCTTTTCCGCATGCCAGGGCAGGCCCTGCCGGGCAACCTCTTCAAGGAAAGGCTCGGGGTCAAGCTGCTCGACATTGAACACGCCTCGTCCGCTCCAGATCCCCTTCATCATCATCATGGCCCCGGTCATGGCCGGAACACCTGTCGTGTAAGACACGGCCTGGGCCTTCAGCTCACGGTTGGTTTCGGCGTGATCGCATACATTGTAGAGGATGTACGCTGTCGGTTTGCCGTCTTTCTTGCCCCGCAGGATGCACCCGATGGACGTCTTTCCGGTGTAGTTCTCTGCCAGCGAAGACGGTTCAGGGAGAAGGTGCTTGAGAAACTGCAAGGGGATGATCTCGACGCCGCCAAACATGACCGGGTCGATCCGCGTCATGCCGACGTTCTGCAGAACTTCCAGGTGCTTGATGTAGTTCTCCGAAAAGGTCATCCAGAAGCGGATCTGCTTGAGCCCTTTTATAGTATTGATCAGGGATTCCTCTTCCTCGTGGTAAATCAGATAGGATTTGCGCGGGCCCACCCGGGGGTAATCTATCATGCAGGAGAGGCTCAAGGGGTCGATCTCGATCCACTCCCCCTCCTTCCAATACTTTCCGCGTTGCGTGACCTCGCGGATATTGATCTCCGGATTGAAGTTGGTGGCAAAGGCCTTGCCGTGGCTGCCGTCGTTGCAATCGATGATGTCAATGGTGTTGATCTCATCAAACAGCAATTTCTGTGCATACGCGCAGTAGATGCTGATCACCCCCGGATCAAAGCCGCAGCCCAAGACCGCCATAATGCCTTTGTCGCGGAAGCGGTCCTGGTAAGCCCACTGCCATGAGTAGCTGAACTTGGCCTCGTCTTTGGGTTCGTAATTGGCCGTGTCCAGATAATGAACACCCGTGGCGAGGCAGGCATCCATGACCGGCAGATCCTGATACGGCAGCGCCATGTTGACTACGACATCGCTCTGCTGCTCTTCAATCAAGCGTATAACCTGCAGAGCGTCGTCCGCATCCACCTGCGATATGGTGATTGCGGAAGCGCATTCCTTCTGGACCTTGCGGCATTTTTCAAGCGTCCTAGAGGCCAGGTGAATCTTCTTGAAGACATCGCGATTCACGGCGCATTTTTTGGCCACGACCGATCCTGCCGCCCCGGCACCGATGATGAGAATGTTATTCATGACTGGGCTCCTCATTATTTCTGTTGTAGGAGCGCCTTCAGGCGCGACCATAAGGAATCGCGGCTAAAGCCCCTCCTACGGTGTGTGTACAGCATTCTTTCTTCCGAGCGCAATAAGGCACTCCCTCACCACCTTTGCGGCCGTTACTGCAGAGATGCCTGAGGCATCAAGCTGGGGGGCAAGCTCAACGACGTCAAGACCCACGATGTGAAGCCTGGATATGAGTGAAATCAGGATGGTGATCAACTCGTGGAACATAAGCCCGCCGGGCTCGGGAGTGCCGGTGCCCGGCAGGACGGACGGGTCCAGAATGTCGAGGTCGCAGGTGAGGTAGCACGGCCTTATTCCGGCCCCTAGTGCGATCTGTTCGGGAATGGACTGTAGCTTGACGGCAATTTCATGCTCCTGCTTGGTGCATGATCTAACGCCGATCTGCAGGATGCCCTCAGGCCCCAGTAGGTCCATCACCCGGCGCATGACGGTGGCGTGGGAGAGCTTCATGCCCAGGTAGTCGTCCCGCAGATCCGCATGGGCGTCCAGGTGGATGACCAGCAGGTCCGGGAATTTCTTTTTCACTGCGCTGATTGTCCCCAGGCTCACCAGGTGTTCTCCACCCAGGAGAAATGGGGTCTTGCCATGAGAGAGGATCTCTCCTGTGAGCTCTTCGATTAGCGTAAGGGCAGGACTCGGGTCGCCGAAAGGGAGCTCCAGGTCGCCCTTATCCATAAAGGAGCAGTCTTCCAGGTCACTATTCAGTGCTGGAGAGAAGGTCTCCAGCCCGTAAGACGCCTCACGGATGGCATTGGGCCCGAAACGCGACCCCGGACGGAAGCTCGCGGTGGAATCGAACGGAGCGCCGAAGAGGCATATCCTCCCGTCGGGTTGCGCAGCCATGTAGGTATTCATAGTGTACTTCAAGTTTCCCCATCCGAGGGTGTTACTCATGGAGCAGCTCATCCCTATGGATCAGTCCCAGAGCACCATCGCAGCAAACTAGGGCGCCGCACTCGTTGACGGCATGCCCGGTATGTGATGAAATGATGGTAGGTGTCTTGATAATCATGTATCTTCCGCCCTTCTTGTTCTTTAGAAGCTAGGTGGTGCAGAGATCCACAGGATCTTTGCCGTTTTATTCGACTTGTTCTCAATCCAGTGCTTTTTGTTGGCCGTGTAATAAAAGGCATCGCCCGCCGATGCCCTGTGGGCATCCTTGCCCACGCTGATGATGATTTTGCCCATCAGGACATACCCGCATTCGTCTCCGTAGTGTGCCCTTTCCTGGTAGGTGCATGCCCCGGGTGAGAGTGTCACCAGGAGGATATCCATTTCCCGGTCCTGGGCACCTGCAATGAGCACTTCACGTCTGACGCCCGACTCTTCTTCATCTTCAATGCTGACCCGTTGTTTGCGGGTGAACACTACAACGTCCTGGCCCTCCTCTGCGAAGAATTCGCCGGCATCGGTATCCAATGCATTCAGGATGAGCTCCATGGTGTCCAGAGAAGGAGACTGGAGATCACGCTCTAAAAGCGATATGAACCCTTTTGTGAGGTCGGCCCTGTTGGCAAGTTCTTCCTGGGTAAGACCTTGGGCCAGCCTCAGGTTTTTGATCTTCTCGCCTATGTTCACGTCTCTCTCCCAAGCCTACTAAAGTGTGTCAAATAGTTTATTGTAGTAAACAAATTCAACGCGGTTCATTATGATAAATGAATCCCTCTGTCAAGAAAAAATTTGAGGTGGTCGAGGGTGGTGGGAAAAGCCTATAATGCCTTGAATTTATTTTTGACCCTATCGATGCGGCTCACGGGACGGTAAGGGTCGTGTTCATAGACGAGCTGCCATCCCTTACGGAAGGCTTCATTGAGGATCTTTTTCTTTACCTCTACTATCTCCAAGGGATAGAGGTCGTAGGCCATTATGCAGGGCAGGTGCACATGCGCTGCGGTAGGAATGAGGTCTCCCGGATAGAGTATCTCATCGTCGATGAGGACACTCATGTGTCCGCGCGTGTGCCCCGGAGTCGCCAGGACCTGGATGCCTTCGGTTACTGTGCAGGGCG
>Ga0326727_10009029_pt1 | contig 24880 bp, 22 predicted proteins | sample MB2enrmetagenome_FD_207643 | JGI IMG/M metagenome (GOLD analysis project Ga0326727, IMG submission 207643) | Lab enriched peat soil microbial communities from McLean, Ithaca, NY, United States - MB29MY | ecosystem: Environmental > Terrestrial > Soil > Wetlands > Peat | place: USA: New York... | reverse complement strand
ACATTCACGAAGTGATCGAAGCGGCCAGGACCAAGCCCTTCGGATTCCAGGCCTTTTACCCGGGCCCCGGCCTCGGCGGCCACTGCATCCCGATTGACCCGTTTTACCTCTCGTGGAAAGCCAAGGAATTCGACTTCAGGACGCGCTTCATTGAGCTGGCCGGCGAAGTGAATATTCACATGCCTTACTTTGTCGTCGAACAGCTGGCTGGCGGCCTGAATGAACATTCCAAGCCGCTCAAGGGTTCGCGCATCCTGCTGCTCGGCCTGGCCTACAAGCGCGATATTGACGACCTGCGCGAGTCGCCCTCGCTCACCATCATCGAACTGCTGCGCGAGCGCGGAGCCCTGGTGGAGTACAACGATCCTTACTTTCCGCGCGTGGGCCACGGCCGCCGCTACGACCTGAATATGACCAGCACCCCGCTCGACTCGATTTCGAGCTTTGACGCCGTGGTGATCGTCACCGACCACTCCGCCTACGACTACGCCGCAATCGTGGACCAGGCCAAGCTGGTAATCGACACCCGCAACGCAACCAAGGGAATCGACTCGCCCAAGATCGTGCGCTGCTGAGGAAACTCTGGCAAAGCTCAGGGCCGGCTTCCCAGCCTTGTCAACCTGAACGGCTCTGCCCATAATAGTCTCAGAGGACGCGCAATGAGCGACGGCACTCTCCAGACCGACTATGTGAGCCTTTACAAACAGGCTTTTGCGGAATACCGCGCTCACGCTCTTTGGTTCATGCGGCCACTTGAACATCCGACGCCAGAAGACGCCCTTACCGTTGCGCGCGCATTGCGGGTGGAAGGCGATTTGCCTGCCAGGGCACTGGCGGAACGAATTGAGCAGGCCTGCTATGCCGCTCAATAAACTTCAGCGCGAGATCCTTAATCTTCTCTCCTCTGAGCGAGATCCGGAGAGTTTCATCGGCGGTTCCACTCCGATCAATCGGAACACACTGAGGTACTCTGGCGACATCGACGTGTTTCACGACCGGGAAGAGCGCGTAGCCGAGGCTGCTCTCAACGATGTGCAGAAGCTTGAACGAGCGGGTTTTCAGGTCCAATGGCTACGCCGATTGCCAACCATTCAAAGCGTTCAAATTACGCGGGGCGAAGAGTCGGCGAGGCTTGAATGGGTGGTCGACAGCGATTATCGATTTTTCCCTGCTGTTCGCGATGATGAAGCAGGGTATATGTTGCATCCTGTCGATCTGGCGATTAACAAAGCAATGGCTGCGGCTGGGCGGCGCGAAGTTCGTGACATTGTGGACCTTCTGACAGTTCACGAAAGCATCCTTCCCCTCGGCGCAGTGGTTTGGGCGGCAGTGGAGAAGTCGCCGGGCTTTACGCCCGAGGGCCTGATTGCAGAGATTCGCCGCAATAGTCGATATCCGGAATCAGATTGGCGATCGCTTGTTACAGCCACTCCGATTGACCCCGTCGACATTATGGCGCGAATTCGAGCGGCCCTGAATGCGGCCGAATCCTTCGTTGAGAAAATGCCCACCGACAAGGCGGGGCTATTGTTCCTGGAACACGGCAAAGTCGTTCAGCCCGACCCCGAGCATTTGGACCGCTACCAGACGCATGCTGGTCAAAGACGAGGCCATTGGCCCTCGAATCCCGAGATTTCGGCGTCAATGCTCGAACGGTACAGATCGGAGAATAGGTAGCGCCTTTTCCGAAGGACAGCTCAACGACTCCCGATCGTAAATCTGAGTACTTCTCTTGCGACTCAACCCAATGAGCAGATGGAGTCATTCGCTGATTTTGGCAAACACCAGCACAGCCCAGCTCGGCAGATTGATGGAAAGCTGCCCGTTGGCGGATTCGATGCCCGGACCAGGATTCCCTTGAGTGCCAACCCCGCCATAGACCGGCGCCTGCGAGTTGAAAACCTCCTGCCAAACGCCTGAATCGCCGCCCAGATTCACCCCGTACTGGCTTTCCTGCCACTGGCCGTCGCCGGCATTCACCACCACAAGCAGTACATCGCCTGCGAGGTTGTAGCGTTTGAAGGCGACGACCTGGTTCTGGTAATCGGTGTGAACGACCAAGCCAGCCGGCGACCGCAGCGCCGGATGCGACCAGCGCAGCTGGTTGATGTCCCGCACCATCTGCTGCATGGGCGCGCCCAGTGAGTCGCCAATCTGCGACCAGTCGAGACGGTGATCGTAGCCGGCATTCACAACCGGATCCCAGAATCCATCGATGTGCCCTTCGGTACCCATGAACATCATCGGGGTCTCGGCAAGCGTTACATTCAAAGCCCAGGCCAGGCGCGCTTTGGCGCGGGCCCATCCGTTACCGCGGCCGCCGAAGCGCTCGGTGAAGTAAACGCCCGTGTTTCCTGAACCCCCATAAATCTGATCGTGCGACCCGGTCAGGTAGCCAACCTGATGCCAGGGATCGGGATCGGAGAAGCTGCCGATCCTGGCCAACAGAAGATTGACGGTATTGCTGCCGTTGAGCGCAGTGAAGGTGTCCCACGGGCTGTTCATGTCCCAGGTGGCGCAAAAGCCGAGAGTGCCATAAGGGTCCTGGGGTGGAGACGCCGCAGAGCCTGAATCATTCGGGTTGTATTCGGCAATCAGGTACTTGTCAGGAAACTCCTGCCGGAGGGCTTGCACAATCTGCTGCACGGCATCGGCAGGAATCGCCTGCACGGCATCGAAGCGCAGACCATCGACCTGATAGCTACCCAGCAGCAGGCGCGCGTTGTCGAGCAGGAAATCTATTACCTCCTGCTGCCAGACAGCAAATCCTGCACCCCATGGCGTGGGGTGGCCATGAACGAAATAGATGCCGCCTTCGACGCCGTTATCCCCCGCGAAGTTGCCGTCGTATTGCCAATAGCGGTTGTTGGTGATCGCGGCGTGGTTGTACACCACGTCGAGGATTACGGCGAGGCCGCGTTCGTGTGCCGCGTCAACCAACTCGATGAACTGGGCTACGGCCTGATCGGGACTGGTGGCGTAAGCATCCTCCCACGCAGACATGTCTGACGGTCCGTACCCCTCGCCTGCGCCATCTCCGCCAACATCGCAAAGAGCATCGGTAATGGGCAGCGGCTCGATGGCGTTGAAGCCCAGGCTGCGAATGTAGTCGAGTTTGGCAATCACGTCGACAAAGGTTGCCGTGTCCAGCGGGACGGCAATTCCGTCGTTGAGACCGGCAAATGAGCCGACATGGAACTGGTAAATGATGAACTCCTCAAAGGCCGGCGTTGCGAATGCCGGCGCGTTGCGCCCGGTGATAAACAGATCCGGGTCGACCACGTAGCTCATCGCCCCGGGGTCGGAGCTTTCTACCTGGAGGGAGCGGGCATCGGCGCGGTACCAGGGCTGCGAATTGTTGTTATCGGGCCCACCCTCGTTCGTAATGACGTACTGGTACTTGTCGCCGGCCTTTGCATCGATCTGGTCAGCTGACCAATTGCCCGTGCCGGGCTCAGGGGCGAGGTCGAAGGTCGCGCCGGTATTCGGATCGTTCAGAATCACTTGAACCGCGCTGGCATTCGGCGCCCAGACGCGAAGTCTGCATCCGGCGCTGGTGAGAAGACAACCCATGCCATCGTTTTCAGGAGCTGGGGCGCGCATTGAATGACCTCCGAATGACAATTAAGAGAGAAAAAGGCGGCCATGACGGTGATGCCGGCACGGCGACGTGGGTGAGTCTTCTGGTTTCAAAAAAGCGCTGAGCAACCTGGGTGCGGATGACGAATGGGATTGCGACCGGTTTCAAACCGCTGATGCAAGGCTGCCGATATGGCGCGGGCAGAGTCTGAGGAATGGTGGATTGGGGTGGAGTTGAGTTTTGCGAGCGGCCTCTCAAGGGCCTATGCGCTGACTGTCTGATTGACCGGATTTGTTACCACTTTAGCGCATTTCCTACGCCGGGCATCAATTTTCCGCGAAATCCTGCCCCGCGACGGCGTACTGCCCGATCGTGTATCGTGAGGGGTTCGCCTATGTGTGTCTCACTGCCAACGCTGGCTGAACCGCAGCACTTTTCGCTCGTCGAACGGTTTCTCTTCCTGGCCTTGGCAGCCGCCTCAGCCTGGGTCTTCTTGCGCCGTATCGGCCCTATCCTCAACAAGATCCTGCATTCGAAAAAAGACCCCGGCTTCTCGCTGGCCCCCATCGGCCGCCGCGTGCGCGACTTCGTCTGGGAGGTCGTTCTCCAGGCTAAAGTCATCAGCCAGCGCCCGCTCGCCGGCATCGCGCATGCACTGGTCTTCTGGGCCTTTTGCGCCTTTGCACTAGTCACGCTCAATCACTGCGCGCAAGCGCTCTCACTCGATTTCCTCGCACCCCAGGGCCGCTTCGGACGCTTCTACTTCTGGTTCGCCGCCGTCTTTGCCCTGTCCTGCGCGGTTGGGATTCTGGGGCTGTTTGTAAGAAGGTTCGTGGTGCAGCCCAAGTGGCTGGGCAAGGTCTCTCCTGAGTCCGGCGTCATTGCGATGCTCATCTTCGCGCTCATGGCCACGTACCTAGCCGCGTTTTACGTGGCCGGCTCGGGATGGCGCGGCCACGCGCTCTGGTGGGCGCACACCCTGGTTCTGCTCGTCTTCCTTCCCCTCATCCCCCACACCAAACACCTGCACCTGCTGCTGAGCCCGTTCACGGTTTTCTTCTCGAGAGGAGGGTTCAGCCGGATTCCTCCGCTGGCCGGCGATGAAGACTTCGGACTTGTCACAGGCCGCGATCTGACGCAGATCGTCAGCCTGCAAGCCTACAGTTGCGTGGAGTGCGGCCGCTGCATGGAGCACTGCCCCGCCAACAACACCGGCAAGGAACTAAACCCGAAAGAAATCGTCCTCGGCCTGCGCGCCTACCTCAACGATCTCGGCCCGCAATCTGAGGAGCCGCTCCTGGGCAAATACAACTCGCAGCAGGCCGCCTTTGAGTGCACCACCTGCGGCGCGTGCGAGTTCCAGTGCCCGGTCGGCATCGAGCACCTGCCCATCCTGGTTGGCCTGCGCCGCGGCGCGGTGAACACCGGCGAGTGGGAAGACTCCCACGGCGCCAAGCTTTTCCTCGCGCTCGAGCGCGGCTCCAACGCGCTGGGGTTGCCGGCGACGGAGCGCGACAAATTCATCGAGAAGAACGGCCTGCCCATCTACGACGGTTCTCAAGAATATTGTTTGTGGCTCGGCTGCATGGGCGCCTACGATCCGCGCGGGCGCGAAATTATTTTGGCGTTGGTGAAAGTGATGCGGCAATTGAAAGTGAGCTTCGGTGTGTTGCGCAAAGAGAAGTGCACCGGCGACCCCGTCCGCCGCCTCGGCAACGACCTGCTCTTTCAGCAACTGGCGGAGTCGAATCTCGAAGCACTAACCCAGTCCAAAGCGAGAAAAATACTGTCTATCTGCCCGCACTGCGTTCGCACCATTCAGGAAGACTGGAAGGAGTTCGGCGCGCCGCCCGAGGTGGAGCACCATAGCGAGTTTTTGGCACGGCATCTGCCCGCGCTTAATGCGGCGTCTAACCACATCCGCCCACGCCACACTGTGGCCGTGTCCGAGGGGAGCCTTGTAAAAGGGCACGAGTTTACTCGTGCCGAAAATGCGCCTCAAACGTCCGGGGCTTTAGCCCCTATGCGCCCCGGGGAAGAAAAAATCGTCTTCCACGACCCCTGCTACCTGGGCCGCTACCGCAACGTCTACGATCAGCCGCGCGCCGTGGTCGCCGGCGCAGGCGAACTGGTCGAGGCGCCGCGCCATCGCGAGCGCAGCTTCTGTTGCGGGGCGGGTGGAGGCCTGGCCTTCCTTGGCGAAGAGGGCGGCGAGCGCGTGAGCCACGTGCGCGCAGCCGAGCTGGCCGCCACCGGGGCAACAACCGTTGCCGCAGCCTGCCCCTTCTGCAATACGATGTTCCGGGACGCGTTTGCTGCCCAGGGCGAAGCCGCACCGCAGCTTGTGGACATCGCGCAGTTGGCGGCGCGGAACCTGCCCAATGCGTCAAACTAACCGAGCGATGAAATGATCGGAGCACCTCATGATCAGAAGGTCCTTCCTGACTTGCTTAATCCTGACTTTGGTTCCATCCGCGATCACACAGGATGCCACTTCTTTTTCGAAGCACAACCGTGTCGAGGCTTATGAGGTTCGTCCGGGAATTCTCATGATGCCGCGGTACACGAGCGACGGGCAGTTCTGTGAGATCGGGATAGAGGTAAGGCATTACTCACCTGAACTTATCCGTGTTGACCCATCTTTATCCAATGAGGAGATCGAAAAATTGGTGGAGGAGTTTGTTCCCCCTGCGGATCGCCGCCCCAGAAGCACGGGCCTCCCCGAACCGAGCTCCATTGAAGGCCACGCTCTAACGATTTCTGCTGAATATGAGGGGGTAATAACTCGTACGTTTAGTACGGAGGTTTGCCCCTGGAAAAGCAAAAAGAACTGCGTCCTATTGACCGTTGCTGCAACAATCACCTGGAAGAACCGCAAGTGCGCATAAATTAAGGCTCACAGCATAAGATACCCAAGGAACGCATTCATGAAAATCATCGTCGCAATTAAACAAGTACCCGAACGCGATGCGCCTGTGCGTATTGCCGCAAACCAAAAAGCCATCGACGAGGCCGACCACCAATGGGCCATGAACGAGCCTGATGCCTACGCTCTCGAAGAGGCTCTGCAGCTCAAGGAAAAGAACGGCGGCGAGGTCGTTGTTCTGAGCGCCGGCCCTGAGCGCGTGGGCTCAACCATCCGCGAAGCCCTGGCCAAGGGCGCCGACCGCGCCATCCACGTTCTGTGCGACGACCTCGCCTCGCGCGACCCTCTCGGCACGGCCAGGCTGCTGGCCGAAGCCATCAAACCCGAGAGCCCCGACCTGGTGCTCACCGGGCTTCAATCGGAGGATCTCGGCCTGGGCCAGACCGGCGTGATTGTTGCCGAACTGCTCGGCCTGCCCCACTCCACCCTCATCGTTCAGGTTGAAAAGACCGATGCGGGGCTCAAAGTGAAGCGCGAGCTCGAAGAGGGCTGGTTCCAGCACATCGAGCTGCCGCTGCCCGCGGTCCTCACCATTCAATCGGGCGGCAACAAACTGCGCTACGCCACGCTCATGGGCATCAAGCGCGCCAAAACCAAGCCGGTGCACGCCGTGGCTGCCGCCGATCTTGGCCCCGCGGCCGCGACCGTGCTAACGCTGGAGCACATCTCCCTGCCCTCTGCACAGAAATCCACGCAAATACTGTCCGGCTCGGCCAAAGAAGCCGCCGCGGCGCTGGTTGAAAAACTCAAGTTCGAAGCGAGGGTGCTATGAGTATTTTTATTGTTTTGGAAGATCGTGGCGGCAAGGTAACCCGCCCTAGCTGGGAGGCCGCAGCCGCCGCCCAAAAGCTCGCCGACGGCGCAGGCGTGACCGCCGTGGTTATCGGCGCGCAGACCGAGGCTCTTGCCGCCGAGGCCGCCGATCGCGGATTCGCCGCCGTCATTCGCTTCGAGCATCCGCTGCTGGCGCAATACACCGCCGATGGCTATGTGTCGGCATTGCATCAACTCATCGGGAGCGCAAAACCGGCCTACGTAGTATTTCCGCACACGTATCAGGTCCGCGACTACGCGCCCGCTCTCGCCACGCGCATGGGCCAGGTGCTCATCGGCGACGTGGTGGCCATCGGAGATGGACCCACCTTCACGCGCCAGCTCATGCAGGGCCGCCTCAACGGCAGCTTCAAGCCAACGGGCTCAGGCCCGTGCTTTGTCTCGGTGCAGGCAGGCGCATTCCGCGCTGACGCTGCAACCTCCGGCGCTCCGGCTGCGATCTCAACCTTCACGCCAACCCTCGAAGCCACGCAGATACGCACCCGCCCCTCCGAGCCATTCCGCGGATCGGCGCAGACCGTCGACCTCGGATCGGCGCAGATGATCGTCAGCGTGGGCCGCGGCATTCGCGAGGCCGAAAACCTGCCGCTTATTGAGAATCTTGCTGCCGCGCTCGGCGCTGAGATTGCCGCCTCGCGCCCCATCTGCGACAACGGCTGGCTGCCCATGGAGCGCCAGGTGGGCAGCTCGGGGCAGTCGGTCGCGCCCAAGCTGTATGTCGCCGTCGGCATCTCAGGCGCGATTCAGCATCTGGTAGGCATGAAGGCCTCGCAGTGCATCGTGGCCATCAACAAAGACCGCGACGCGCCCATCTTCGAGGTCGCCGACTACGGCATCGTTGGCGATCTGTTCGAGGTGGTTCCGGCGCTGACCGAGGCGGTGAAGGCGGCGAAGTAGCCCCCATGATGGTCAGCTCTCATACCGAAGCAACGTGCCTCATGACGTATACAGTGGGGCGCACAATGCGCTATCGTTCCTAGTTTGCCTGTTGAGTCAGCCCCACGGGAGCGTTTGCCATGTTTCTTCCCGAAACCTACCAATCCGCGCTCATGCTCATGATCCTCTCCATGCTCTGCTGGGGATCGTGGGCCAACACCCTCAAGCTCTGCCCGCGCTATCGCTTCCAGCTCTTCTACTGGGACTACGCGATCGGCCTGGCACTGGCCGCGCTGCTGCTCGACATCACCGCCGGCGGCGTGCTTCACCGTAATGCCTCCGTTCTTGCCGGCGTTGCGCCACCCATCATCGTTTATGCGGTCGTTGGCGGCGCGGTCTTCAACGTCGCCAACCTGCTGTTGGTCGCCGCCATCGACGTAGCCGGCCTGGCCGTCGCCTTCCCCGTCGGAATCGGCCTCGCCCTGGTCATTGGCGCTGTCTCAAACTACGTCATCAAGCCTGAAGGCAATCCCCTGCTGCTCTTCGGCGGCGTGGCGCTCGTAGCTGTGGCAATCGTTCTCGATGCTATGGCCTACCGCCGCCGCGAGGGCACGGCGCAGGCAACAACGGCCCGCGGAATCATCATCTCGCTCGCTGCAGGCGTGCTCATGGGCTGCTTCTATCCCTTCGTCGCCAAAGCGCTCAACGGCCTGCCCGGCGCACACTCACCGGGCCCCTACACCGTCTCAGTCTTCTTCGCCATCGGCCTGCTCATTTCCAACATTCCGGCCAACTGGATTTTGATGGTGAAGCCCCTAGACGGCAAGCCTCGGGTTCCCGGCGCAGACTACTTCCGCGCCCCCATCGGCTGGCATCTCGCAGGCATCCTCGGCGGAGCCATCTGGTGCGTGGGCGGCGTCTCCAACTTTGTCGCCTCCGGCGCGCACCTCGTCGGCCCCGCGGTTTCCTACACCATCGGCCAGGGAGCCACCATGGTCTCGGCCTGCTGGGGAGTCTTCGTGTGGCGCGAGTTCGCCGGAGCCCCGCGCGCCGCTCGCATCCTGCTTGTCTTCATGTTCCTCGTATTCCTGCTGGGCCTCGGCTCCGTCGCCGTGGCGCCGCTCTATTGAGGTGACGAATGACTAACACGCGCAAGCCCGTCGTCGTCATCGGCAGCGTCACCATGGACCTGGTGACGACCACGCCGCGCATCCCCGCCATCGGCGAAACCCTCATCGGAATCGGCTTCAGCGCCACTCCCGGCGGCAAGGGCGCCAACCAGGCAGTCGCCGCGGCACGGCTCGGCTACCCCGTCGCCATGGTCGCGCGAGTCGGCACTGATGCCTACGGCCCCGCCCTCATCGAAAATCTCCGGCGCGCCAGCGTCGATACCGGCGCAATCCGCCCGGTCGACGGTTCATCGGGCCTCGCGCCCATCTTTGTGGCTGAAACCGGCGAAAACATCATCGTGGTCGTTCCCGGCGCAAATGGCAAAGTGGATCGCGCCGCCGTCGACGCCAACGCAGATCTCATCCGCTCCGCCGGCATGGTCCTCTGCCAGCTTGAGATTCCCCTGGATACGCTTGCCTACACGCTCGACTTCTGCGCCCAGGCCGGCGTTCCCGTAATGCTCGATCCCGCGCCTGCCGCCGCACTGCCCGACGCCGCGCTCAAACATGTCGACTGGTTCACTCCCAACGAAACTGAAGCCGCGTTTTATGTGGGCGGCGCAGCCGGCGCTGAAGAGACCGCGAACCGCCTCCTCGCGCGCGGCATTCGGAATGTTGTGCTCAAGCGCGGCGCCGAGGGCGCCTACGTCGCGCTTGCAAGCGGCCAGGCCGGCTGGGTTCCACCCTTCAAAGTGCGCGCCATCGACACCGTTGCCGCCGGCGACTGCTTCAATGGCGCATTCGCCGTGGGACTGCTCGAAGGGCGCAACCCGTTTGATGCGGCACGATTTGCCAATGCGGCGGCGGCCATCTGCGTAACACGCCGGGGCGCCCAGGCCTCAATGCCCTCGCGCATTGATGTCGACGCTCTATTCGCGCAACAATGAATCGGGAGATCGGCGGGTTCGCTTCCTCTCCCCTCCAATCAGGAGAAAACGTTCGATGAATCGCTCCGTTTGCCTTGCATTGCTTGCATTCGCGCTTGCACTCGCCGCCGCGGCCCAAGACACGCAGTACGAGCCCCGCGGCCAGCAGATTCCCGCGCCCGATTGCCTGAATCTTCACTTTGCATGGGAGAACGCGCAGGCGGCCTGTGCGCCGGGCGTGCACGAACACTGGCTCTCTGACATTCAGCACTGGCGCGCCGAGCGGCTTATCCGCATCGCGTATGACGGGTCGCGCTACGACCTGCCCGCGCTCAAGTGGACGCAGTCGAGCTTCATGCAGCCGCAAATGATGGTGCACGACCGTTACTTCTACGATCCGGTTGCCGGCAAGTACACCGTCGATCGCTATCTCGACGATCTCGACCAGCGTTACGGCGGCATCGATGCGGTATTGGTATGGTCGACCTATCCCAACATGGGCGTCGACGACCGCAACCAACTGGAGATGGTCGAGTCGATGCCGGGAGGAATTGCAGGCGTGCGCCAGATGGTCGAAGATTTCCATCGCCGCGGCGTCCGCGTCCTCTTCCCAATGATGATGTGGGACCAGGGAACGCACGCACCCGATAATTCCTGGCCGCAGGCGATTGCAGGCCTGATGAAAGCCATCGACGCCGACGGCATTAACGGCGACACCCAGGACGGCGTGCCCCTGGGATTCACGCTCGCAGCCGATGCCGCGGGCCATCCCCTCGCGTTTGAACCGGAGGGCGGTCCGAGCGACGAAGCTCTCGCCTGGAACGTCATGACCTGGGGGCAGTACAACTTTCCTTTCCTGCCCATGGTCGACCGCTACAAGTGGCTTGAGCCGCGCCACATGGTTAACATCAGCGACCGCTGGGAGCAGGACAAGACCAGCGATCTGCAGTTTGCCTTCTTCAACGGTGTGGGCTGGGAGAGCTGGGAGAACATCTGGGGCATCTGGAACGGCATCAGTCCACGCGACGCCGAGGCAACCCGCCGGGTTGCAACCATCGAGCGCGCGGTCGCGCCCTTCCTCACCAGCCCCGGCTGGGAGCCTCTCTATCCCATGCTGAACTTCGGCGTTTACTCAAGCCGCTGGCCGCTGGCCAATGAGACCGTATGGACCATCGTCAACCGCACCGGCTACAACATCAGCGGCCCGCAGATGAACGTACCGGCCGAAGCAGGCATGCGCTACTTCGACCTCTATCACGGCGTGGAGTTGAAGCCGGAGAGCGCGGCCGGGCAATACGTGCTGGATTTCGCGATCGAGGCCAACGGCTACGGCGCAGTCCTTGCCACTCCCGGCGACCCCAGCCCAGCGATCAAAGCGCTCATGCAGCGCATGGCGGCGATGACCGGGAAACCGCTGGCCTCGTACTCGCACGAGCCCGTTTCGCTGCCTCAACACCTCGTCGACATCGCGCCAACAACGCCTGCTGCCGCCGCCCACGAGGGCATGATCCGCATCCCCGGCGGCACATTCAACTTCAAGGTGCAGGGCGTCGAGATTGAAGGCGGCGCGAGCCCCTACGTCGATGTCCAATATGCGTGGGAAGACTCGCCACGCCGCTTTCACGAGCACCCCTTGCAGGTGGCGCCGTTCTTCATCGACAAGTACCCGGTCACCAACGCGCAGTTTAAGAAATTCCTTGATGCCACGCACTACGCGCCGAAAGACGCCATCAATTTCCTGCGCGACTGGAAGAACGGAACATTCCCGCCGGGCTGGGAGAACCGCCCGGTGACCTGGGTTTCGCTTGAAGATGCGCGGGCCTACGCCGCGTGGGCCGGCAAGCGCCTGCCGCACGAGTGGGAGTGGCAGATGGCAGCGCAGGGCCCTGATTCAGGTATTGCCGGCCGCATCTATCCGTGGGGCGACCAGTGGCTGCCCGCAAACGTACCGACGCCCGTTACGGGCCGCGCCATGACCGCGCCTGACCCTGTTGATGCGCATCCCCAGGGCGCAAGCCCCTACGGCGTCATGGATCTGGTGGGCAACGTGTGGCAGTGGACCGACGAATTTGACGACGAGCACACCCGCGCCGCAATTGTGCGCGGCGGCGAGTACTACCAGCCGCAGGGCTCCATCTGGTACTTTCCTGAGGCGTTTCGCAACGATCAGCACGGCAAGCTGCTGCTCATGGCGCCGGGATACGACCGCTCCGGCGGCGTCGGCTTCCGCTGCGTCGTCGACGCGCAGTAAACTCCGCTTGCGCTGCGGCCGAATCGGCGACAATACAAGCAATGGCGAAGCGTGCAGCAGAGGTTTGCAAAAATCGTGCGCCGCGCGAAAAGGGCACGAGCCGGCGCGCGTTTCTGCGTGGTGGCACGCTTACCGCCGGCACACTGATGCTGGGCCAAAACAATGCGTGGGCACAGGTTGTTGGTGGCTCCTTCCCTGGGGCTGTCAAACGCACCAATCCCGATTACAAGCTGGAGATCGCTGAGATCGAGTGGGAGCTTAGCCCGAAGAAAAAGATTCGCACTTCGGCATACAACGGTCAGATCCCGGGGCCGCTTATTCGAGTGACTGAAGGCAAGCCGGTTGCAATCGACATCGCCAACAAACTCGACCATCCTGAGATCGTCCACTGGCACGGGCAGTGGATTCCGGTCGCCGCCGACGGCTCTATGGAAGAGGGCTCCTGGATGATCCCTGCGGGGGCCGGGTTTTTGGCTCAGTTCACGCCAAAACCGGCAGGCCTGCACTGGTATCACACCCACGCCATGGCTCGCCGCGACCTCAAACGCGGGCTTTACAGCGGCCAGTTTGGAGTGCTCTTCGTTGAGGGCCGCGACAATCCCGGGGCTTACGACCAGGAACAATTCATCGTTCTCCACGACTGGGAGCCTTACTACGCAGCCAGCGGCGACGGCTCGCTCATGGTGAGCTACGTCTGCGGCTCGGTAAACGGCAAGATGCTCGGCCATGACGAACCGATCAAGGTCCGCGAAGGCAATCGCGTGCTCTTCCACATCCTCAACGCCAGCGCAACCGAACCGCATTGGCTGGCGCTGCCCGGCCACCGGTTCCAGGTGCTTGCGCTCGACGGCGCGCCCGCTGCCACGCAGGCAAAAGTCGATCTTCTGCGCCTCGGCCCGGCGGAGCGTATCACGGTTCTCGTTGAAATGAACGCTCCCGGCATCTGGGTGCTGGGCGAAGTTCGCAGAGATTTCCGCGACGCAGGCATGGGCGCAGTCATTGAATATGCAGGCCAAACCGGCAAGCCCGGGGAGCCGCGCGATGTGAAACTCACCTGGGATTACAAGATCTTCGGCGACGCAACGCCAAAAGCCTTCACGCCCGATGTCACCATCCCGTTGGTCTTCACATCGAAGTTCAAGGGCCACGGCGCACTCGACCAATGGATGATCAACGGCAAGTCTTATCCTGATGTTTCATTGCCGGCGCTTCGCGAGGGCCTGCGCCATCGACTGGTCTTTGAGAACCGCAGCACTGACGATCACCCTTTGCATTTGCACCGGCACAACTTCGAGTTGGTTTCGATTCGCGGCATGCCAGTAAGCGGCGTGCACAAGGATGTGGTCATCGTCGAGGCCGGCACAACCGTCGAGGCCGACCTGGTGGCAGACAATCCCGGCAATACGCTCTTTCATTGCCACCAGCAGGACCACATGGACTCAGGCTTTATGGCGCTGTTCAAGTATGCGTAGGCGAATCAACGGCGGCCACCAATTGGACGCGCTGCTAAACACATCCCGAAAGGAGTTGGGTTGAAGCACGGGGCGATCGCATGAGCATGAATACGCGCACGAAGCGAGTTTCGCCGCGGCCCTTCGGGACGCGAACGATTTTTGCGGACGCAATCCCAGGGTTCCGCTTCGCTTCACCCTGGACTATTTTCGTATCTTCCCTACGGGAAGACGGCGGTTCGCGTCCCCGTCTCACCGAGCGACAAATCTGTTTGGGGAATGAGACGTATGTGTGCGATCGCCTTAGGTTGAGAACGGTCTTCGTTATCCTTGCGGTCGCATTGCTGTCTTCCGCAGCCGCGCAGACGCATGCCCAGGGCAACTACGAGATCCAGGTCTACGGAGCCGACACCGTCGCGCCGCGCAGCACCATGCTTGAGCTGCACTCGAACTTCACCGCCGAAGGCCACCCTGCAATGGACGGCGTGGCCGCAACCAACCACGCCGAGCACGAAACCGTTGAGATCACGCAGGGTATCAACGACTGGTCCGAAGTCGGCTTCTACATCTTCACCAGCGAGCAAAGCGGCCTCGGCATGCAATGGGTGGGCGACCATATAAGGCCGCGCGTGCGCGTGCCCGAGAAATGGCGCTGGCCCGTGGGCGTGAGCCTGTCAATGGAGTTCGGCTATCAGCGCGCAGAGTTTTCGCCCGACACCTGGACGTGGGAGATCAGGCCCATCGTCGACAAGACCGCGGGCCGCTGGTACTTCGCCGTCAATCCTGCCCTCGAGCGCACCTGGCACGGGCCCGACGTGAAGCAAGGCATCGGCTTCGCGCCCGCCGCTAAAATCAGCTACGACTTTACGAAAAAGATCACCGGCGGCTTTGAGTACTACGCCGATTACGGCAGCATCACCAGCATCGCCAGCCTGCGCGACCAGCAGCAACAGCTCTTCCCTGCCATCGACCTGAACGTCTCACCCGACTGGGAGATCAACTTCGGCGCAGGCATCGGCCCCACCGCGGCCACCGATCACTGGATTGTGAAGGCCATCATCGGGCGTCACTTCAACTGGGGGCGCAAGGGTTGATCTCGATTTGCCGATGCGAGGTCGAGGGCCTGTTCCTGCACGCGCGCTGCGTTAAGCCGGAGTCGCTCTCGGTCCGACCAAGCCAGCTTTAGCACACCAGCTCAAACGCGCGAATCATCTCTTTGCGGACGGTGAGGCGCTCAATGAGCCCGGTCCTAACCTCGTATCCGCGGCCGGGAGTATCGGGAATTGCGATCTCGCCTTCGCGAGAGACCGTCACCTCGGGCTCGATGATGTCCTCGGCAAAGTAGCGGGCCGAGGCCGACACGTCGCCGGGCAGCGAGAAATTCTCGAGAGTCGAGAGCGCAATGTTATGCGAGCGGCCCACGCCCGACTCAAGCATGCCGCCGCACCACACCGGTATGCCGCGCTCCTGCGCCAGGTTGTGCACGGCGATGGCCTCGCTGAATCCCCCCACCCGGCCTAGCTTGATGTTGATGATCCTGCACGACTCCATCTCGATCGCCGCCAGCGCGTCGCGCCGGTTGTGGATCGATTCGTCCAGGCAAATGGGCGTCTTCATCCGCTTTTGCAGCATTGAGTGAAAGTAGAAATCGTCGTGCCACAGCGGTTGCTCGATCATGAGCAGGTCGAACGCGTCGAACGACAGAATGTGATCGGTGTCGTGCAACCGGTATGCCGAGTTGGCATCGCAGCTCAGCGTGATCGCCGGCCAGCGATTGCGCACCCGCTCGAATACCTCAACGTCCCATCCCGGCTTGCATTTCAGCTTGATGCGCTGGTAACCCGCCTCGAGCTCGCGCTCAATCACCGCAAGCAGCTCCGGAATCGACTTTTGAATGCCCAGCGAAACCCCGCATGGAATGGTTTCGCGCACGCCGCCCAGCAGCCGCGAAAGCGAGATGCCTTCCCGCTGCGCTTCGATGTCCCAGATGGCGTTTTCAAGCGCCGCCTTCGCCATGCGGTTGTCACGTACAAGGTTGAAGATGCGCGGGCAGTCGCCGCCATGCTGGGGACTCTCGGCGGCCAGCATCGGCCCAAGTTCCTGCGCGATCACCACCCACGCGCTATCGGTCGACTCGCCGGAAAAATGCGGCCTTTCGCCCACCGTGCATTCGCCCCAGCCGACCAGGCCCTCCGAGTGAATCTCCACCAGCAGCACGCGCCGGTTGCGGGTCACTCCAAAGCTGGTCTCAAACGGCCGCACCAGCGGCATGTGAAGTTCGCGCAGGATTATGGCATCTATTCTCATGTTTATCTGCGTTCCTCTGCGATCCTTTCCGCTCCTCAATCACTAAAGGCAGCAAGCCTCAAGCATCTCCCTCAATCCGGCCCAGCTCAAAGACTCCATTCCCCTCCGCATCAAGAGAATAGCCTACAACGGCTAACCCTTTTTGAAACGCCTTCTGAAACCTTCCCCGGTTCTCAAGCTGAACGGCGAGGGCGCGGTGACGATCTCCATCCGCGGTCTTCCAATGGTAAATGGAAGCCGGGACCTGAATCCGCTCCTCAATATCGCATGCGACTGCCGGGAGGGGGTCAAGGATTGCCCGTACGCGGTCTGAATCCAGCTCCCATTCCGCAAGCAGACGATCCGTTGGGAGCCCACCCTGCAATCGAGATGAGGATACACCATAGAAATCGGCCCGATACTCCCGGGCGACTGCCCCCAGCCTGTGGATATTTAAATAAGCGTTTTTGATTTCAAGCGGATCGAAGGTCCATTCCATATGCCGGATGTCCCGCGAAAGCGCTTCCCGCCGCTGCTCAAGCTTCAGCCGCACCCCGAGCCCCCGGTTGCGATAACCCTCTTTTACTGCAAGCATATGCGAGTGCAGATACGGCTTTGGTCCCGCCGAAGTTTTCTTGATCCCCGGGAGCGCCATCGCAAACCCGACGAGTCGCGCCGCAGTTTCTGCGGCTTCTCGTTCTCCCGTTCCCGTGTTGCCTTGTTCCCTGTCTTCCGATCCCTGTTCCCTGTTCCCTGATCCCTGACCCCTGACCCCTGACCCCTGTTCGAACGCCCCGATCACTTGCCCGCCGACCTTCTGCGCCAGCAAAAACGTCTTCTTCGGAACCAAGTCAGTTGGATCGTATCCCCAGGTTTCCACCTCGAGTTCGACACAGGCCTGCAGCTCGTCAAATCCCCGGCACGCGCGAATCTCAATCATGAGTGCGCTCCTTCAACTCCATGGGGATGTCCGGAGCCTGCGCTCCCAGGCGAAGCGCCCTGTTGCGTGGCAGCGAGCTTCTGTTTTGCCGCTGCCCACAGATCTTCGAGCTCGTTCGGCGCCAGCTCCTCCAGCGGCCGCGGCGCAGCCAGTTCCATCTCCCTGAAGCGCTCCCTGAACCTCAGGTTGCACCCGCGCAGCGCCATCTCCGCATCCACGCCCAGGTGCCTGCCCAGGTTCACCACCGTGAACAGCAAATCGCCAAGTTCAGCCTCGATCGCCGGTTTGCGCGCCGGGTCGCCTGAAGCCGCTTCAACCTCAAGCTCTGCCGTCTCTTCGGCAATCTTGGGCAGCAGATCGCGCCAATTCGGCCAGTCGAAGCCCGCTTTCTGCGCCTTTCCGCCCAACTTCGCCGCCTCAAGCAGCGCCGGCATCGCACGCTGGACAGAATCGAGCCTCGACCCCGTCCCACCGGAATCTCCGTTTCTTTTCCCGGCCTTCTCAGCGGCCTTGATCTCCTCCCAGTTGCGCAGCACAGCCGCCGCCGAACCCTCCACCCGTGAGTCAACCTCGGCCACATTGCCCGCCTGGCGCGCAGCCTCATCGCCAAATACATGGGGATGCCGCCGGATCAACTTCCGATTCAGGTGATCCAGAACATCGGCAATGGTGAACTGGCCTTCATTGGCGGCCATCTCCGCGTAAAACAGCACCTGCAGCAGCAAATCGCCCAGTTCCTCGGCCAGGTGGGGAAAATCCCGTCGCTCGATGGCGTCGAAGACTTCGTAGACCTCTTCCAATGTGTATTTGCGGATGGTGTCGAAGCTCTGCTCGCGGTCCCAGGGGCAGCCGCCGGGCGCCCGCAGCCGAGCCATGATCGCCGCCGACTGCTCAAAGAGCGCTGCGGCCCGCGCCGGGTCGGTAGCGATCTGAGGGGTCGGGGACGTGCGGCTGGAGCTTTCTTGCGGAAGGTCCATTCATATCCAGTTTACAATCCGCGAGCAAGTGCGCGTCTCACAATTGCGTTGGAGACCGGAGGAAGCGGACCCGAGCGCAATTGGTCCTGTAACCGTCACTCCAGGAAGGGCGTTGCGAGCACTTCGCCCTCCCTGCTCGTCCCCTCAACCGTATACTCAATTCTTCTGATGATTCGCGTTCTTGGAACCCTGTTTGCCGCGCTCATGGGGCTGGCCTTCGGCAGCTTTCTGAACGTGTGCCTCACGCGCTGGCCCGCCGGCGAAAGCATCGTCAAGCCGCGCTCGCACTGCCGCAACTGCGGCCGCACGCTTGCGTGGTGGGAGAACGTGCCGCTGGCGAGCTGGCTGGCCCTGCGCGGGCGCTGCAGGACGTGCGGGGCGTGGATTGGGTTGCGATATCAGCTTGTGGAGCTTGCCGTAGGGACGGCCTGGGCGGTGAATGTGTGGATGTTGCTAGGCGGGCCACCCGCATGGTTCGCTCACCCGTATCACTATCCTGAGGGGCCGTTCATAGAGGTCGGTGCGTTGCTAGTCCTATGGCTATTCATCGCACTCGCTGCACTGGATGCGGAACATCTATGGCTGCCGGACAAGCTCACAATCCCTGGAATTGTGCTTGGAATTATCTGGACTGTCTTGGTGAACCGGTTTCATTATCGGATGTTCTACGACTTTGGGCCACCAACGCCACCGCTGGCCCCTGGCGCCCTGCGACGTTTAGGTGAAACGCTCGCCGCCGCCGGCCTCATCCTCCTCATCCGCTGGGTCTACAAGCTCATCCGCCATCGCGAAGGCCTCGGCCTCGGCGACGCCAAGCTGATGGCGATGCTGGCTGCGTGGCTGGGCCTCTCAGGCGCGCTGCTGTCGTTTGCTACCGGAGTCGTTTTGGGGGCGCTCACCGCGATAGTTCTGATCGTGCGCCGCAAGAAACCTGAGGGCGCCAACTCCTGGGCCGCAACTAAGCTCCCCCTCGGCACTTTCCTCTGCATCGGCGGCATTGTCGCCAGCCTGTGGGGCCAGCCCATCATCGCGGCGTATCTGCGCTGGGCGGGGTTCTGAGCCTGCCGCGATCTGTCAGAAGTCAAAGCTTCCTTTTCAAACCGTCCCAAACGGCTCTTGGCCTGTTCCCTGACCCCTGATCCCTGTTCCCTGCTTTTAAGGTATCTCCACCAGCTCCATCTGCCCGTCGCGTCTGCGATGCAGCACGTACATATCGCCGGACGGATCGTGGAAGATCAGCAGATCCCGGTCACGGAATTCGGCGTCCTTCACCGCCTCCTCAATCGTCAGCGCCCCCAGCGCAAAGCACTCGCCGTTCTTGATCACGTGCGGCTCTACAACTGTCGCCTTGGCAGGAAACGAGTGAACCGCGATCGAGGCGCGGGGCTTGCCTGCGCGCGCCGACTTTACCTCGCCCGGTTCTGCTTCGGGCGATACGCGCGCCTTGGGCCGCGTCACAGGCGGCGCCGTCATTACCTTTTCTTCCTTGGGCAGCCGCTTGTTCACGATTTTGCGGTCCCGGTAACGCCGTGCCTGGTTCTCGGCATGGCTCAGAGCCTCGCGCAGCGCGGTCTCGGGCACGTCTGCCTTGCCCGTGGCCGCAAGCTTCTGCGTGCGCGCCTGCACGGTCAGCTCTACAATCTGCAAGTGGCGTTGCACGCTGAACGTGATGCTGGCATGGGCAGCGCGGCCCAGAATGCGCCCGATACGCTCCATCCCCTCTTCAGCCTGCGCACGTACAGCCTTTGAGATTTTGACTCCCCTTGCGGTGAACTCAACTTCCATAGTCAACCTCCGCTCGTGGATTCCATTCCCGTCACGCAGTTCCCAAAGCCGTTACCGCTCCAGTCTCCGCGCAACAGGTGGAGCACAGTATATGACGAAAGGCCTACGGCCTTCAGCTATTAGCTATTAGCTTTCAGCCGGTTCTTTGCAAGTGCGACATTTCGGGAAAAAGTGAAGAAGCCAGTCTCGCCACAAGCGAAGCTAAGAGCTAAAAGCTAATGGCTAAAAGCTGCCTCTCATATCTCCCACCTCAGCAGCACTGTTCCTACCGTGAACCCGGCGCCGGCGGCGGCCAGCAGCACCAGGTCGCCCTTCTTCAGCTTTCCCTCTTCAATCGCCGTTTCCATGGCCAGGGGAATCGTCCCTGCTGAAGTATTGCCGTACTTTTCAATGTTGACGATCACGCGATCAGCCGGCATGCCCAGCCGGTCCGCCGTGGCCTGAATGATGCGTATGTTCGCCTGGTGGGGAATAAAGCAGCCCAGGTCCTTGCCTTCCACCCCGTTCCTCTCCAGCAGTTTCAGCGTGGCCTCGGCCATCTTGCGCACCGCAAATTTATAAACCGCCGGCCCATCCTGGTGGATGAAGTGCATCTTCTTGTCCACGGTTTCATGCGTTGAGGGATTCAGGCTGCCGCCGCCGGGCATGTAAAGGCTCACGCCGCCTGCACCGTCAATCTCGTTCAGGTAGTCGATAAAGCCAATCTCGCCCTCTTCGCATGGTTCAATCAGTACCGCGCCGCCGCCGTCGCCAAACAGCACGCAGGTGGTGCGGTCGGTGTAGTCGGTCATGCGCGTGTTGGCGTCGGCTCCGCACACCAGCACCTTTTGGTGCGCACCGCTCTCCACCAGCTTCACGCCGGCCTCGAGCGCATAAGTAAATCCCGAGCATCCGCCCGAAACATCGAAGCCCCACACGTTGCTGGCGCCCAGCTTGTGCTGCACCAGGCAGGCCGTCGAGGGGTACATCATGTCGGGCGTCACCGTGCCCACAATAATCACTTCAAGATCGTTCGGACTTATGCCCCGCGCGGCCAGGCACTTCTTCGCCGCTGCCGTGCAAATATCGCTCACGCCCAGCCCCTTGGCCAGCTTGTGGCGCGTACGAATTCCGGTGCGCGCAACGATCCACTCATCGCTGGTCTCCACCATTTTTTCAAGGTCTTGATTGGTAATCGTATCGGGGGGAACGTAAGTGCCGAGCGCGGTGATTTTGGCGCGGCGGCCCACAATGGGGCGTACGGTCAGGCTCAATTCTTATTCTCCTTGCGCAAGGCGGTCAGCAGACCCTGATCTACGATCTCCGGTCACTGACCCCTGATCCCTGATCCCTGACCCCTGAAAAAGTACCGGGTTACCTACTGCGCCCGTACTAGCCCGTTACCGTTGCTTCCTTCCGGACCTGGCGGGGTTGGCGGGATTACGTCGCGTAGGACCCGGCACTGATTGATTTTAACACTCCAGAGCCGGCCCGCAGGTTGCGCGCCACGACGCCATCTTCCTAAGCCGAGGTCTATAATTTCGCTACCTAAGTCCGACACATTTGTGGGGTTCCGATGACTACGCCACGACTGCTTGTAGGAAACGCACACTACCGGTTCTCCGACCATTTCAGGCTTGGATTTCCGCAGTCCTCCCTTGATTTCGTCGATATCCCACTCAACACTGACATTCCACTTTTCGTGGACCCCTACGCCCTCCACATTTCAAGCAACGACTGGTTGCGCGAGTGTGGAAACTTGATCGTTGATTATTTCAATCTGCTTGTGGAACACATACGTAAGGGCGAACGCAGCCGGGCGATTCGCCTATTGGATAATTTTCATGAACCGAACGACACTCACCTGGGCTTCTCCAAAGGGAAACCTCGGGGGCGCGGGTGGGGCCCGGAGCATGCCAATGAGCTTTACGAGAAGCTTGCAGCGAGCAGCGCCGTCAAGAGCGGAGAACTTCGGGATCTCGGGGATTATGAGCTACTAATTCCAGGCATTGGTCCGGACAAAATCTCTGATCTCGCCATCAACATTATCAAAGCCGAACTATTGGTATACACCGAAGAGCAATGTGAATTGCTCGGCATACTGACCGAAAAGGTCAGTTCGGGACCCTATTGGTCCTCGGCAAGAGCATGCCGTGAGAGTCGCTATGCAAACCTTCCAATTTACGAAGACTCGCGCATCGTGTTAGTGCCCAAGGCAGCGGTGAGAACCCACCTGATACCCGATCACGAGAAGTTTTACACAAGGTTTGTGCTCGATTTCTTGGAGTCGGAACACCTCGACGCGAACGACTCGTTGGTGACTACCCTAAAGAATGGAAAGAAAAAAGTCCTGCGCTCCCTTCTAAAAGAAAGTTTCCCCCTCTCTCGCGCGGCGCTTTTCGAATTTACCCAAAAGCACCCCGAAGTTCTAAAACGCTATAAAGAGAGCCTCCCCAAGCAAGCGCGTCCTCTCGAGGATTGGCAGATTGAATCCACCCATATGGATCGGAGGGCGGACGAGCAATCAAAGGAGTGGTCAAAGGAGCTAGCGAGGATTCCAGTCGGCCCGGGCGGAGCCTCCGAGTTTCACAGGGCTATTTTGGCATCTCTCTATAGGATTTTTTGTCCCTTCCTGACCCACCCGAGAAAAGAAAAGGAGATACTCGAAGGGCGGAAGCGGATTGACATTGTGTTTGACAACTCCGCCGATTCTGGGTTCTTTTCTCGATTGGTCAATACTCACCACGTCGAAGCGCCTTACGTGTTCGTCGAGTGCAAAAACTACAACGAGGACCCACAGAATCCTGAATTGGATCAACTCAGAGGGCGCTTTGGCAAAGGAAGGGGTAATTTTGGTCTGCTGGTGTGCCGCCGGGTCGAAAATAGGGATCTTATGGTTAAGCGCTGCAGAGATGCTTTCACGAGTTCTGAACATGTTGTCATCGTCTTGGACGACGAGGACATCAGCGCTTTGTCAGAGATGCGTGACGCCAACCAGATCGAAAAAATCAACGACCACATGAAGCTAAAACTCGACGAAATATTTCTATAAGGCAGCGGGGCTTGGCAACGTCTCGCGTTTAAGGTGGCACCGCGGAATCAATTCCCGTTCGACTTCGCCCTCGATTTTTCGCTAACATTGAAGTGCCATGGCCTTCCCGATCAAGACCTGTGTCGTCTGTGGAGAGGAGTTCGAACTGCGGCCCGGCAAGCCCGGCTTTGCCAACCGCTGCCCCACTTGCAGCGAGCCGCAGCAGAAAGCACCTGCGGTTGCTTCCGGCTCGCGCCACAAGTCCGCCGAGGAGCGCCGCATCGAGATGGAGGCCAACGCCATGCGCCGCCGCGCCATCCGCGACATGCTCTACCGCAAAGACAGCTAGACCGCCTCACCCGCCCAGCAACTTCACGCCTTCCGCGTTCGCAGCAACCCTTAACTCAAGATCCAGCGTAGCCAACGGCAGCGCTCTGCGCTGCGCCAGTTCCAGATACGCCGCATCGTAGAGAGTCAGCCGGTGACGCTCGGCCAGACGCAACGTTGCGCCCCACGCCTGCCTGTCGGTCTCCGCATCCAGAGTAATTGGCAGCAAGCTGAGGTCGGCGAGAGTAGCCTCGCGAAATGCCGCATCGTTGCGGCCACGGCGCACACCCATCTCCAGAATGTTCGCAACTTCAAGCCGCCACAGCGCGGGAACCCACGCCCCATTTGTCGTAATGAGATCGAAGACCCGGCGCACGGGCTCTGTCGTCTCGTCACTGTAGACCCAGGCAAGCGTCACGGAACTGTCGAGAACAAGAGTCATCGATCAGGCTCAGGGCCGGCCCGCATCGCGATCAGCCTTGAGCGCCTCCCAGTCGAAGGGACCGCCCTTCAACTGCGCCGCCCGCGCGCGGATGCGGTCAGCCGCTGCTCGTGCCTGTGCGCGGTCAATGCCGCCGGAGTTGGGAACCAGCCGGGCCACGGGCTTGCCGTGCCGCGTAATCACAATCTCCTCCCCCTGATTCACACGATCCAGGAGAGCGCTCAACTTACTCTTGGCCTCGAAGGCTCCAAATTCAGGCATATCGGCTGCGGGCATTTCGGCTCCAAATCAACTAGCTTAAGCTAGCTTAACATGGATTGAACTCACCCGCAACTCGTCCAAATTCCAATCCCGGTACAATAGATAAGTGAGCAAATCATCCACGCCCGCGGCCCCTTCCGTGGGCTTTATTTCGTTAGGCTGCCCCAAAAACCTCGTCGACTCCGAGGTAATGATGGGCCTCCTCGACCGCGCCGGCGCTCGCCTCACCTCTCGCCCCGAAGAGGCCGAGATCCTCGTCGTCAACACCTGCAGCTTTATCGATACCGCCAAACAGGAGTCGGTCGACACCATTCTTGAGCTGGCGCGCTACAAGACCGCCGGCTCAGCCAGGAAACTCATCGTGGCCGGGTGCCTGGTCGAGCGCTACCGCGACGAGATCCGCAAAAACATTCCGGAAGTCGATGCCGTGGTGGGCACCGGCGAGCTCGAGTCGATTCTCGAAGCCGCGGGCCTTGCGCCGGCGCTCGTCGCTTCTCCATCGCCCTTCGCGATCCTCTCTGGCAAAGCCGCCGAAACCAGGCCCGGTCAGGAATCGCAGGCAGGAACGCATAAGGCCCCTGTCGCGGGAAATAGCTCATCCGCCCATGCGCTCGCAAGAGACGAGAACGGCCCGAAGGGCAGAGCGGAAGGCGACCACCGCGAGCGCCAGGGCCGCTTCAGCCGCGAGGATTGGCAGGGGGCGCGGCACATGCTGCCGACTTACCTTTACGACGAGAACACGCCGCGCCTGCTGTCGACGCCGCGCGCGTCGGCCTACATCAAGATCGCCGAGGGCTGCGACCATCCCTGCAGCTTCTGCGTCATCCCCAATCTGCGCGGCAAGTTCCGCTCGCGCCGCTTCGAGTCAGTGGTGGCCGAGGCGCGGCAGCTCGTCTCGC
>Ga0326727_10009028_pt1 | contig 24881 bp, 20 predicted proteins | sample MB2enrmetagenome_FD_207643 | JGI IMG/M metagenome (GOLD analysis project Ga0326727, IMG submission 207643) | Lab enriched peat soil microbial communities from McLean, Ithaca, NY, United States - MB29MY | ecosystem: Environmental > Terrestrial > Soil > Wetlands > Peat | place: USA: New York... | reverse complement strand
CAATCCTAGCCAACCCCGCTCTCGCAAAGCCAGCCAAGCCTGACGTCAGCCAAGGCCCCGCAAGGACCCCGCCGCCCACGTCTCTCTTTCTCCCGATGCAATTGTCAAATAGCAAAACGGAGCCTCTCAGCCCCAGCAAACCTAAACGCCCTACCCAAGACCCAGAAGCCTAAAAGTAAACGCGCCTAAGCTAAACCCATCCCCGATGGAGACGCCGCGCGGCCGCTCTTTCGAGCAGCCCTCGCCGCCTCCCATCGGCGCAAGACGACCAAAACCGCCGCCCCGCCTCTCAGCGGGGAGGAGCGCGTCTCGAGATCGTCCCGAAGTCCCGACACGCCGTCGGCCGCCACAGCGCCAACGCCGTCGGTCCGCCCCGTATAGGGCAGGGGCGCGGCGTGTGTCAAATTCTTTTTGCAAATTGGTCCCATGCTGTTTCTGAGTCGCGCGCGTTTCCTGGGGATCGCGCCGCGACCGCGAGCGCGTTCTCGCTCCCGCCCCACAACAGCCATGGTTCGCGCCGATTGAGGTCGGCCTTCGCGTCGCCGTCGGCCCGCGCATTGCGCGGCCAGGCGCGGTTCGCTAACACTGGGGGCCTTCGCGATTGTCCGAGCCTTTGAGCGAGCGACGATGCCGACGGTGAAGACTCTGCCGTGACGACCCTCGTCGCACGATTTCCGCGTCCCGCCGCGCCCATCGACCGGTCGCGCTTCGCCCTTGAGCTCGGCCACGAGCCGCCGATCGCGATCGCCGGCGCGCGCGTCGAAGGGCGCGAGCGCCGGCGGCCGCCGCTGCGCTGGCTCGCGGGCGTCGCCCTCGCCGCGCTCTGCGGCCTGACGCTGATCGGCGGCACGCTCTACATCGATCTCGACCGCCAACCGACCTTCGCCGAGGCGCCGGAGTTCGCCGTCGTCGCCCATCGCGACGAGGGCGAGAGCGCCGGCGTCAATCCGAGCAAAGGCGATCGCCTGGCGCGGCCGATCGACATCGTCGCGGCGAAGCAGACCTTCCACGCGCCGGTGACGATCAAGGTCGGCGACAAGGAGGTGGTGAAGTCGCGGACCTTCACCCTTCTTTCGACCGCCCTGGCGACGACGCCGACCGGCCTCGCCGACGCGGTTCCGCCCTTCGACCCGCTGAAAGCGACCACCGGCTCGGCTGAGCGCGCGGATGCGCCGCCCGACCCCGGCCCGGCGCAGGACGACGCCGACGTGACGTTCTCGCAGCGCGACCTCGCCGTCGCCGACGCGGCGGCGGCGACGGGCGACCTGACCCTCGCCGAGGCGCAGGCGCAGGCGGCGCAGTACGTCAAGGCGGCCGCGGCGGGCGACAAGGCGCCGGCGCTGCCGCCGCAGATGCTGTTGATGCGCACCAACCAGGCGGGCCTCGATCCGCTCGGCGCGCTCGCCTACGCGAACACCGGCGTGGTCAGCGTCAACGCCCCGTTCTCCGCGATCGAGGTGCGAATGGTGCCGGAGAACGTCACCAACGCGGCGAAGGCGCCCGCCGATTCGGCCTCCGCCGGGCGCGAGCGCCTGGTGCAGATGCGCCACGGCGAGACCTTCGAGGACGCGCTGCGCGCCAACGGCGCGAGCAAGGAGGCGATCGCCGCGATTCTCAGCGCGTTCAACCTCCAGCGCGGCGAGGCGCCCGCCGCCGAAGGGCAGAAGATTATCCTGGAATACGACGAGCCGCGCGCCGCAGGCGCGCCGCCGCCGATCGCGCGCGTCTCCGTCTACGCCGACGAACAGCTCAAGGCGACGATCGCGATCAACGACCAAGGCGCCTACGTGCCGGTGACGCTGCGCCACGACGCGGCGCGCGCCAACGCGGATTCGGACGAAACCGATTCCGGCGGCATGAGCCTGTACGAAAGCCTTTACGAGACGGCGCTGAAGCAGGAGCTGCCCGCCGGCGTCATCGACGAGCTGGTGCGCGTCTTCGCCAACGACGTCGACTTCCAGCGCTCGGCGCAGCCCGGCGACACGGTCGGCGCCCTGGTCGCCGAAGCCGACGACATCGACCCGCGCCCGCAGCTCCTGCTCGCCACGCTGACGGCGCGCGATCAGACCTACAAGTATTACCGCTTCCAGACGCCCGACGACGGCCTGATCGACTATTACGACGAGAACGGCCGGTCGATGCGCAAGTTCCTCATCCGCAAGCCGATCGTCGCCGGCGAGATGACCTCGCCGTTCGGCATGCGTTATCACCCGGTGCTGCATTACGCGCGGCTGCACTCCGGCGTCGACTGGGGCGCGCCGATCGGCACGCCGATCCTCGCGGCGGGCGCCGGCGCGGTCATTGAGGCCGAGTACACCTCCGGCTACGGCCGCCGCATCGAGATTCAGCACGCCAACGGCTACGTCACCACCTATTCGCACCTGTCGGGCTTCGCCCGCGGCATTGTCGCGGGCGCGCATGTGGCGCAGGGGCAGGTGATCGGCTATCTCGGCCAATCGGGCCTGGCGACCGGCCCGCACCTCCACTACGAGGTGATCATCAACGGCAACTTCGTCGACCCGATGGCGATCAAGCTCGCGCGCACGCGCGAGTTCGACGGCAAGATGCTCGCCGCGTTCAAGCGCGAGCGCGACCGCATCGATCAGTTGATCGCGCAGGCGCCCAACGCGGCCTCGGCCCCCGCGCCGACGCCCGCCGCGCTGACCGCCAAGGTCAACTGAGCCGCGCGACCAGGCGCGGCGGCGAAGCCATCGTCTCGAACCCCAGCGCCGCGCGCGCTTCGCGCGCCGAACAGCCAGCCTCGCGCAACGCGCGCAGCGGCGGCGACGCGGCGCTCTTCGACATCTTCGCGCCCGCGTCGTCGAGGACCAGACGGTGGTGGCGATAGCGCGGCGCGGGAAGGCCGAGCAGCGCCTGCAGCAGCCGATGCGCCGAGGTCGCGGCGTAGAGGTCGCGGCCGCGCACGACGTCGGTGACGCCTTGCAGCGCGTCGTCGACCGCCACCGCGAGATGGTAGCTCGCCGCGTTGTCCTTGCCGCGGACGACGAAGTCGCCCCAGGCGGCGGGATCGGCGCGGCGGAAGCTCTCGGTTTCGCCCTCGCCGAATTCGCGCCAGCTCAAATTCCGCGGCGCCGCGGCGAGGGCGCGAGCCGAATCGAGACGCAGCGCGGCGCGCTCGCCGGCGGCGAGGCGATCGGCGACCTGGCGCGGCGTCAGCGCGCGACAGGCGCCCGAATAGATCGGAGCGCCGTCGGGATCGCGCGCGCCCTCGCTGGCCGCGGCGATCTCGGCGCGGCTGCAGAAGCAAGCATAAACGAGCCCGCGCGCGCGCAAGCTCGCCAGCGCGCGCGCGTAATCGGCGACGTGCTCGCTTTGGCGGCGCGGCGGCGCGTCGAAGACGATCCCCAGCCAGGCGAGGTCGTCGACGATCGCCGCCTCGTATTCGCGCTTGCAGCGGCTCTGATCCAAGTCTTCAATGCGCAGCAGCAGCCGTCCGCCGGACTCGCCCGCCAGCTTCGCGTTGAGGAGCGCCGAATAGGCGTGGCCGAGGTGCATGAGGCCGTTCGGCGAAGGCGCGAAGCGAAAGACGGGGCGCGGCGGCGGGAGCATGGCGGAGCGACGGCGAGGACGATGGCGGGCACTGTTGCGAAAAAGACCGGCGCGAGCAAGCGCGCGCGCAAAGCCGCGCCCAGAAAAAAGGCCGCCGCGCCGCGCCGTCGGGCCACCAAGAAGGCCGAGCCGCGGCGCTACCTGCCCGGCCCGCCGATCGACAGCCAGGCGGCGCTCGACCAAGCCTGCGCGCGGCTGCTCGCCATCGACCCCGAGGTGGCGCCGCGGCTCATCGAGGTCGGCGGGCCGCCGGCGTTGCGCTGGCGCGAGCCGGGCTTCGCAGGACTAGCGGCGACCATCGTCTCCCAGCAGGTGTCGGTGGCGAGCGCCGAGGCGATGCTGCGCCGGGTGAAGGCGGAGCTTGAGCCGCTCAGCGCGGCGACGGTGCTCGCCGCCGACGACGCGGCCCTTAGGCGCTGCGGGCTGTCGCAGGCGAAGATGCGCGCGCTGCGCGCGCTGGCGGCGGCGACGCTCGACGGCCTCGACCTCGACGCGCTCGGCGCGCGCGACGCCGCCGAGGCGCACGACGCGCTGGTGGCGGTCAAGGGCATCGGGCCGTGGACGGCGGACCTCTTCCTGCTGTTCTGCCTCGGCCACCCCGACGCCTTCCCTTCCGGCGACCTCGCGCTGCAGGAGGCGACGCGGCTGGCGTTCGGGCTCCGCCAACGGCCCGATCCGCTGAAGCTCGAGCGGATCGCCGAGCGCTGGCGGCCGCTGCGCGGCGTCGCCGCGCGCCTGCTGTGGGGCTATTATCGCGGCGTCAAGAAGCGCGCCGGCGTGATCGGCCAATAGGGTTGGCGCGCGCGCTGGGTTCGCGCTAGACCGCGCGCGAGCGTGCTGGGAGTTTTCTGATGACCGCGCCATTGAGCGGACCGCGCCTCGATCCCAGGGGCGGAGCCGCAAAACAGCTCGTCGTTTTCCTCCACGGCTACGGCGCCGACGGCAATGACCTGATCGAGCTCGGCCGGCAATGGCGAGCGCTGCTGCCCGAGGCGACGTTCGTCGCGCCGCACGCCCCGGAGCGCTGCGTCGCTTCGCCGACCGGCCGCCAGTGGTTCCCCCTCAGCGAGACGGCGCCCGACGACCCGCGCGGCGCCGATAGCCGCTGGCGCGGCGCGGTCGCGGCGCGCCCGGCGATCGACGCGTTCCTCGACGCCGAACTCGCCCGCCTCGGCCTCGACGAAAAGCGCCTTGCGCTGATCGGCTTCAGCCAGGGAACGATGATGGCGCTGCACGTCGGCCTCAGGCGCAAGCGCGCGCCGGCGGCGATCGTCGGCTATTCGGGACTGCTGGTCGGCCCCGAGCGTCTCGGCGAAGCGACCGCACGCGACGCCAAGGGCGCGCCGCCGCCGATCCTGCTCGTCCACGGCGACCAGGACCCGCTGATCCCCGTCGAGGCGATGTTCATCGCCATGGACGAGCTCGCCGAGGCGGAGATCCCGGTCCAGTGGCATCTCGCCTTCGGCGTCGGCCACGGCGTCGACCCGGAGGGCCTGCGCCACGGCGGATTGTTCCTGGCGCAGGCGTTCGGCGTCAGGGCGCGGTGAGCCGGCGAAGCGGCCACGCGGCGCAATTTTCCCGAGCCTTTCCAAACTTTTCCAAGGAAAATCCAAGCTTTTCCAAGCTTTTCCAAGCAAATTCCAAACTTTTCCCTTGGCGGTTTCCAACGAAATCAAAGGCTTGGCGGCGACGCCGGGCGCCCGGGGCAAATTCCCGGGCGACGCCTTTCTGTAGCCGCGCGCGTTGAGCGCGGCCGGCGCGTAAGCGCCTCTTCTTGCTTGCCTCTTCCAAGCGGAAGCAACGCGGTCGACGCCCGCGTCTACAAGCCCGCCCGGAAATTTGCCCCGGTTACCGACGCCGGTCAATTTTGCCCTTCCCGAGCCCGCCTTGTCGAATCGACTCCGACGAACCGCGCCCGCCGCTGAGATTCTATTTTTCAGCCTATCACGACCTTTTCTCTTCTCCAAGATTTTGTTTTTCCAGAATACAATGTCGCGCCGCGCCGGCCCCGACGAGGCCAGGCCAAGCGAACGAGCCGGTCCGCGCCCTCCGGATCGCCGCGCTCGGCTCGCGACGCTGGAGGCCCGGGCTTGAGGCAGAAGCAGAGCGCGCACAGCGAGGGGGTAAAATCCGACTCGCGGCTCCGCTCGTCGGCTACGCGCCCATGGCGGATGCCTATTGACCGCGGGACGATCCACAAAAGCTGTCGTTCGTTGACTTCTGCTCTCGCCGGCAACGAAACGTTGCCGAGGCGGCGGCACCGCGCTGTAAAATTCACACGTCGCTGGCGATCGGCGCTCTCGTGCGAGGTCACATAGGGCGGCTATCGACCAGAAATTGCTGCATGGGCGGCAGCCCCGCATCGGCCAGGCCAGCGCTTTATCGCCGCAGCCGATCGTCTCGGTAGCGTAGGATCGTTCCGCATCGTGTCTCACTTGACCCTGCTTGCTCTTGAGGAGGCACGCAATCCGAGCGTGCCTCCCCAGCTTGGCACACAACCCTCTCCATGCGACAATTTTGAAGTGATCATATCGCAGGTTAGGCGGCGGCAGGTCACCGCGGCTGGAACAAGGACTGATCCGTTGACTACCTCAGACGAAACTGGTCCCGACAATTCGGAAATCGAAGCGGCACGCTCGGAGCGGTTTGAGACGCGCCGCGCAACCGTTCCGGCACTCGAAGAAATACTTTTCTTGAAGACTCCAGTTCTGGATCACGGTTTCATCCGGGTCGTCGACTACATGGGAGACGACGCTGCAATCGTTCAGGCGGCCAGAGTCTCATATGGAAGGGGAACACGTAAGGTCACCGAAGATCGCGGACTAATTAGGTACCTCATGCGTCATAAGCATACGACGCCTTTTGAAATGCCGGTCATCAAATTCCACGTCAAGCTGCCCATCTTCGTCGCTCGACAGTGGATTCGACATCGCATGGCATCAGTCAACGAGTATTCCGCTCGCTATTCGATACTAGACCGCGAATTTTACCTTCCGGCACCGTCGAACCTCGCGGCTCAATCCAAGACCGATCGCCAAGGCCGCAGCGATGCGATCGAAGCTCGCGAGGCAGCGCAGGTGCTGGAAATACTTCAAGCCGATTCCCAGCGCAACTACGACCACTATCTTTGGCTGCTGAATGAAAATGAAGCCGGCGAACGGATGGACGAAAATCGGTCGGGTATCGCGCGGGAACTGGCACGGATAAACTTGACGCTCAACGCCTACACCCAATGGTATTGGAAAATAGACCTCCATAACTTGATGCACTTCCTGGAGTTGCGCGCGGATTCCCACGCGCAGTACGAAATCCGTGTTTATGCCGAAGCCATATTGTCCGTCGTCCAGCGATGGGTGCCGCTGTCCTACGACGCTTTCAACGAGTACCGCCGCGAGGCGGTGACCCTCTCACGAACAGCAATCGAGATCGTCAGATTGCTCATCGCAGGCAAAGACGCGGCGCAACCGATCGCCACATTGAGCGCGCGAGAGTGGGGCGAGATTCGTGACGTTTTGCTCATCCGAACCGACAGAGGCTGAATCACGCAGGAAAAATCGAGTCCAGCGGCACCAGGAAGACGTCCGGTCCGGGAGCCGAATAGGCATCTTCGTTGTACTCCTCCACGGGCGCGTAGCAGACCTGCACGTTGGGGTGATTCACGGCATATAGGCCGGCTCCGACAGTCGAGAGTTTGGTGTGCAACGGCGCGATCACAACGTTTGAATCGTCGGTACTGCCTATGACCTTGTCCAGTTCCGATTGCACCTTAAGCGGATCGCGTGCGGAGAATTCGAAGGTCGTCTCGACACTGTCTTGAAACTCTTGACGTATATCACAAAAGAGCTTCTTGTTTCTGACATAAAGTGTCTCGTTGATGGATTCCGCCTTGTAACCCATCCCCAAGACGACTTGCTTCGGCTCGTATGCTTCGATGATGCTCCGGGCGCGGTTCACCTCGAAGCCGAGCAAGACGACGAGCCGCGTCGATCTAGACGGCCGGATGTCGCCCGGAAAACCTAGAACGGACCGTACCGAAGTCACCTTTCCGGAAAGCCAGTCGCCCATGTTCAGAGCGCCGACGTAGGCCAGGTTCCAGCGCTCCCGACGATTCCGATCCGAAAGCTTCGATTTCAATATTGCCAGCAGCATAAGAAGCTCTTCTCGCCGGAACGACGTTACGTCTACGACCGCCGCATCTGCCCCGACGCGCTCAACGAAGCCTCCTACAGCACCCGTTAGTTCACTGGCGACTGCGAGGGGTGCAGCGGTATCTAGTTCGACTGGAACCAGTTTTCCGCCGAGGTGAACCTTGAGCGCGTCGAGGTTAGCCCGGGCACGGTCGCTACGTTGTTTCGACGCGAAAACCGTTGTTGAACGCCAGCATTCCCCGTCGAACGCATTGGCGATCGCGATCGAGCGAGCTTCGAAGCTAACTCTCATCAGGAGATGACTTTTGCGGTCGTCCCCGGGGCGGCGCGCCCACTCCACTAGCTCAAGCTTCGATGTCATTTTCTTTTTGCTCCAAATCCAGCGGGAGTTGCGTTGCGTCGCGATCAAATTCTTTTAGCCGTTTCCTGACGAATTCCCTCGGATTGCGGAGTGCCGTTTCGAGATCGCCCGCAGTAACCGACAAGTGAGCTGCATAACCAGAGATGTCGAGATGATAGTATGGCCCCAAACGTCGCGCTAGAATGTACCTCGGCAAACGTATTCCACCAGCTTCTTTTGCCGCATTGTCAGCCGTTTGCAGATATCCTAGGCGTTCGCCAAGGTCCAACACGTCTTGGAGATCGCGGCTCGGTTTGTTTCGAACAACCACAGAGAACAAGCGTCGTTCTTTGGACTTTTCATCCAGAAGTCTCTTGCGAAATAAACTGCCCAATCCGTCCAAGAGGTTTCGCAATTGCTCAAAACGTTCTGTATTGTGCCCAACCGCGTGCAAGCTCGCGTCCGCATCGTCGTCTTGCTCCTCGGGATCATCCCTTGAGCTTGTGATTTTTACGTCAGATAACCATTGCAAAAACTCACGCGCCCACTCCCAAACAACTTTGTCCTGAACGTCGACCGGGATAAACGGCACAAGTCCTTTTTGTTCGCTTACGACATGGTCATACATCCGACGCGCCGGCTCAAGAAACCAACGAAGTACACCAGACGACAAGTTCACCATCGATTCAAACCCTGCATAACTGAAAGTCTGGGACGATCTTGACGTTCCGGAGAGTTCAGTCATTAACCGGGGAACGGCAATCCGTATCGCTTCGTCACGAGATCGGGCCGGTCCTTTCTCACCGCGCGCCATCTTGGACTCGTGCTCTCGGATTATTTCCTTCGTGATCTCGCCAAGACGTGCGGCTTGCTTCCCGTCCACCGGGAAAAATGTTTCGGGCCGACTGTCGATCTCTGCGATTTTAAATCGCCGTTCGACTATTTGCTTAACTCGCTTGCTGTAAATATCTAGCCGGCTTGTGTAGATGACGCTCAAATTCACCTCTGAGAAGTCGTGCGGGCTTTCAATTAGACGGTCATCGACGGTGCGATAGGTCGCATAGCCGAGCTGCGTCGTAATTTTCAGACATACGACATGCGTACTCCGCGTGGAGACCCAGGAATTCAACACACGTTGTAAGTGTTGCGGAAGGTTGTCAGCGTCATCGAGCATGACGAACAACGGTACGTCATTGAGCGAAGCGAAGCGCTTCACCACCATCGAAAGAGGAACAAGAAAGTCGAGAAAACCGGTCAACGCCCCGTGGTACGGCTGAACTTGCGGTTCGAAAGGCATTCGGGTGTAATATTGCCGGACCTTTATTAGCTCTGCCTCGCATACTGACTTCACAGTGGCGAATATTGTACTGCTCGCACCATCGGGGTCAGTATCCGCCGCTTTCCCGCCGCTCAACGAGAGCAAGCGATTGAATTCAGCGCGAAACTTCCTCGCGTCGTCCAAAGAAATCTGTTCATGAAGTACCCCAAGGGAGCTTACCAACGTGAAAACAATTTGCATCGTCAAAAGGTGCTCGCCGATCGCCAAACGGGCATAACCTGCCAACCGTTGAAATTCAGGAGAGCCGAACCACACCTGCTTCAAGGGAACGTGTATGCTGAAGAACCGAAGTTGCTTGATATTCTGTATCTCCCGCGAGGCCAGCATGACGGCCGGTTCGAGCGCTCGCAGAAGCATGCTCTTGCCAGTCCCGCGGGCGCCAGAGATGAAAGTGTTGCCCGGATCCTTGACGTGCGGAAGATCGGTGAACACGTCCACGAAGTTGTCGGCGATGTATTGTGGGTCGAGTTTCTCAGGGCTTCGGACGCCGAACGGATTCGTGCTCATTGTTGCGGCCCTTCTTCCACAGTTCCGAAGAATTGCTTCTGCAAAATTGCTCCGTCAAAGCGCGGTTCGACCTTTTCGATCGGATTGTAGAGGGTGGGATACCCAACGTCTTCAAGGTCTGCGGGGAGAGATTCCACTTCGCCGTCGTCGTCAACGATGCTGAGTGTTATGCGACAGCGGTCATATGCGATGAAATCCGCTGTGAACCGATTGTAGTATCGGCGTTCTCGCTCAAGTTTATTTATGCGTTGCGCTATGTAGTCGACCAAGAAAAGCTCTTTTCTTTCCTTCTGGTCGTCGAGGATCGGATACCTCATGTTGAGATACTGCTTATGAACCCGAAACGCAATAGATAACGATCTCCCTTGGTAGTCGATCCACGTATTGATTAGCTTGCAGTACATATTGTGAACTACTGATTCAGGAACGCTCGCCTTCTCAGGATGCAGGAGAAAGTCTCCGCGGACCGCCTCCGGGTCGGCACGTCTCGAATCTTCGCTCAGCTCGTCGGCGAAGCGCACCAGGGCGGCCAAGCGTCTTCCGTGAACCGGTCGGTTAGCGATGCGAGACACCGGTTCCTTGATGACGCCGGTGATTGTATCTCTACTCCCCGTACTAGTCCTGCCTCCGTGCGCCTGTGCTATCGAGGCCACCAGATGTTGTTCAACATCGTCGAGACCGCTCGCCGCGCCCAATTCCTTCAATATCGCGCGAGGCGCTCGTTCATGCCCTTCTCGTCCGCGCGCATTCCCCGCGTCGTGAAGCAGGATCGCATAGAGCATGACGAACAGTTCAAAGGGTTCAAGTTTCTCATAGGCCGGATCGCGGGCTTCCGCCCCCACTCCGATCAGATATCCGGCTTGACGGATCACGTGGTTTACATGGTCGATCGTATGCAGCGTGTAACGCTCTCCGCTCAACGCCAGACCGGCACCGGTTGAATTGTAGTAATTCTGGTCGATAATTTGTTTCACTTCACGGTATCTATTGAAGTAGTTCAAACTGGCGTTCGGGAAATCAGAGGCCCGGGAAGTCGCCTGTGTTTCCAATCGCTTTTCCAGCGGCGAGTCGACTGTAATCATCTCAAGCATCACCGACTATCGGCCGCGAGTTGCCGACGGCCATTATCTCGGAGAAGACCCGTTTCGCCAACAACGGGGGCACCGCGTTGCCGACCTGCTGCTGCTGGATGCCGATCGAACCGATGAATGTGTAACAGTCAGGGAACGACTGCAGTCGCGCGGCCTCGCGGACGGACAGTCCACGGTTCTGCGTGGGATGGATGAGCATGTTCTTCCGGAAGTTGCCGAGGACGATGGACGGCGCGTGGCACGTCAGCCGGCGATAGATTCCGGTGTGGCAACGTGTGCGATCCGCATAGGTGTTCATCATCGACTCGGGGATGTCCGCCCAGTTGCCGCCTTGGGGGATGTGTTTGTACCGTTCGACGATATGGTCGGCGTTCTTGGTCACGAGATGCCCGTCGCAGCGTTCTGCGCCGGCCCTGAGGGCGGCGGCGTAGGCGGATTTCGGCGGGCATCTATACGGCAAGAGAGGCTTGTCGTCACCGTTGCGAAGGACCGGCAAGTCGCCGATGGCGTCCAAAACGGTGACAGGCTCCGCGGCGGTCCTCGCGACGATGTCGGGCGGCGTTCGGCTCCTCGCCGCCACCAGGAAGAAGCGGGTCCGGTGCTGCGGGACCCCGACGTCGGCAGCGTCCAACAGCCCTGTCGATGTTCGATAGCCGGCTTTGCGGAGGTGGGACTCAATTTGGCGCACGAAAAAGCCGCTGTCCGTCTGGAGAATGCCGGCGACGTTCTCGAACACGACCCATTCCGGCTCCAGCTCGTCGACAACGCGCAGGAATTCCATAAACAGCCAATTCTTGGGATTCTTCCGATCGCGGTTTCTTTGGTTCGAGGTCGAGAACCCCTGGCACGGCGGCCCCCCGAATACGATCAGATCTCCATCGCCGGGCGGCCGGTCCAGCGATTTCACCGCTCGAAGGTCCGCGCAGATCACCGTCGTCGAGGGGTGATTCTTCGCGTAGGTCTCACACGCGTCGCTTCTGATCTCGATCGCGACCTTCACGCCGATGCCGGCCATGGTTGCGCCGAGCGACATGCCGCCAGCCCCAGCGAACAGGTCGATCCCGATCATTGCCGGACTCCGGTACCTGCCGAAGCAGCCGGGAGGCCAGACCTTGGTGCGGTTCCGACGAAAGGTAGTTCTCTGAAAGACCTTGCCATGGCTCTCTATTCGCCGTCGCGCCACCCGAATTCGTCCGGGTGTGCCCCCTTCAGAGATGATCAGTGCGAAAGCGCCGAAGGTCCAGGCGCAAGAATCGTCAACAAGTCAGATTTCCACTCCCGTCTGCAAATCTCAAGCTCAGAGTGCGGTGCCCGCACGCTGCCGCCCCCACCGTTCTGCGCCGCTCCCTCAGCCACTAGCGTTAACTGGTCCGGGTCGATTAGGATCGTCCGGCGGTCGGCGAAAAATACCCGTCTCGGGTCGAGGCTGTCGCGACAGCTACACAGGAGCAAACGTCCGCTTCGACATTTCAATCGCCCAAAGCCGCCATTCCGCCCGAGCCAAAGTCCGCCATAGCGGCCCGCAATCCCAGCGTCCGCAACGGCTCGATCCCCGTCACCTCACGCGCACAGACCCAGCGCCAGATTCTCAGCGCAGGAATAGTCCGCCCTGAGATCGAACCAACGCGGTCATGAGGAGCGGCGAAGCGGGAGCGTGGCGGGTTGAGACGGAAACGCCGCCGTCGTCGCGAGCGAAGCGCCGCGATCCAGGGATCGTAAGATCGCGGCGGCGGCGGGGATGGCTTCGTCGCCATAGCTCGGCGCTCGCGCCGGGCGTCTTTGGGATGACGCGCGCGCTCAGCGCGCCCGATGGCTGCTCGCCATGGCGATTGCCCGTGATGGCGCAACGCTGGCGCCCACAAAGCAAAGAGAGCCGCCTCGATGGGCGGCTCTCGCGATCTGACCAGCCGGTTCGAGCTTCGCTTACCGCGAATAGAACTCGATCACCAGGTTCGGCTCCATGTGGGTCGGGTACGGGATCTCCGACAGGCCGGGGATGCGGGTGAGCTTGGCCGTTCCCTTGGCGTGATCGACCTCGAGGTAGTCGGGGACGTCGCGCTCGGCGAGGCCCGCCGCCTCGAGCACGATCGCCAACTGGCGCGAGGATTCCTTGATCTCGACCAGGTCGCCGACCTTCACCTGGTAGGAGGGGATGTTGACCCGGCGGCCGTTGACGGTGAGATGGCCGTGGTTGACGAACTGGCGCGCGGCGAACACGGTCGGCACGAACTTGGCGCGGTAGATCAGCGCGTCGAGGCGCCGCTCGAGCAGGCCGATGAGATTGGCGCTCGAATCGCCCTTCATCCGCATCGCCTCGACATAGTACTTGTGGAACTGGCGCTCCAAGATGTTGCCGTAATAGCCCTTGACCTTCTGCTTGGCCTTGAGCTGGGTGCCGAAGTCGGTCGCCTTGCCCTTGCGCCGCTGGCCGTGCTGGCCGGGGCCGTATTCGCGCTTGTTGACCGGGCTGCGGGGACGACCCCAGATGTTCTCGCCCATCCGGCGGTCGATCTTGTACTTCGCTTCTGCGCGCTTCGTCATCGCGGTTCCTCTGGCCTGTCAGGGAACGCGCCCTCCTCCGCGCAACGTCTCGTCGCTTCGACGAGCCGCCGCGCCGACAGACTTCGGCCGAGCCAGGCTGAAGCCGCGGGTGCGTCAAACGACGCGCGCGCCCTCATGGCGAAGGGCGCGCGTCGCGTAAGTCCCCTAGGCCGCGGTGGCGGCGATGTCAAACCGAAAGTGGCGGCGGACATGGCGGCGGGCGAGGCGTCGCCCGGCCGCCACGACGCCCAGCGGCGGACAGCGCGGCGGCCGACCCGTTCGATCGAGGAGCAGAATCGCGACCCCGCCGCCTGCTGCGGCTTTCCCGTCGACGTCGCCGCGGCGCGCGACGGGATGGCGGGCGTCGCGCCGGCGCAGGCTTGGGCGCCTCGGCGCAGTCGAATCACAGCGCGAATCGGCCTTTGGCAAGCATCGCCGCGGCGCCCTTCGTGCTGCGACGCACCCATGTCTGCCATGCACGGCTAACATAGACGCTTTCTCATTATCGCCAAAATGAGCAATATAATGCGCCTTTGTATCGGGATAGAGCAATTAATCGCCACATTTGATACAACGCGACGCGCCTGTATATGATGGGACCGCATGGCTTACGGCGCCGCGACATTGACTTTGGCGGCGCAGCAAACTATGTTGCGATCGTCACGGAGAAGGAACGCTCGAAGGGTCTACGTCGGAGAAGAGGTCGGACCGCCAGAGAGTCTGCCCCTAACGAGATGGAGACTGCCATGAAGTTTTCCTTCATTCGCCGCTTTTTCCAGGAGCGGCGGGTCTACTGGTCGGTTATACACGAACTGTCCGCGTACACCGACCGCGAGCTGCGCGACCTCGGCGTCGATCGCGCCGACATCGAGTACATCGCTCGCGAAGCCGCGCGCGCCTGAGGCGCGCGCCGCAAGCGGCTCGGCGAGGACCTTTCCCCGCCGCCTCGCTCAAGCGCCGTCGCGGCCTCGCCGCCGCGGCCCCACGCCTTTCACGAGGCCCTTGCTCGCGCGCCCGCCGCCCGCGGTCGATCGACCGACCGCGGTCGGGCCGGCGCGCAGCGCTCCACCCCCCAAGGGAACTCCCGAAGGGGCTCGCCTCGGGGACGAGGTCGGACGAAGCAGAGACTCGATCCTTAACGAAATGGAGACTATCATGGACTTTTCCTTCATCCGTCGGTACTTGGATGAGCGTCGGGCGTACTTGCAGGTTGTTCGCGAACTGTCCTCGTACACCGACCGTGAGCTGCGCGACCTCGGCATCGATCGCGCCGATATCGAGCACATCGCGCGCAGCGCCCAGCGCGGCTGACGCGCGCGGCCGCAACCGGCTCGGCGAGGCGGCGCCCCCGCTGTCTCGCCGAGCGTTCCCGCGCCGTCTCGTCCCTTGATAAAATGGAGACCGCTATGAACTTTTCTTTCATTCGCCGCTATTTGCAGGAGCGGCGGACCTACGCGCAGGTGGTTCGCGAGCTGTCCTCGTGCACCGACCGCGAACTGCGCGAGCTCGGCTTCGAGCGCGCCGACATCTACGACATCGCCCGCCAGCAAGCCGCGCGCGGCTGACGCGCCCCGCCTGCGGCCTTATCGCCGCGGCCGCTTTCCGCCTTTCATGAGGCGTCCGGCCTGCGCGCGCCGGCTTTGGCGGCCCGCCGGCGGATCTCCGCCCGGCCGGCGCCCGCCCAATTCGCCGGATAGCGCGCGCCGTTCATCCCCAGACCGCTTGGCCGCTTCGCCGCGCGCGACCACGGCGCCCTCGCGCCGCTCGCGCCCGGTCACTTGGCCGCGCGCAGCCGCGGCGGCTCGGGCGGCGCCGCGTCCGTTTCGGTCGGCGCGTCGGCCGCGCCGCCGCTGATGCGCGCGATCAACCACGAGCGGAACAGCGCCACCGCCTCGTTGCTGAGGTCTTCCGGGTGGGTCGTCAGATAATAGCCGTAGCCCTCGTCGAGCCCGAGCTCGAACGGCCGGACCAGATGGCCGGCGGCGATCTCGTCGGCGAACAGCAGCGGATCGGCGAGCACGAGGCCGTCGCCGAGCATCGCGTACTGCACGGCGAGCTGTTGGGTGTCGAAAACCAGGCCGCGGTCGACGGCGAGGTCGGGCTGGCCGATCGCGCGCGCCAGCATCTCCCAGAAAAAGTGGCGCGGATGGCCGTCGACCTTGACGTGCAGAAGGTCGTTGCCGGCGATGAGCCTCGCCGGGTCGACGCAATCGTTCGACTCCAGGAGCTTCGGGCTGCACAGGATGGTCGAGCGCACCATCCACAACAAATCGAGGATGGAGTCGCTGACGCGCGGCTCGCAATAGACGATGGCGATGTCGATGTCGTCTTCGACGTCGGCGCCGACGGTCGACCTGGAGACGATCTCGAGGGCGATGCCGGGGTTCTCGACGCGAAAGTCGCGCAGCATCGGAATCGCCAGCCGCTGCGCGAACGAGGTCGGCAGCGCCACTTTCAGCGCGCGTTTCGGCCGCCCCTTCTCCTTGATCACCTCGCCGAGCGCCTGGTCGATGCGGTCGAACGATTTCGACACCACCGGCAGAATGTGCCGTCCCGCCTCGGTCAACGCCAATTGCTGCGGACGACGCTCGAACAGCGCGACGCCGAGGAAGTTCTCAAGCACGATGACATGCCGGCTCACCGCGCTTTGCGCGACGGTCAGGCTATTGGCCGCAGCCGTGAAGCTCAAGTGCTGCCCGGCCGCTTCGAACGCCCGCAACGCGTTGAGCGGCAACCATTTACGATCCATCGTCCCTCCGCCAGGAGGACGCCCTGCGGCTTCGGTCGCTCCGTGTCATAAGCGGCGATGTCGATCGTCAAATCGCCGCCTTCGGCAGTTGCGCGAAACGACACGATAGGTTCGGCGTCGAGTGCTCGCAAGGGCCATGCCGGCGCCCTACGCGCGCGATCCACATCGATTCCATCGCCTGAAGGCGCGCCGCGGTCATGAGACCGCTCTTCCCCTCGGCCGCGTCGCGCGCTAAGGGAGGCCGCCGTTTCCCCCTCTCCCCGGAACCCATGGCTTCCCCCGACCCCGTCGCGCGGCGGCGCACCTTCGCGATCATCTCGCATCCCGACGCCGGCAAGACGACGCTGACCGAGAAGATGCTCTTGTTCGGCGGCGCCATTCAGCTCGCCGGCGAAGTGCGCGCCAAGGCGAACCGCCGCCAGACCCGCTCCGACTGGATGGCGATCGAGCGCGCGCGCGGCATCTCGGTCGTCACCTCGGTGATGACCTTCGAATACGCCGACTGCGTCTTCAACCTGCTCGACACTCCCGGCCACGAAGACTTCTCCGAGGACACCTATCGCACCCTGACCGCGGTCGACTCGGCGGTGATGGTGCTCGACGCCGCCAAGGGCATCGAGGCGCGCACGCTGAAACTGTTCGAGGTCTGCCGCCTGCGCGACATCCCGATCGTCACTTTCATCAACAAGATGGACCGCGAGACGCGCGACCCGTTCGAGCTCATCGACGAGATCGAGAAGACGCTGGCGCTCGAAGCGGCCCCGCTGACCTGGACGGTCGGGCGCGGCCGCTCGCTCGCCGGCGCCTACGACATCCGCCGCAAGACGGTGCGCGCGCTCGGCAGGGACGCCGTCGACACGCCGGTCCAGGGGCCCGACGATCCGGCCGTCTGGGGCCTGCTGCCCGAGCACGAGCGCGCCGCGGCGATGGAGGAGATGACGCTGGCGGTCGAGGGCTGCCGCCCGTTCGACAAGCAGGCGTTCCTCGAAGGCAACCTGACGCCGGTGCTGTTCGGCAGCGCGCTGAAGGAGTTCGGCGTGCGCGACCTGATCGACGCGCTCGCCGAATTCGCGCCGGCGCCGCGGGCCCAGGCCGCCGCGACCCGCGTGGTCGAGGCGCACGAGGCGAAGATGACCGGCTTCGTCTTCAAGATCCAAGCCAACATGGACCCCAACCATCGCGACCGCATCGCCTTCATGCGCGTCTGCTCCGGCAAGCTGATGCGCGGCATGCGCGTCAAGCTGACGCGCACCGGCAAGCCGGTCACGCTCTCGGCGCCGCAGTTCTTCTTCGCCCAGGACCGCTCGCTCGCCGAGGAGGCGTTCGCCGGCGACGTGGTCGGCATTCCCAACCACGGCCTGTTGCGCATCGGCGACACGCTGACCGAGGGCGAAGAGCTGGTCTTCCGCGGCGTGCCGAGCTTCGCGCCGGAAATCCTCAGGCGGGTCAAGCTCGCCGAGGCGATGAAGGCGAAGAAGCTGCGCGAGGCGCTGCAGCAGATGGCGGAAGAAGGCGTGGTGCAGGTGTTCCTGCCCCACGACGGCGCGAGCGCCATCGTCGGCGTGGTCGGCGCGCTGCAGCTCGACGTGCTCGCCGAGCGGCTCAACGCCGAATACGGCCTGCCGGTCTCTTTCGAGCAGAGCCGCTTCGAGGTGTGCCGCTGGGTAAGCGCTGAAGATCGCGCCGAGCTCGACCGCTTCGTCGCCGCCTTTCCTTCGTCGATGGCCGCCGATCTCGACGGCGCGCCGGTGTTCATGGCCTCGAGCGCCTTCAACCTGCGCTACGAGCAGGAACGCTGGCCGAAGATCGCCTTCGCCGACGTGAAGGATTACCAGAAGAGCCTTTGAGGCGCAGCCGTCGGCCGCGCCCGGCCGCGCCCGACGAGCGCGGCTACAAATGCGCGTGGCTGCGCGTGCGCGACTGCAAGGCGCGCTCGCGCGCGTCGCCTTGCTTCGCGGCGCTTTCCGCGCGATGCATGGCCGCCGCCGCCAAGCGCGGTCGTTCCGCAGGAGCCGTTCGATGAAGGGCAAGACCGTGGTCGCCACCGGCGCCACCTCCGGGATCGGCGAGGTCGCCGTGCTGAAGCTCGCCGCGATGGGCGCGCGCATCGTCTTCGTCGCCCGCGACCCCAAGCGCGCCGACGCGACCCTCGCCGCGCTCGAGCGCGTCGCCCCCGGCGGCGGCCATCGCCGCCACATCGCCGATCTGTCCCTGATCGCCGAAACCAAGCGCGTCGCCGAGAAGATCCTCGCCGCCGAGCCGCGCATCGACGTGCTCGTCAACAACGCCGGGGCGATGTTCTCAAGGCGATGGGTCACCGCGGAAGGGTTGGAGATGACCTTCGCCCTCAACCACATGGCCTATTTCGTGCTGACGCAGGCGCTGCGCGAGCGGCTGATCGCCTCGGCGCCGGCGCGCATCGTCTCCACCGCCTCGAGGGCGCACGCCGGCGCGCGGCTCGCCTTCGACGACTTGCAGTGCTTGCGCGAATACAACGGCATGCGGGCCTACCGGCGCTCGAAGCTCGCCAACATCCTGTTCACCCGCGAGCTGGCGCGCCGGCTCGCCGGCAGCGGCGTCACCGCCAATTGCTTTCACCCCGGCTTCGTCGCCTCGCGCTTCGCCGACCAGGCGGGCGGCTGGTCCGGCCGCGCGTTCGGCCTCGCCAAGCGCTTTTTCGCCGTCCCGCCCGAACAGGGAGCCGACACGCTCATCTTTCTCGCCAGCTCGCCGGAGGCCGCCGCCGTGAGCGGCGAGTATTTCGCCAAGCGCAAGCCGGCGAAGCTCTCGCCCGCTGCGCGCGAGGCCGCCGCGGCGCGGCTGTTGTGGGAGCGGAGCGAAGAAATCGCCGAGTGAGCGCGGCGCGGCTCAAGCGGCCGCCGGCGGCGCGAAGCGCAGCCCGACGGCGATGCGGTTCCATTGGTTGATCAGGCCGATCGCCACGGTGAGGAACATCGCTTCGCCTTCGTCGAATTGGCTGCGCAGCGCCGCATAGTCGGCCTCGGAGGCCGCGGTCGGGCCGAGGCGGGTCAGCGTCTCGGTCCAGGCGAGCGCGGCCGCTTCGCGTTCGCTGAACACGCCCGACTCGCGCCAGGCGGCGAGCAAGTCGAGCTTGACCGGCGCCACGCCCGCCTGGCGCGCCAGGCCGAGGTGAAGCTGAAGGCAGAACGCGCAGCCGTTGATCTGCGAGGCGCGCAGCTTGACCAGCTCGACGAGACCCTTGTCGAGGCCGGAGTCGCCGACCGCCTTGCCGACGGCGATCAGCGAAGCGTGGATCGAAGCCGCCGACTTGGCGAATTCGCGGTAGGGCAAGCGGGGGGACGAATCGGACATCTGGCTCTCCAAGCGTCAACGCGGTATTGTTTGACCTCGAACATTATATTAGAGCTCTAACACAATGCGCAAGCCTCCTCCCGCTCCCGCGATCCCCGAGCCCGGCCAAGCCAAGCGCGGCGAGGCCGGCCATCTCGGCTATCTGTTGCGCCAGGCCGGCGCGGCGTTGCGCGCGCGAATGGAGGGCGCGCTCGCCGACCTCGGCGTCACGCCGCCGCAATTCTCCGCGCTGACGATGATCGGCGCCTATCCCGGCCTGTCGAGCGCCGACCTCGCGCGGCTGTCGCTTCTCACCCCGCCGACGGTGGCGCTGATCGTCGCCAACCTGCGCCGCGCCGGCTCGGTCGCCAGCCGACCGCACCCGGTCCACGGCCGCATCCGCCAGCTCGAGCTGACGGAAGCCGGCGCGGCGCTGCTGGCGCGCTGCAAGCCGCGCGTCGCCGCGGTCGAATCGGCGCTGGTCGACGGCCTTCCGCCGGCGGAAGAGGCGGCGATCCGCCTCTGGCTGGTCCGCGTCGCCGCCGAGGGCGCGACGTGAAGATCGCGCGCCGGCGCCCCGAAGCGTTCGTCGTCTCTTAACCACGTCGCGGCCGCCATCGGCTGGACGCCGCGCCAGCCCTTGACATCGCGCGCGCGGCGCCTATTCTAACGAACGTTCGGTAGGCACGTCGAGCGCTTCGGCGCGATGGGCGCGCGCGAGGGCGTGGTCCTACGCGGACGGCGACGCGGTTCTCCCCGCGCCGGAGAAAATCGATGACGAGCCCCAACACCCGCGAGGCGATTCTCGCAGCGGCGTCGGCTTTATACGCGGATCGCGGCTATGACGCCGTGTCGATGCGCGACGTCGCGGCGGCGGTGGCGATTCAGCCGGCCAGCCTTTACCACCACTTCAAGGACAAGGACGCGCTGATCCTCGCCGCGCTCGAGCACGCGCTCGCCGCCAAGGCCGCGCCCGCGCGCGATATCCTCTTGGACAAACGGCCGCCGGAACAACGGCTGGACGCTTTTCTCGATCAGCTCGCGCGCATGTTCTTCGACGACGCGGTGTTCGCGCGGCTGACCCTTCGCGGCATGCTCGAAGGCGCCGACCAGCGCAAGGCGTATCTGGCGCGGACAGTGATCGACAGCGTCTTCACGCCGCTCTCGCGACTGATCGCCGAGCTGTCCGGCGCGGTCGATCCCGACCTCGCCGCGGCGTCGATCCTCTCCCTGGTCATCGGCCATACTCAGCTCGCCTCGACCTTCGTCCACCTCCCGCGGGAGCTGCGGACGCTCGGCCAAGCCAACGCGTTTTCCGCCTACATCCAAGATTTCGTTCGCAGGTCGCTTGGCCTGCCTCGCCGACTGGAGGCTGCGCCATGACTCGCCGCGCCCTGACGCTTCTCGCCGCGCTGGTCTTGCTCTCCGCCTGCAACGACCAGAAGGCCGCCGTTCCGCCCGACCCGGAGCGCGTCCGCGTCGCCGCCGTGACGGCCGAGCCGGTCGACATGCCGATCGTCCTCAGCGTTCCCGGCTCGGTCGTCTCCGACAGCCGCATCGACTTGTCGTCGCGCGTCGTCGGCTACATCAAGCGCCTTGAGGTGCGCGAGGGCGACAAGGTCGCCAAGGGTCAGGTGCTGGTGCAGATCGACCCGAGCGACATCAACGAAGCGATCAAGCAGGCGCAGGCCAGCGCCGCGGCCGCGCGCGACGACCTCGACGACGCCACGCGCGACGTCGAGAAGTACGAGACCCTGAGCGATAAGGGTTTCCTCGCCACTGAGACGCTCCGCAAGGCCAAGGTCCGCCGCGAGATCGCCCGTTCGACGCTGGCGAAAGCCGAATCGGCGCTCGGGCAGGCGAAGGCGCAGCTCACTTACGCCGACATCGCCAGCCCGGCCGACGGCGTGGTGGTGGCGCGCTCGCACAATCCCGGCGAGTTGGCGGCGACCGGGATTCCGATCCTCACCATTGAGCCGCGCGAGAGCCTGGTGCTCAGGGTGTTCGTCCCGGAATCGCAGGTCGCGCGCATCGACGTCGGCATGGCGGTCGACGCCAGCATCGACACCATCGCCGGCGCCCTGCCCGGGACGGTCATCCGCGTCGTTCCGGCCGGCGATCCGGCGACGCGGCGCTATCAGGTCGACGTCCAGGCGACCGGCGCGCCGCCGCTGATGCCGGGCATGTTCGGCCGGGTCGGCTTCGACTTCGGCCACGCGCCGACCTTGGCGGTTCCGACCGCCTCGATCGCGCGGCGGGGCGGGCTCGACGGCGTGTTCGTGATCACCGACGGCGTCGCCCGCTTCCGCTGGGTGCGGCTCGGGCGCCTCTGGGCCGATCAGACCGAAGTGGTCAGCGGCCTGACCGCCGGGGAGCGGATCGTCGCCAAGCCCGACGCGAGCCTGCGCGAGGGCGCCATCGTCGCGGAGGCCAGCGTTGACTGAACGTCGCGTCAATCTGGCCGGGCGGCTCGCCGGCTATTTCGTCGCCTCGAAGCTGACGATCGTGCTCATCGTCGCGCTGTGCGTCGCCGGCGCGTTGGCGACGCTTCTGACGCCGCGGGAGGAGAATCCGCAGATCGTCGTGCCGGCGGCGCAGGTGGTGGTGACCCTGCCGGGCGCGTCGGCGAAGGAAGTCGAACGCCTCGTCGTGACCCCGCTCGAAGGCGTGCTCAGCGAGCTCCTCGGCGTCGATCACACCTATGGCCTGGCGCAGAACTCGGTCGGCGTGGTCGAGGTCCAGTTCAAGGTCGGTCAGCCCAAGGAGGCGTCGCTCATCCGGCTGTACGACCGAGTGATGTCCAATCTGTCGGTCCTGCCGAAGGACGCCGGAACGCCGCAGATCCGCTCGATCGACGCCGACGACGTGCCGATCGTCGCCGTGACCCTGGCTTCGCGTCACCACGACGACTACACGCTGAAGCGATTGGCCGACTCGATGGCCGAGCGCCTGCACAGCGTCGACGACGTCTCCGTCGTCCAGGTGCGCGGCGGACACGATCGGCGCATCAACGTCGAGATCGACCCGGAGCGCCTGCACGCGTTCGGCCTGTCGCTGTCGCAGCTTTCCGCCGCTTTCGCGGCGAGCAACCTCTCCGTGCCGCTCGCCGACACGGCGACCGGCGACGAACGGCGCACGATCAAGCTGATCGGCGAGTTCGCCAGCGCCGACGACGTCCGCAACCAGATCATCGCCGTCCACGACGGCCGGCCGGTCGCGGTCGGCGACGTCGCCGACGTCATCGACGGCCCGCCGCCGGACATCGACCAGCTCACCCGCTTCGCCTTCGGCGGCGCCGACTCGCGCCTCTCCAATTACGGCGCCGAAGACATGGCCGCCGTCACTATCACGGCAGCGAAGAAGAAGGGCTCCAACGCCGTCGTCGTCGCCGACAACCTGGTCGATCGCATCCAGGAGATGAAGGCCGCCTATGCGCCTTCCGACGTCGAAGTCGTCGTCACCCGCAACGACGGCCAGAAGGCCGACGAGGCCGTCAACCGGCTGCTGGAGCATCTCGGCGTCTCGATCGTCGCCGTCAGCCTGGTGCTGATCGCCTTCCTCGGCTGGCGAGAGGCTTTGATCGTCACCTTGACGATCCCGCTCGTCCTCGCGGCGACCTTGACCGTTAACGCGTTCGCCGGCGTGACGATCAACCGCGTCACGCTGTTCGGCCTGATCATCGCCCTGGGCATGCTGGTCGACGCCGGCATCGTCGTGATCGAGAACATCCATCGTCGCTTCGGCGAGGCGAGCGACGCCGACGAGGCGCGGCGCGAGACGATCGTCGACTCGACCAACGAGATCGGCGCCGCGACCACGCTCGCCACCTTCGCGGTGATGCTGGTGTTCGCCGCCAATTTCATGATCAGCGGCATGGCGGGGGAATACTTCTTTCCCGTGGCGTTCTCCATCCCAGTCGTCATGGCCGCTTCGCTGCTGGTCGCCTATGTCGCCATTCCGTGGGCGGCCAGTCGCTGGCTTCCCCGGCCGCAGGCGGCCGGCGCCGAGACGGCGCAGGCGCAACGATCCGGCCGCATGCGCAATCTCTATCTCGCCGCGTTTCGGCCGCTGCAGGCCCACCGCTGGCTTCGGGTCGCCTTCTGCCTCGTCGTCGTCGTCCTGATGGCCGCTTCGACCCTTCAAGGCGCCTGGCGGTTCGTTCGCCCGCAAGGCGTCGCCGGGCCGCAGTCCCCGTTCGGCGTCGACCTCAGCTTCATGATCAAGAACAACCAGAACGCTTTCGACATCGCCGTGGCGATGCCCGAGACCGCGCCGGTCGAGGACACGGCGCGCATCCTGCGAGAAATCGAGCTGGCGCTGGCGCCGTCGCGCTATGTCGAGAACGTCCAGAGCTGGGTCGGCATGTCGGGCGTGCCGACCTTCACCGCCCTGATGCAGGGCGCGGCCGACCAGACCGGCGCCTACGTCGGCGAAGTCCACGTCAACCTCGTCAACAAGGACAAGCGCGACGTCAGCTCGATCGCGCTGGTGCGCGAATGGCGGCCGAAGGTGGTCGACATCGTGCGCCGCTATCCCGGCGCGAAGGTGCGGTTCGTCGAGGACCCGCCCGGCCCGCCGCCGATCCGCGCCACCGTCTTCGCCGAGCTCTACGGGCCGGACGCCAAAGGCCTGCGCGCGCTGTCGGCCGAGGTGGAGAAGGCCTTCCTGGCGACCGACGACATGGTCGACGTCTCGGACAGCGAGCCGGTCGACGTCCCCGAATTCCAGATCGTGCCCGACAAGGAGAAGGCGGCGCTCTCGAACGTCTCGGTGGCGCAGATCGCCGGCGCGCTCGGCCTCGTCTACGGCGGCCAGACCGTCAGCCGCGCCCATCTTCCCGACGAGAAGAACCCGATCGACGTGCGCGCCTACGTGCCCCGCCGGCTGGAGGTCGCGCCGGCCCGTCTCGACCGCGTCTTCGTCCAGAATCTCGCCGGCGGGCAGGCGCCGCTGTCCGAGCTGGCGACAGTCCGCGCCGAGAACGCCGACCGTCCGATCCAGCACCAGGACGACGAGATGGTCACCACCGTCGGCGGCGAGCTCGCGCAGGCCTCGCCGATCTACGCGCTGATCGACCTCAACCGCCGGCTCGCCGGCCTCGCCACGCCGGACGGCGGCCGCCTGCACACCGGCAGCCTGGGCGTCAACCGGGAAGCGCCGAACACCGTCGGCGGCTACGAGCTGTTGTGGGAAGGCGAGATGCGCATGATGCTCGACGCCTATCGCGACCTCGCGGTCGCGCTCAGCGCGGCGTTGATGGGCGTCTACCTGCTGCTGGTCGCCT
>Ga0326727_10009027_pt1 | contig 24883 bp, 14 predicted proteins | sample MB2enrmetagenome_FD_207643 | JGI IMG/M metagenome (GOLD analysis project Ga0326727, IMG submission 207643) | Lab enriched peat soil microbial communities from McLean, Ithaca, NY, United States - MB29MY | ecosystem: Environmental > Terrestrial > Soil > Wetlands > Peat | place: USA: New York... | reverse complement strand
TTCCGCATGTCAGGGGGAATGTCAGAGATCTCGTTGGTCATCGTCGGTCCTCCTTGCCCCGCTGGGCATGAGACCGACGCTAGCACTTCAGGAGCGTGGAGTTAAGCAGCGTTGCCGAAAGGACACATTTGACCTGGAGAGGCGAGACACGCGCTACTTGAAGATGCGCTCACTTTCCAGGAATTCGGGTATCGGCGGCCCTCCGGGGGACTCGACCAACTGAATCAACGCATCCACGGCCATAGGATCGAACTGCGTGCCTCGGCAGCGGCGCAATTCAGCCACGGCCTCTTCCATGCTGCGCGCCTTCCGATATCGGCGGTTCCGAATCATGGCCTGGAAAGCGTCGGCTACGGTGATGATGCGGGCGCCGATAGGAATTTGATCTCCCTTCAAGCCATCGGGATAGCCGTTTCCATCCAAGGCCTCGTGGTGGTAGCGCACGATGCGTTCAATGCCGCTCTCTTTCAAGGGTTCCAGAATCTTCGCGCCCCAAGCCGCATGGCTCTTCACTAGGTCGAACTCAGTTGAGGTCAGGAACGAGGGCTTGGAGAGCACCTCCTCCGGGACGTGGAGCTTGCCGATATCGTGGACAATGCCGGCTGCCTTGATGTCTTCGACTTCCGCCTGGGGTAAGCCCACCTGCATGGCAATCCTGGCTGCCCACCAGGAAACCTCCTCAGAATGGCCCTTGGTGTAGGGGTCTTTGGCTTCGACGGCAAAGGCGAGCGCCGTGATCGTATCCCAGAGCGGCTTCATCTGCTCGAACCTGTGCCGGTACTGGATGTTGATCGCCTCGTTTCCATTGGAGAACATCCGTTTAACGGTCACTCCCAGGCACGCGTCCAATAATTCCTGTTCACGTTCCGCATTCCCTGCTGCAATTCTTAAAGAAGCCACGCGCACGCAGTTTCCTTCACAGTGTTTGGCCAGGTACATTCCGGAGTCCGCAACACTCAGAATGTCCTCAGGAGTTGGACCGTGGTTCGGAAAGGTCGCAACCCCGATGCTTGCCGTCACGCGGTGAGTGTGCAGGAAGTGGTCCGCTTGCAGGGCGGAACGGAGCCGCTCAGCAAGGATTTCAGCCTGTTCCGTCGTCGTCTCGGGCATCAAGATGGCGAACTCATCACCGCCGTACCTTGCCACCACATTGGATTGCCTCGATCGGGAATCGAGTAGAGCGGCCACCGCCGCCAGCACTCGGTCGCCCTCCAAGTGCCCTCCGCCGTCATTCACCTGCTTAAAGCCGTCCAGGTCCATCATGATGACGGAAAACGGCCGGCCACTTCGGACTGACCGGCGCCATTCCCCGTCCAGCGCCTCTCGGAAGAAGCGGTGAGTCTTGAGACCTGTCAAGCCATCCGTGATGGCCTGGTCCAGCGCAATCTGGTAGGCGCGCGCGTTATGGAGATTAATGGCGAGTTGGTTCGCCAGCGACTGTAATGTCAGCACGTCCTGCTGGGAAAAACTGTGTTCGCGCAAGCTTTCGAGACTCAAGACGCCCAGCAGATCGTCCCGATACCGCAAGGGAAGGCTCAAGGCCGATCGCACGCCCGGACGCAGCGCCACGTACCGGAGGTCACGCAGGACGGAATTTGCCAGGATGGGCTCGCTGCCGATGGCGGCCGCACCCGACAGCCCTTCGCCGAATTGGACCCGGTGGCCCAGCAGCTCCCCGCCGTATCCCGCCTCAGCTTCCACAACCAGTTCCCTTTTCTGAGTGTCGGCGACTTCAATTCGTGCAAAGTCGCGATCAAAAGCGCTGCGGATTTCCCGGCAAATGTTGGAAAGAAGTTCCTTCGGATTGAGGTCCGAGGCTGCTTTCCGGGTCAGTTCATTCAGAAGAGCCAGATGGCTGGCGCGTCGCTGCACCTTCTGGAAAAGCCGGGCGCTTTCAAGCGCGCCGGTGGCCTCGTCCGCGAGCACCTGCATCAACTCAAACTGTTCCTGGTTGATGGCGTTCTCGCGCTCGAAGTCTGCGACCGCCAGCACACCCAGGGCACCGTCGGAGAAATGAAGGGGCACTCCGCACCAAGTGCGCAGCCGTCCATCCACGGATGGAATGCCCAGGCGGCGCGCCTTGGCCAGAAGGTCCTGGGTCAAGAGCAGCGGGCGGCGGCCCTGACAGACGAACTCCGCCAGCCCATCCGCTTCGGGTGCTCCCGAGAGAATCTCGGCAGGAGGCGGTTGGAAAGCGACAATCGTCTTCGGCGTTCCTTCCGGCACGTCCTGTAATGCCAGCGAAAAGTTCGTTGTGCCGAGCACGCCTTGCAACTCCTGGCGCAGGATCTCCACCTGTGATTCCATGTCAAATTTCGTGCGCAACAATTCACTGACCCGGTGCAGTAACCTCAGCTCCCGGTTGTGTCGTTCTGCCGCGCGGTGCAAAGACCAATTCTCCACGGCCACGCCGAGTTGGTTGCCAATCGCCAGCAGCAAGCGGAGCTCGTTCGGGCGGAAGCTCTTCGGCTTGCGGCATCCCATCAGTAACGCGCCATAGGAACTCTCGCGCACCTGTAATCCCACCACCACCAGAGTTCTCAACCCTTCCCGCACCCAGAGCGCTCGCAGTTCGTGGAACAGCGCGTCGCGTTGCCAGGCAAAATCCACGGCGGGACGAGCGAGGTCGTGGAAAATCAGCAAGTTCCCCCAACGTGCCCCGCAGGAGATGAGATAAGAGCGCAGGGGATCGCTCGATAACAGCTCGACCGACTCCGCGCTGAGTCCTTGCGCGGAGACGTGGCTGGTTGCTTCTGAGCCGCCGGTCTGCACTACAACGTAGCAGCCCCCGCTACCAAAAATGTCGTGGATTCTTTGGCCGGTCAAGTCGGCCATCCGTTGCGGTCCGGGACTTTCAGCAAGGGACTTGCTAAAAAGATGCAGCCCGGAAAACCACTGCAATTCAGCATTCTTGCTCGCGCGCTCGATGCGTTGATTTCGAAAGTGGATCAGAAGCAATATGAGCGCGAGAAGAATTGCTGAGTACGGGTACATTGAGCTTTGGAAGAGTTGAATAGAAACGGATCCCATCGCAGCCATTCTCCAGTGGAGAGCGCACCAGTAGTATTAACGCCAATCCCTCTGCGAGTTCGAAGTCATCTACCCGCAACTGGCGCCGGCTCGAGGGACGTAGAGGCGTGAGCAATCCGTGTTACCGGCCGCCCCTATCCTTCGGCCGGCAACACTCTTTAAATCCGACAAAATATACGGAACTCAGGAGAGAATGTCAATGCGATATTTAGGCATTAATTAGAAAATAATGGGGATAGCAGAAGGTGCGACAGTATGTCATGCCCGTCAGCTTTTCGCCCACGCCAACTCAATTTGGGAGAGGAGTAGGAATAGTCTATCCGGGCACGGAAAAACAGTGTTAGCATCTCCGTCTCGGCCTCGCGCTAGCGATGGTCGAAAGGAGGCGGTAATGATTCGTCGGGATTTTTTCACTCGGCTTGCTGTTGCGACCGGGGTCTTCGCCTTCGGCGGAGAACTCTTGGGGCAAACGAAACACCGCCCTGCCGGCGTTAGCAGATATGATAAACGGAGCCGCATTTCCATTTCCACCTGGAGCTTTCATAACTATTTTCAGTCCACCCGGGAGAAAGAGTTCACCCTCCCCGGGAATATGCTCGCCTTGATCGATTTCCCGGAGATGATTGCCGACCGGTACCAGGTTCATAATCTCGAGTTTTGCGCTCCCCACTTCGCTTCCACGGAAAAGACCTACCTTCAGGAAGTCAAGGGCCGCCTGGTGCGGGCGCACTCGCGCGTCGTGAACATGCCGGTGGACATTGATGAGCTATGGACGGGCGGGGGGCTCTCGGACCCGGACCAGTCGGTGCGGGATGCGGCGGTGGACGCCTCAAAAATCTGGATCGATGTTGCGCAGACTATCGGCTCAAAGTCCGTCCGGTGCGATCCCGGCAAGTTCAATCCGGAGAACCTTTCGCCGACCATTGAGTCGTATAAGCGCCTGGCCGCCTATGGCAAATCTAAGGGCGTGCACGTGATCATCGAGAACCACGGCGGTGTGGGCTCGGAACATCCCGAGGAGTTGGTGAAGCTCTTTGAGCAGGCGGGCCCCGACGTGGTCGGGGCGCTCCCCGATTTCGGCAACTTTCCGGATGAGGCTACGCGGGAGAAAGGCCTGCCGCTACTCTTCCCTTACGCGCACGTGGTCTGCCACGCTAAAGGATTGGAGTTTGACGCCGCTGGGAGCGAGACCAAATACGACTTCCCGAAGTGCATCGAGATTTCCAAGAAGGCCGCCTTCACGGGCGTCTACTCGATCGAATTCGAAGGTTCTGGCGACCCGTATGAGGGCGTGCAGAAAACTCTGGATGAGTTGCTGAAATATCTGTAGGGGTTGTGGCAAGCCAATTTGGGAAAGCCGTCATTCCGAGTGGTCACGGGTCTGCAGCCCACTCGAGGGAAGGGAAGTCCCCTCGTCATCCTCACGTCGGGGCACGCCATGGCGTGCCCCTGCAATGGCCCGCGGGGGTGATTTTCAAGAAGGTGAACGCGAGGCCGTGCATGTGGAAACTCCTCCCGCTCGGTGCGATCCTAGTCAGTCTGTTCGTCTCTGGACCCGCGTTCCTGCAAGCGCAAGCAGCTAAGGCTAGCGCGCCTTCAAACAAGAAATTGACAGGCCCCGTGATGATCACTCAGAGCGCCCGGATTGAGCCTGGCCAGTATCTCATCGACGTTCCGGATGGCCAGTCGGTCATGGAGATTGCGGCAGACAATGTGGTCTTGGACCTGCGCGGGGTCACACTTGAAAGCTCCACGCGCAACCCCTGGGAGCGTGTGGGTATAGGAATTCATGCCAAGGCGCGCAGCCACATCTCCATCCTTGGCGGCTCCGTTCGAGGCTATCGGATCAATATCCTCCTGGAGGCCGAAGCCGGAAGCGGTTCCGAAATGCAGGTAGTGGGAACCGATGTAAGCGGCAGTCGCGCGCAGCGCCTGGTTTCCACCGACACCCATTTCGAGGCGCGAGACTGGGTAAACATCTTCGACTTGGAGGCCTGGGAAGGTTACGGGGCCGGACTCTATTTTAAAAACATCGATGGCGGCCGGATCGAAAACCTCGTCGCGCATGACGGCCAGAACGGGATTATGCTGGTGCAGACGTCTAACGTCACGGTGTATCAGTGTGACCTTTCGCACAACTCCGGCTGGGGTATCGCCCTTTATGGTTCTTCCGGGAACGATCTCCTAAACAATCACGCGGATTGGGATGTGCGTTGTGAGGGTAAGGCCTATTCCGCTGGCTGCGACTCGGCCGGAGTTCTTCTAATGGAGGCAAGCAACCACAACCGCATCATCGGGAACAGCTTTACGCATTCGGGGGATGGTTTTTTCCTCAGTAAATCCCAGACCAGCGCGCCCAGCGAGTCCAATTACGTCGCCTTCAACGACGGCAGTTACTCACCGCATAACTCGTTCGAGGCAGTCTTCACAAGCGGCAACCAGTTTTACCATAACTCCGCCGACCACAGTGATTACGGCTTCTGGGTGAGTTATTCGCGAGACTCAGCCGTCATCGACAATCACATCGAGGGGTCGAATCATGACGGCATCGCGGTTGAGCACGGCGAGGGAAACGTCTTCGCCCGGAACCTGATCCGCTCCAGCGGCGCGGCCGGCATCCATCTGTTCCAAAACGCGCCCACCCCTGATCCCAGCCGCCGTTATACACTGTTGCAAAACGATCTGGAATCAAATCGCGTCGGGATACTCATCAGCCGCACCGAAGACGTTACGATTTCAGATAATACTTTTACGAATGATCAGATTGGCATAAAGGTCGAAGAGAAGAGCCGTGGCGTGCGGCTGCACGACAACCATTTCACGCCGCCTTCCGGAGTCTCCGTCCAGTCGCAGGACCCCACGGCGCTGACGGTAGATCAGGTGATCGGCAGATCGGGTGATCAGGAGAACCCGTGATCGGACGATCAAACCGGACGATGGCCGGATCCGGCGATCAAACAAGCAAGATAATACGGCGGAAGTCGCGGGGTTTGTTGGCACGATCGCTGATCTGGTGATCTCCGGGTGCAAAAGGGGTTTTGTTCACCCGATCATCGGATCACCCGATCTCCCGATCCTAATGATGCCCGCCTGTACTCGAGCCCGAACTGGCACTGTGCGCACTGCTGGTCGTGGCGTTCGGAGCGGGCGTGCTGGCGCTGGGAACCCCGTTGCCGCCTTGCATCATCTCGCCGCCCTCAGCGCGCGCGGCCTGCGCTGAATGGCCGTGAGGGAGGACGCTCACCCCAGCTCCCCGGGAGGTCGCCGAGCCAGGCATTCCACTCATCATCTCCCTGCTGCCCGAACTCTGGAAAGCGTTGCCCTGGAACTCACCCACGGTTCCCCCCACGGTATACCGGCCACCCAACGTCGCGCCCAAGCGGTAACGCAAAGGTTCGCGCAAGGGGCGGCCGCGTAGCAACGCGCTCTCCTTGTCGCCTTCCACTCCCATCAGAATTGAAGGTGGCGCCGGCTTGTGCGTGCCCGCAGGATGCGCGCCGCTTAGTGTCGCGAACCCGCCGGACAGGGGAATTCCGCTCAAGGCGGCGCCGGCAGCCGGCTGGGAAGGCGGGTGCTCTGCCAAGGTCGCTTCTTTGAACTCTACGTGGCTTACGGTTTCGGGCGTAATGAGCTGCCCGGATTGAAATGCCGAATTGGTGACGGTCGTCACCGGCCTCAACAATCCCGCCCGGGGATTCAAACCCAACGGAGCCCAGCCGAGCCATCCGGGTCCGGTGTACCAGGAGACCAAGGCAGGAGACCAGAAGCCAAAGTCACCCGGCATCCAAAAATAGCCGAATTCAGCGGAATAGTTCCACATCCCGTAGTGGTAAGGCAGCCAGCCCCACGGTTCGGCGCCGATCCAGGTGTAACCCAATCCAGGGTACGAATTCCACATCCCCATGGTGTATGGTGCCCAGCCCATGGAGGCATAGGGCGACCAGCCATAACCGTAGCCGGGAATCATCGCCCACTCACCATAAGCATCAAGGTCGCTCCACCCATAGACCGGTCCGTGGGCAGCCACCGCCTGATCGTTCAGCGCCAGCGTCGCCTGCGAATCTCGCGCCTCGGTCCACCCATCCCAGTCGTCTTTGACTGTCCCGCGGCGCGAGTTGAACGCCACCTCAGTCATACTGGTATCGTATTCCAGTGTTTTGTCCTTTCCGAGTTTCTCGGACCCGGAGCGGGCCACGACCTCGACCGAGCCGTTGAATACCTCCACGCGAACGTGGCCTTTGTCAAAATCCGTCCGAAACATACTCCTGCCGCTGGGAGTCAGCGTCGCGTCGGCGACTTTGACGCTGTAGGTGTCATGTTTTTCAGGGAGGAAATGAAAGGTGGCATAGCCCTGTTCGAATGTCATGCGATTCAGTTTGTCGCCCGCGGCGTCCAGCGCCAGTTGGTCGAAAGTCAGGTGGGAGAGCTCACCCAAGCGGGCCGTGGAACCGTTTTCGAATTCCACCTCAGCAAAACTATCCGCCGAGGTCGATACCTCGAAGCCCTCTTGAACGGGAGTATTCACAAGCGCTTTAGTCCAGGCGGTCGCGCCTGCCCGCCTCACGCCCACCGTGCCGCTGACGTAGCTCAACCTCACCACCCGCACGTGCGAGACGGCTTGTTGGGCGGCTAGGATCATCGGCAGGAAAAACAGGCTGGCGATACACATCAGGAGAATCCGGCCCGGAAATCGCATTTTCATGGTTGCCCTCCACCACTGGACACAACGATGATACACTCGTTTGCCCACACTTGCTCAGCTTTCTGTCTTTGCTGCCCGCACATGGCTTTAGATGGTTCATCGTGCCGAAACGGTTGCAACCTCCGAGGGTCGAGCAGGCCCCTGCCCATCAACAAGTTAGCGGTCACCTCCCCGGATTGATGGCACCGGTGTAGGCCGCCTGAAGTCTGCCCTCTAGGTTGAATGTGTTTAAAGTTCCTCGCCCCGCAGGCGCTCCAGGGCCCAGGCGGCGTGTTCACGGACGATCGGGTCGGGATGCCGAGCAATTCGCTCCAGCCAGGGCACCAACCTCGCATCGCCGGAATTACCCATAGCCACCGCGAGGTTGCGGAGCCAGCCTCGATACTTCGCCCGTTTGATGGGTGAATGGGAAAATATGCTGCGGAAGTCTTCTTCGCTCATGGAAGCCAACGCTTCCAAGGACGGGTTGAACAGAGAAAAACCGACAGGGTCCGTCGTCCGTTGTCCGTTGTCAGTCGCAACTTGATCAGCAACAGTTCCATCTGAGAACTTGAGGCGTGTCGGCTCCACAACCATAGGATGGAAGTGCTGGATTGTCGTCAATGCGGGACGCGCAACTTCGCATGTATCCATTGGCCGACCACCCTGGGACAGGGTTTGCTGATAACTGATAACTGCCGACTGACGACTGCTGTTCCACGGACACACGTCCTGGCAAATGTCGCAGCCGAAGACATTGCCGCCGACCTTTGAGCGGAACTCTTTCGGAATGGTTCCCCGCAGTTCGATCGTCAAGTAAGAGATGCAGCGCGACGCGTCCATTGCGTAGGGCTCCACCAAGGCCCCCGTGGGGCACGCCTCCAGGCACGCCGTGCACGACCCGCAGCGGTCGGGAGCGGGCAGGTCCGTCGCCAACTCGAGGCTGCACAGGATGACCCCAAGAAATAACCAGGACCCCTTCTCCTGATTGATGATACACGTGTTCTTTCCCATCCAGCCGATTCCCGCAAAGCGCGCGAAGGCGCGTTCAACGATCGGGCCGGTGTCCACAAAGACCCGAGTTTCGACTTCCGGCGCTGACTCTTGTATAGCCGCGCGAAGCTGCTCGAGCTTGGCCCTCATGATCTCGTGGTAATCGCGTCCCCAGGCGTAACGGGAAATCCATGCGCGAGGCGCGGGAGGGGAAGATGGAAACTGGAAACTGGAAAATGGAAAATCGAAACTGGAGAATGGTTCGTTGTCCGTGGTCCGTTGGCCGTTGCGGGCCCCCGTCTCAGGCTCGGAACCGCGCATAGGGGCCGGGGTCCCGCCAGGCTGTGGGCGGCTTTTTTCGTATTCCTCCTGCCTTCTGCCTTCTGCTTTCTGCCATCTGCTTTCCGACTTCTGACTCCTCTTTTCCTCCACCTCCGTTGAATACGGAAGCGGCGCGTTGTAGACCAGTCCGACGCAGATCACCGATTTGACGGACGGCAGGACCAGGAGAGGATCAAAGCGCTTGGGGTTCTCAAGATAACGCATCTCGCCGTTGAATCCCTTCTCCACCCACTGTCTGGAAAACTCGAGGTCTCTCCAAACCTCCAGGGGCGCGATTCCGGCCAGGTCAAAGCCCAGTTCGAGCGCGCGTTCTTTGATGGTACGCCCCGATCGCATGGGTTGAATAATAACCTGCCCGAACGCGAGATTCCAGGGGAGCCGTTGCGCTGACGTTCAGATCAGCAGGCGAATCTGCCGGCCTGAAGGTCGGCGCCGCTCCAAACGCGCATTCCGCCCGTGTCTGCTATACTGCCTGGGTAATTGATTTCACAGCCGCGGCGAGGCACGATTTGCGCGCCGCGATGAGAGAGAGTTGCCGATGCCTCCAGTTCGTTTGACGAGCATGGTGAAAGCGGCGGGTTGAGCGGCCAAGTTGAGTCCAAGTATTTTGGACCGCGTGCTGGCCAAGCTGCCGAAACAATCCGACGCAAATGTCCTGGTGGGCTTTGAGACCAACGACGACGCGGGGGTGTATCAACTGGCGCCCGACCTGGCACTGGTCCAGACGGTTGATTTCTTCACTCCGATCGTGGACGATCCCTACACTTTTGGTCAGATTGCGGCCGCCAATGCACTCAGCGATGTTTACGCCATGGGCGGGCGGCCTCTCTCCGCGCTCTCCATTGTGGGGTTTCCCAATGAGGAAGAGGGTCTCGAGATCCTGGAAATGATCCTGGTGGGCGGGCAAGCGAAGATGCAGGAGGCTGGATGCGTGGTCATCGGCGGCCACTCGATCGGCGACGAGGAGATCAAGTTTGGTTATGCGGTCACCGGACTCATCCACCCGCAGCGCATCCTCACCAACCGCGCCGCGCAGGTGGGAGACCTGCTGCTCCTGACCAAACGCCTGGGCACGGGGATCATCGGCACTGCCCTGAAGAAAGGACAAGCCAGTAAACTCGCCGTGGACGCCGCCGTCGAATCCATGTGCGCGCTGAATCGCGCCGCGAGTGAGGCAGCCCTGAAATTTGACGTGCACTCGGCCACCGACATCACCGGCTTCGGCCTGTTGGGTCATGCCCGCGAGATGGCGCTGGGAAGCAAGGTGAGTCTGGCGATCGATTCCTCCCAGATTGAATTCCTCCCGGAGGCGGAGAAGTGTTCGCGGGAAGGTTTTCTGCCCGGAGGCCTGAAAAGAAACAGGGATTTCATCGGGGACTGCGTCGAATTTGCGAGCGGCGTGGCGGAGGAGGTCCGGAATCTCCTGTTCGATCCGCAGACGTCGGGGGGATTGTTGTTATCGGTCGCCGCGCAGGACGCGTTCAGACTTCTGGAAGCCCTGCGGGCCTTAGCCATCCCCGCGCAGGCAATCGGCGAGGTCGTGGAAAAAACGCATCCGCTTATTCAGGTCAGGTAAGGTTAACGATTTCCGCGACAACAGACTCACCACAGAGGACACGGAGACCGCAGAGAAAAGCCAGAGTGTTTCCTCTGCACTGCCATTCCGGAGATTCTTGGCGGCGCACAAGGATTTCTGGTCTGAAATTTTGAATCTGGAATCTTGGATGCGGCCGACAGGCCGCGCCTGATCTCCGTGTCCTCTGTGGTGAATTCTTCTCCTAACTGCCTATGATGACCTTGGTCCAGGTTGAAACGCCGCAGCAGATCGAAGAGGTCAGGCGACTGCTCCGCGAGTACGAGGCTTCCCTCAACGTCAGCCTGTGCTTTCAGGGTTTTGAAAAGGAACTGGCAGAGCTGCCGGGAGACTATGCGGCGCCCCGAGGCAGGCTGCTGCTGGGATGCGACGGCAACCAACCTGCCGGGTGCGTGGCCCTGCGAGGACTCGACGCGGAGACCTGCGAGATGAAACGGCTTTACCTGCGTCTGGAATTCCGCGGCCAAGGTGCAGGACGGCGGCTCGCCCGGGCCGTCATCCAAGAAGCTCGCACTCTGGGCTACAAGCGGATGCGGCTGGATACCCTGGCCGCGATGCAGGAGGCCAAGGCTCTCTACGAATCGCTGGGCTTCAAGCGCATCGAGCCCTATTATCGTAATCCGCATCCCGGCACGGAGTTCATGGAATTAGACCTCTGATGCCCGCAGCGAGGTACGCCCGATTAACGAATTCCGCAGTGGCGTGAAGCCCCGGCTACACCGTTGCGCCGTTTTCGGACACAGAGTAAGATGGCACTCATGAAGAAGCGCATACCCTTTCAATTGATCCTTGCCATTGCCATCGTACTTCTCGGGGCCGGTTTGGTAGGGGGCGAATACCTACTGGTGAAATGGTATCCCGGACACCGTCAGCGGGTTAGTGAGGAAACCCTGCAGCCGCGTCCCTTTCACAATGACACGCTCGGTATTGATATTCAAGTTGCTGACGGAATCTACGGCAACGTGGAGAATTTTCCGGGTGGAGTAAAGATCGGGCGCTCGAAATTCTGGAGCGTGGGACCCTCGCTGACGATTACTTCTCAGCCCAACCCCGACCAGACCTGGGAGTTCTCTGCGGAAGATCTGGCGAAATGGGAATCGAGGGGCGTCACCGAAGATCTTGGCTACTATCATCTGGAGCATACGAAGATCAATAATCGTGACGCGATGATGATTCGCGAGCTCAAGGGCCGTTACATGCACGTGACGGCGAGAATCATGTCCAAAGACCGGATCATCGAAGCCGATTGCACCACCGGCGGTGAAGACGAAGCCCTCTACACGGACGCGTGCGACCAGACCCTCCGCAGCATAAAGATCGCCGGGCCCGAGCCGCCGCCGCCCGAACCGGTGGAGCTTAAGCCGGCCGGACCCCTCAAGCTCAAGCGGTAGGAGCAGGCATGCAAAAGTGGGAAGTCGCAGAAGGCAATATCGCTTCCCCGCGAGGCTTTCGAGGGGCGGCGGCGGCGGCGGGAATCAAGAAGACGCACGGCGAACTCGACTTGGCGCTGCTGGTTTGTGATGCCCCGGCGGCCACGGCAGCCGGTGTGTTCACAACCAACCTGGTGGCCGCCGCGCCCGTGCTCTTTTCGCGCCAGAACCTCGTCGAAAGCCGCGGACGCTGCCGCGCCCTCCTCGTCAATGCAGGAAACGCCAATGCTTGCACTGGCCGGCAGGGCCTTCACACCGCAAGAGAGAGCGCGCGAGCGGTCGCCAGGCTGCTGAACCTCCCGCCCGCGCAGGTTCTGGTTGCTTCCACGGGCGTTATTGGCGTGCCTCTCGATTTGGGCCTGGTCACGAGGCCGCTTCCCGATCTGGTCGGAAAGCTCTCCATCGAGAATGCCTCGGCGGTCGTGCGGGCGATTATGACCACCGACACGTTTCCCAAGTCATGCCTCCTGCGCTCGGAGGTGGGAGGAAAATTCGTGCATCTGGCGGGAATCGCCAAGGGCTCTGGCATGATTCATCCGCGCCTGGCCACCATGCTTTCCTTCCTGACCACGGACGCGCTGATCGGCCCCCGTACCCTCCATAACCTGCTGCGCGCAGCCGCGGACGCTTCCTTTAACTGCCTCACCGTGGACGGCGATACCTCGACGAACGACACCCTGCTGGCTTGGGCGAGCGGCCTCGCCGGCGCCGGCGTGCGTCCCGGCAATGCAAGCTGGGCGTGGTTCCTGGAGGGGCTGACACAACTTTGCCAGAGTTTGGCCAAGATGATCGCTCGCGATGGCGAAGGCGCCAAGAAACTTATCGTCGTGGAGGTGCAGGGAGCAAGAAAGCACTCTGATGCCGAACGGGTGGCGCGCGCCGTCGCCAATTCACCTTTGGTCAAGACAGCCGTGGCGGGAAGTGATGCCAATTGGGGCCGCATCCTCTGCGCGGCAGGTTATTCCGGCGCGGTCTTCGACCCCGACAAAGTGGACATCCGCGTCAATGACTTGCCGCTCTGCCGGGACGGGGTGGATGCCGGCTTCGACGAAGCCGCCGCGCGCCGGGAACTTGATGGGAAGGAAGTGGTCCTCCGGCTTGACCTTCACCAGGGCAGCGCCTCGGCCCGTATTTGGACCTGCGACCTGACCCAGGGCTACATCACCATCAATGCTTCGTACCGAACCTAGGGTGCCGAGTCAGCAGTTCGTTTAAGAAATCAGCCCGTCAGCCGACGGGCGGCAGCGTGTAGTCCGTCAGCCGACGGATCGCGCACACCGCACCCTCACCCCCGTCCCCTCTCCCGCCTGGCGGGAGAGGGGCGCCGAAGGCGGGGTGAGGGCCATCCAACCCAGGGCTTACGCCCTGGGCTACTTTATGCCGCCCCTGACGGGGCTTGGAAAAACGGGCGCATCGGAAGATCCCATGTCAGGAATTATTGGTTACATCGGAAATAAACGCGTAGTCCCGGTGTTGCTGGAAGGTTTGCAGCGCTTGCAATACCGTGGTTACGACTCCGCAGGCATCGCCGTCATCCAGGGCGACCGCTTGCAGGTGCGCCGCGCCACGGGCAAACTGCACAACCTCGAAGAAGTGGTCCGTTTGAACCCCGTCGACGGTGCGTACGGAGTGGGACACACGCGCTGGGCCACCCACGGAGCCCCCACGGAAGAAAACGCCCATCCGCACCGCGACTGCCACGGGACCGTGGTGGTGGTTCACAACGGCATCATCGAGAACTACCTGGAGTTGAAGCAGGGGCTCGTGGCCGAAGGCCACAAGTTCGCGACGGAAGTTGACACCGAAGTTATCGCTCACCTGGTGGAGAAATATCTTGGCGGCAGCGGCGCACCGGGGGCTGCTTCGAACTCGAACAATCTCGAGGAAGCCGTGCGCGCCGCGGTATGTCAATTGCGCGGTGTCTTTGCCCTCGCCATCATTTCCACTCGCGATCCCAACAAAATCATCGCCGTACGCGAGGGGCCGCCGGTGGTCATCGGTCTGGGCAAAGACGAATATTTTGTGGCCAGCGACGTTCCGGCTATCCTCTATCACACGCGCGACCTGTTCTTTCTGGCTGACCACGACTTGGCCGTGCTCACGCCCAACGGCGTGAAGTTGAGCGGCTTCGACGGCCACCCCGTCTCGCGCCGCGTCCAGCACATCACCTGGGATCCCATCCTGGCCGAGAAAGGCGGCTTCAAGCACTTCACCATCAAGGAAATCTACGAACAGCCGCGGGCGGTTCGCGATACCGCTCTCGGCCGCTTCTCGCTCGAGACCGGCCAGGTCTTTCTGGACGAGATGGAAATCAGCGAGGAGGAATTCCGTGCCTTCCGCGACGTCAGAATCGTGGCGGCTGGAACTTCCCGCCATGCGGGCCTGGCCGGGAAAATTATGATCGAGCGGGTGGCGCGCGTGCCCGTCGAGGTCGACCATGCTTCGGAGTTTCGCTACAGTGATCCTCTCGTCGACTCGCACACCCTGACCGTGCTCATCACTCAGTCGGGCGAGACCGCAGACACCATCGCCGCGCAACGCGAGGCGCGGGCCAAAGGGTCAAAGACGCTCGCCATCTGCAACGTGCTGGGCGGCATGGTTTCGCGTGAGGCACACGGCACCATTTACACCCACGCCGGGCCGGAATTGGGCGTCGGCTCCACCAAGACCTTTACCGCTCAGTTGACCGCCCTTTACCTCTTCGCGCTCTACCTGGCCCAGGTGCGCGGCCAACTCTCCCTTGAGGACAGCAAATCCTGGCTGAAGGCTTTGGCGGCCCTCCCTAAGCACCTCGAAACGGTCCTCCAGAAGGATGATGAAATCGCCGAACTGGCACAGCGTTTCTACCGGTCGTCGGATTTTCTCTTCCTCGGCCGCGGCATCCACTTCCCGGTGGCTCTCGAGGGCGCGCTCAAAATGAAGAAGATCTCCTACATTCACGCCGAAGCCTATCCGGCCGGCGAGATGAAGCACGGCCCCATCGCTCTCATCTCCGACGGTCTGCCGGTGGTCGTGATCGCCACCTGTAACTGGAACTCACCCTCCTCCCGGCAGCGCTACGAACGCACCATCTCGAATATCAAGGAAGCCAAGGCGCGCGGCGCCACGATCATCGCCCTGGTGACCGAAGGCGACCGCGAGGTCCCTGCCATGGCCGACCACCTGGTAGTTTTGCCTCACACCAGCGGAACTCTCTCCACCATCCTGGAAGCGGTCCCCCTTCAACTCCTCGCCTACCACATCGGCGTCCTGCGCGGTTGCGACGTGGACCAACCACGGAACTTAGCGAAGTCCGTAACCGTAGAGTAATGTGTAGGAGCAGCCCGAGTGGCCGCAGAGTTAGGAGGTGGTTATGCCCCATCCTGGAATTAACATGCACAAGATCCCCGTGGGCGGGGATGAGATAGGGGTTATGTTTGTAATCGGCGTTCTCGTCCCGATGCTGATTGCCCTTCCCGAGGTGCGGAACTTCATCCTCGTGAGTCTGCCCATCGGCGTCATCATCGCCATCATCTTGCGTTTGATTCACCGCGACTGAATACAATAGCGGACCGCAACTCCGTGCCGAAACTCGTAGCTGCTTTTGCGGCCTTTCCGCTTCTGAATTTGGCCATTCTCCAGCCCCAACGGGGCGTCCCAGCCCAGGCCAGCCAACCTCTGGAAAAACCAACTGCCTGTCATCCTGAGAGAGCGTGATTTTTTTGAATGTTGCCGAAAAGTGCCATTGATAACAAATGAGTTAAGTGCTCGAAAATGGCCAAAAATCAAAAAAATCACAGACTCTGAGCGAAGCGAAGGATCTCCGCAGTTTCCCATGGTTCAATGGCTTGCGAACAACTACAGAGATCCTTCGCTTCGCTCAGGATGATACCTTCTGAATTCCTTCACACCTTCATCGGCCTGGGTCAATCGAGATCCCGTTCTGACCTTGAGCCCTGTAAGGGTGAAATACGAATTGCGCCTTCGGTCGCAGACGTACAGCTTGGAAAGCGATCGCCGCAGATCGATTCACCCATCTCGCCCTTCAGGGCTTGGCGGAAAACTAACGTCGCGGCGGAATTATTGAATGGCTGCTAATTGGCTCGGGGTTAAGAGGTTCAGTTCACGAATGTACTGGCAACGATTCTCAGTCGCGAAGTCGATCATGACGACGTTGGGAAAAAACTTAAGCTGCTCAGCGGCGCGCGCCAGGGGGTTGGGAGCAATGGGATACCCGACGTGCTGGCTCAAGCCTTGCCTCCAGAGAGTTAGCAGCCGTATGCGATTCGGTGGATCCCACATTCCATCGTTCCGTCTTTCGATGCTTTCCTTCATTCCCGTGCTGGTCCAGTACATCATTCGGATAACTTCGGGAGGTTGTTGTCTGGCTTTTGTCATTAGCTTTCCTTGCTTCTTCTCATTTTCCTTCGTCTTGTTGCTAAGGAAGTTGATTGGGTTCGTTCCGCCCTCGCCGTAATACTGCAGGCCCCAGGCATGCGGGTCATACTTTGCCCCTTCCCCGTCTTCTTTCTTTGCCAGGTTCTTGAAGGCAAGAATTCCACTGTCAGCCCTCCATTGCGTTTGCGACTCCCGCAGGCCCTTGCTGGAAAAGACCACAATGACCTTGCCCGCCAAGTCTGCAAGTGTCTTGGTGTTGATATTGCCTCCTCCTCGATAGAGCACGTTCCCCAAACAGGTAACACATTGCTGCGCAATGGGGCCCCAGTTGAAGCACTTGTCGAACTTCAGAATGAGGAACTCTTGCTGTCCGACCGGGGATGTCACAAATGCTCTGGCATCATCCAAAATCTTTCGCAGTGTTTCGCCGAAGTCCCCGGCATGCAACTTAGAGCGGGTGAAGGTCTCTGGCTGCTGCGCGTAGCCCCGCAGGATTCGCGTCTTCTTTTCGTCTTTCCTGACCGCATCGTCCGCATGGTAGGCTCTCAGTTCCATGATCTTTTGATTGTTGGCCAAATCCAACGTGGCAGCGCCGGTGATCCGAAGATCGAACAGGCGGACCCCAGCCGTGGCCTGCTGAAGGATGTTGAGCTCCTGCGTCTTGACATTTTGGTCGCCTCCGGTGATGCCCGCATCATGACTTCCAGCGAAGATGATCTGGTGGAGTTTCTTGTGCAGACCCAATGTGTTGTATTGAATCATTCGTGTTCGCCTCGATTGGTTTTGTCCGGGATTTCCATTTTGGCATCCCAGCTCTCGGTAGCATCCAGAATTTCCGTTTCTAGTTTTCGCCCTAACTCAAATATACAGCCGCCCGCCTCTAATTTCAAGGTCCGGGGCGTGCGGCTCGTGGCCCTTGCAGTCCACATTCGGTGGTATACTTTTCAAATCAGGACCCTGGGGTGGATTATGTCAGATTGGCAACCGACACCGTACAGGAATTATCAATGGATCGTAGCCGATCCGCAGCTTTTGGGCGGCAAGTTGGCGATCCGAGGAACGCGACTGTCGGTCTCGTTGATTCTCGAATGTCTCGCCGCAGGCATGTCCTTGGAAGATATCGACCAGGCATTCGACCGCGCCTTCCCACATGAAGCTATGCCTGAAGTTCTGAAAGTCGCTGCCGAGCTTACGAATTCAATTCATGTGGCTGCTTGACGCCAACGTGGATGTGCACCTTGCCCCTCTATTGAGCCAGCGGGGCATGGCTTGCGACACAGTCGCTCGCCTTGGGTGGAAGGGCCCTGTCCAATAGCGAACTAGTGGCCGCAGCCTGTTCAAGAGGCATTCGCTGCCTGATCACCCGCGACCAGCTTTTTGGGGAGTCGGCCTCGCGCGCATTGAAGGCATTTCCGCAGTTCGCCGTAGTTGTCATTACTCTGCCACAGAAACGCTGGACAGAATACTGCGACCGCTTCTTAGAAGCTTGGGTCACGTCTCCCATTCAGCCTGTTCCCGGACAGCTCATCCATTGGCCGCGAGCCACGGAGGAGTAGCGCACACCTGCTACCTAGGTCTGTCCCCATGGGCCTTCGGCCCGCGAAAGCTCATGAAAAACGGTCATATTGACAGTTTCCAGCCGATTCGCGCTATCCCCTTTGTTTTCAGCACGAACTCATTTTTTGCGGGTGGTTTTTCGACCCTGCGGCTCTTCCGCCGTCGCCAGGGATGGAAGGTCGCCGGCAGTTTTTCAAATCTGCGTGTGTGAGAGAAACGCTGTCAGGAAACGAGTCAGGAAACGGTGCCAATTTCACCGCTCAGCACCGCGCACTCGTCAGGGAACACCTTTGTTTTCTTGCCTTACCTACGCACCCTGTGGCAGGTGGTATTTGGCTAGATATTAGTTAGGATTTCATTGCTGAAAGAATTTACTAGTTAGAATTAAATTAGATTTCCGCTTGACACGTTGTCCGTCCGGGAGTATCCTGTAAGCGGTCAATCCTAAACTGGTAGTCATTGAATAACGAGAAGCCTGCGGCTGAGGCGGCAACTCCGAATGTCGCCAATGTAGTGTAAGCCGTTACGGGGGGCGCCCATGCGAGCACCACGCTCTTCGGGTTTCCTCCTTTCAGCGCATTTCCTTGCGCTCGCCCAGGCCAACCGGATGAGGGTGCATTTCTGTGGCTCACGGGCATTACTGTGAAAGAGAAAGTTTGACGCAAGCGTGCGGTCAAACGTGTCGCGTCCTCATCTTGTTTCGTTCGCTTTCTCCAGTCGAATTCAACAAGAAGGTGTCGGGATCTTGTTTGCCCCGACCGGCCCACGCTCAGCTCGCAGGCAGATGCAGAAAGCGGCCGGGCCGTTGCGCCCAAATACACCAAGGAGGCAATACCATGCGGAACAGAGCGTTGCAACTACTCCTGATCTTCCTGCTCGTTTCTGTCTCGGCGGCTTTTGCGCAAGAAGTGCCGCCCATCTCGAACGACCCGAACTTCGTGGTCTCGCTGTTGGCGTCCGGACTTTCAGCACCCACGGGCGGCCCGGTTTTTCGTCCGCCCACCGGTGACCTTGGGGTATCGGAGTACGGATCTGGCGAAGTTGCTCTCGTGAATGCGGCAACCGGCGTCACGAACTCCTTCGCATCCCAGACCGCACCCCTCTGGGTCGCTGTGCGCCCAAGCGATGGCCTCGTGGCGGTCGGCACGTACCCCGACGGTCCGATCGTTTTTTACAACTCCTCGGGGGCCGTCCAGGGATCGATCACGGCAACTCTTGGCGGGTGCATAATAGGCTTGACCTTCGACTCCAGTGGCAGCTTTTACGTCGAAGACGCTCCTGCCAGTGATGGGAATTGCAATTCCGGTAATCCAGTATGGGAAATTGACGAGTTTCCCGGGCCTACCCCGTGGACAGCGACGTCGTCCACGCTAGTCTCGGGCCTTTACAAGGTCGAAGGCATGGTATTCTCGCCGACCCCCGGCCCCGCCGGGAGTTTATACACCGTTGGTATAGTGACAGGCTACGTGTACCAAGTGATCCTAGGCACTGCCACCCCCACGGCCACGGTCATCGCAACCGTCCCGGATGCGAATAACACATGGCCCATAGACATTGCCGTCGATCCGCTGACAGGGGATATCTACGTTACCCGCTTAATATACGACTCCACACTCGATGAAGGAACGGACATCCTCAAGCTGCCGGCAGGCGCACAGAGCTTCAATTCAACCCCGTTCGCGACCGGGTTCAATGATCCTTACGGTCTAGGCTTTGACAGCGGGGGCAACCTGTACGTCAACGATATAGGCTCGGGCGACCTCTGGAAGTTCGCTCGACAGACGTACACAACGCCGCCGCAGCCAGTCCCTTCGTCTTCGACGGGCGGGACGGTCACGTTCAGCTACAATACGGTCATCCCAGCTCAGACGATTACGTTTCCGGTGGGGACCAATTATGGCAGCCCTGCAACGGCTTCTATCGCGGTCGACTTCCAGCAGTGGGTTCCGTCGGTGTTTTATGCGACGCGCCTTCCGGCTACCGCTCCCAACTCCTGGTCAGGCGGCACTGCCGTTCCTGCCGGGACAACTTGCACTGTCCTCAACGGCACGGGCGGCAGTTGCATAGTGATCCAGTATCTATGCTACGATTCGAGCAATAACCCCGTCTTCCCTTGCGAGATATCCGCCCCAGCGGAGAATCTCATCCAGCTCGCCAGTCAATACACGCCCTCGTCGCTACAGCCCAACCCCTTGCTCGCCATCGCGGACGACGGCCAGAACGACTGGGCGAATATCACGAACAGCTTCACTACGGACACCAAGCTCGGGGGTGGGACCAAGGGGCTCAATACGGACTTGTTCATCGGCGACCTGCCTCCCAACATAACCATCACGGCGCCTGCTGCAAACGCCACCTACACGCTTAACCAGGCTGTCGCGGCCAATTACTCGTGTACCGACCCTCAGTCCCAGCCGGCTGGTTATCCCACTTGTACGGGCACGGTGGCGGATGGCAGCAATATCCCGACGAACTCGGTGGGAAGCAACACCTTCACAGTGACTTCGACCGATGCCGCCGGCACCACCGGAACCGCCTCGCTGACGTACTCGGTGGTTTGCCATTATGTGTTGATCGGCTTCGACCCCTCCAGCGTATCTCCGGGCGGCATCAGTATTGTGACTGGAACTTTGATGTCCTGCGCGAGCACCGCGCAAAAGGTGGCCATTACGTTCGCTCTGCAGGGGCCCGTGCAGCCGAACGCCTGCAGCAGCACAGAGTCGCTGATGTTCACGACTCCGCCGTTTACTTTAAAGCCCAATACGCATGACAGGGTGAGTTTTCCCTTCTTTGTTCCGAAGAAAACTTGCGCGGGAACCTACCAGGTGGTTGCAACAACCCATTTGAACTCGGCGAGAGGCACCGTTCTTGACACCTCGTCGGCCTCGCTCACGGTTAAGTAGCACTTGTTGGATCGGGAGGGGAAGGAAACCAAACTACCGCTTTATCCCTTCCTCTCCTGCGACCAGCGGGCGGATTCCTCGTAAATTGGTTTCAGGTCGGCGCGCTCGATGGCCTTCTCAGCGCCGGCTTCTTCCCGGATTTGGTCGAGAATTCGCACCGCCTCGCGGTAATGGGGTGCGGCTTCGGCCCCTTTCCCTGTCAGGCGAAGGGCCGTGCCCAAAAGGTAGTGATCCCTGGCGAGCAAAGTTGGTACTCCGAGCTTTTCAGCCCTGCGCAGGGCAGGTTCGAGTTCCTGCCGGGCGCGGGAATAATCCTTGGCGAGCAGGAGAGCCTCGGCCAAGCCAACCGAGCACTCCAGCGACTGGTACTTCAGCCCCAGGCTATCGGCTTCCTGAGCCAGGCTCCTGAAGCTGCCGATCGCCTCCCGCGAGCGTCCGTCCTGGATGGCTACCTTAGCAAGGCCGATTTTCGATCCCAGGACCTTGTCGCGATCGTTCGTACTCGACGCGGCCTGAAGAGCCTGCGCGTAAAACGTCTTCGCTGCCTTGAAGTCGCCTCGATAGAAGGCGCTGTCCCCTTGCAGCTTGAGTGTCTGCGCAACAACGGGTTGGCTTTTAAGTTCGCGAGCCAAGCTGAGCGCTTCATTCAGCGTCTTCTGAGCTTCTTCCTGGCGTCCCGCCTCGGCCAGCGCACCACCGTAGCCGCTCAAAACCTCGGCCATCGTGGGGCTGCGGTCCTGAAGCTCCCGAAGAGTGTTAAGAGCTCCCTCCTCGGAATTCACGGCTGCGGCGTAACGGTCCTGGAGGCCGTACAACGTCCCCAGGCTGTAGGAATCGACGGCGACGGATCGTTTGTCACCGATGCTACGGTGGAGATCGAGGGCGCGGTGATATTGGCTGAGGGCCTGATCGTATTGCCCTATCTTTGCGTTCGTTTCCGCCAAGTAGTGCACCGTCTCCGCGATATCGCCCGGCACCTTCAACTTTTCGCGCAACTGAAGGGCCTGCTGCAAGTACGTCAGCGCCTCCTCGTACTGACCCTTTGACATATAGGCGTTACCTATGTTACTGAGGCACAGGGCTTGATAGTTCTCGTCGCCGGCGTCACTCTGGATTTGCAGCGACTCCCTGTACATTTTGAGTGCCTGGTCGTGCTGGCCTCGGTCCTCGTAAAAGTTCCCGAGATCGATCAGCGTATCGCCCGCCTCCTTCCTGGCGCCGATTTCCTGCTTCACTTTCAAGGTCTCTTTGAAACTGGCCAGGGCCGCGTCCGGCTTGCCGAGGAGAGAATAGACCTGGGCCATCTCGTTCAGGGAGGCAGCAACACCGCGCTGCTGGCCGAGGCGGCGTTGGATAGCGAGGGACTCCTCATAATTGCGGAGGGCGTCCTCCGGCTTATTCATTAACCTGTAGGCGATGCCAATGGCCTGCAGAATCAGGGCCTTCTTCTCGTCATTACCGGTTTGGACCGAGAGCGTGAGGCCGTCGTTAAGATATTTGAGACTGCCCTGCGGATTGTCGCTCATAATCTCCACGCCACCCATCTTCCACAGAGCCTCAACGGATTGCGGATCGGCTTTTAGCGCCACTCCGTAGTGCTCGCGAGCTTTATCGTACTCGCCGGTCTCCTGGTAGAGCGAGCCAAGGGCGAGCTGGATATCGGAATCGCCAGACGACGCCTTGGAGAGATTCTCGTAGGACTCAATAGCTTTTTTGTAGTCCTTCGTGATCCCCGCGTGGCTGGCCGCAATCAGGTACTTTTCCTGCGGCGGCAAGTTTTGGCTGAGCTCAACGGCCTTGTGCGAAGCCTGTTCCGCCTCGTTGTCGTAGCCCAGGTCGGCGTCGGCCTGAGCAAGCTTGGAATAAGCCAGCGCGAACTCCGGGTCTTCCTGGACTGAAGCCTGGAATTGCTTCTGGGCCTCGATATCCTTCCCCTCTCGCAGTCGTTGCACACCGTCATTGTAGTAACGGAGCGCCGGCAGAGATTTCGACAAGGGCTTGAAGGATTGCGTCTGTAGCTCCTTGACAAGGGCAGGAGAGAGTGCCAAGTTTTGCCGAATCGCTTCGGCCAAACGATCCACCGCTTCAGGAACTGCCTTCTCGTCCGCAGCTTCTGCCGTAAAGGCTGCGTTGCGGTCGTGCTTCACATCCTGGAGCTTGGCCTGCATGCGAATTTGATCTCCAAACCTCGCGTATTGCCCCCAGACCACGGTGTCAGCGCTGCTGAAATCCGCCACGCGACGCAGGGTATCGGGGTCCAGGGTCGAGTCCGGGGATAGCTGCAGGTCGTGCAGAATCTGATGCAGGCGGTCGGAAGAAACCATCTGCAGATGGGACGATTGCCCCACCTCCGTAGTCAACATCTCGGCCAGGCTCGTCCCCAGCCAGTCAAGCTTGGCGTCGCCCGAAGCATTGCGAAAAGGAAGAATGGCCAGGGAAATCGCCGGCTGCGTGGGCTTGGTCACAGGCGCAAAGATCCTTCTTCGGAACGTAAGGCCCATGATCAGCAGCAGAAGCACAGCCACCGCCAGCGCGGTCCATTTCGTTCCGAAGTGTTCCACCATTCGGAATCGCGGCATAGGCAGGGTGGTGAAGCCCCGGCGCGCGCGCTGCCGGGATTCGAGGTCTTGCGAGATTTCCCTTGCGCTACCATATCGGCGCTGCGGGTCAATTTCCAGGCACCGGACCACGATGTCATTCACGTATTTCGGGATGGCAGGGTCAATCTTGGTCGGCGCCACGGGGCGCTCTTGCATGCGTTTCAGCAGGGTTGCTGCCGGGGTCGTAGCCGCGTACGGGGACTTGCCGGTCAGCAACTCGTAGAAGATGATGCCCAGCGAGAACAGGTCCGACCTCGCATCCGTCTTTTCACCTTCGGCTTGCTCCGGCGACATGTATTCGGGAGTGCCCAGCAACATACCGGTCTGCGTCAGCCCCTGCAACTCGGTGGAATGAGCAATCCCGAAGTCCATCACCGCAACCCTGCCGTGATTGTCTACCATGATATTTTGCGGTTTCAGGTCGCGGTGGATGACGCCCTCAGCGTGTGCGGCCTCCAAGGCGCGGCAGACCTGGTCGATGATGCCTACGGCTTCTTCGGGCGCAAACTTCCCGCGCTCCGCCAGGTGGGATCTCAAATCGCGCCCGTCGATATACTCCATGGAGATGAACTTCGCGCCTTCGGCCTCCCCCAAATCGAAAATCCGCACCACGTTCTTGTGCGTCACCTGACGCGCCAGGATCAACTCCTGCTTGAATCGCCGCACGATGTCGGGGTGCTCCGCCAGTTCGGGACGAATCACTTTCAGCGCCACGTCCCGGTCAACCTCGCGATCCCGGGCTTTGTAAACTGCTCCCATGCCGCCTTCGCCGAGCAGTGCCAGGATTTCGTATCGCCCGCCCAACACGTGCCCCGGTCGCAAGTCGTGCGAGGGAAACGAAATGACCTTGCCTCCTTCGGCGGGCGCGTGGATGGGCCAACCTCGTGGGAAACCGCCAGCGGCTGTCACGGTTTCATCGCCAAGGGGGGTACCGCACTCTTCGCATCGAGTCGCTGCGGGCGGATTGATGTGCCGACACTGAGGACAGACCATGATTGAGTGCCCTACTAACCGCGAAGTTGGGTACTACATTACGCGTTTTGACCTGCCAAAATCAATGGCGTCTGGAAAACAAGGAGAATCTAGTCTTGGGTGCGGCCGTGCGGCACTTGGAAACCATGCGCTGCTTCGAGTCCGGTCGGGTCGTTAGAATTTCGGCCGGTCCTCCCGCTGAATGTAGACGAGGGGCCGGGCCCATTTACCCACGATCAACGGCGTAGTGTAGACCTGCCACAATTCACTTTGACGGTTAGTCGGAAATAACCGGCCAATCTTTATAATCACACCTCTAAGCGCTGTAGCTGAGAAGCGTTATTCTTCTCCAGTTGGGATTTTTCTCTTCAGGAGGAGGGGCTCCGCTTCCGGCCCAGATCTTG
>Ga0326727_10009026_pt1 | contig 24884 bp, 19 predicted proteins | sample MB2enrmetagenome_FD_207643 | JGI IMG/M metagenome (GOLD analysis project Ga0326727, IMG submission 207643) | Lab enriched peat soil microbial communities from McLean, Ithaca, NY, United States - MB29MY | ecosystem: Environmental > Terrestrial > Soil > Wetlands > Peat | place: USA: New York... | reverse complement strand
TTAAGGCCATACCTTTTCCATATCAGAAATCGCCTAATCGCAACTGGCAAAGGCATTTGATAGAGTAGCGTACCGATTCTATAGTCCCTTTTCTCCAGTTGAAGGGACTTTTTCGCACTACGAAGGTGAATATTCCCCGGTGCCCATAACTTCCCCCAGCGCTTAAAAGTGATCTTCAGGACATAAGAATTCACCGCCTCTGGACAGTCGACTCTCACCATGCCTTCCACAAACCGTCGGCATCTGCCATCCACGCGAGCATCGTACAAATCGCACGAGGCATAGCACGTTGGCCATACACACTCGGTACAATGCTCGCCCCAAGGCAATCCCGTGCGCTCCAGAATCGTCTTCCTGACTTCTCCAAATTTAACTCTCACATCTGGTGGGATCTCCCCCTCCAGACCCTTGCGTTGATTGGCTTCTGTTTCGTACATGGGTTCTCAGGCTCCCAATAGCGCGTCCGCTTTAGGTTCACCCTGGTCAATGGAACTTAAACAAGAGCGATCCCCATCATTTGTGGCCTTCGCGGACTCATCTACAAATGACCGATGCCACAGTTCGAGCGACACTAGAGAGAGGATCTCCTTCCCATAATCGTGGTATTGATAATCCCTTTTGATCAAATACTCGATACATTCCCGTTTGAAGTATCCGCGGGATAAGGATTCTTGGTCAAGCAGAATGTCCCGAACCCAGTCCCTTAGTTCAGTTCTCATCCAAGAGTCATACGGTACTGGGAACCCCACTTTCTTTCGCTGCAAGATCTCTTGTGGCACCCGATGTCGAAGGGCCCTCTTCGCGATATACTTCATCCCGAAACCCCGCACTTTGAAGTTCTCTGGCAAGGACGCAGCAAACTCCAGGAACATGTGGTCGAGAAAAGGAACTCGTAACTCGACAGAATTCGCCATTGTCATTTTGTCAGCCTTCAGCAGAAGATCGTCCGGCAAAGACGTCTTGGTATCAACATAGAGCATCTGATTCACTAAACCCCTGTTCTCTTCGCCCGTACAATATCTTATCGCCGCGTTTGTCGAGAACTGGCGATCCACACAATGAGAAAACTCCTCAGAGTACAACTCGTCTCCATGATTATTGAAAAATCGGCTAGGACCAGAAGTACGACTGAAGTAGTAGGAGTTGAATGGAGCGTTTAGCAGTGGGCCGTACTTTCCCAATCGGTGAGAGGGCCAAATGCCATTAATATGCGCGACTCCCTTCGAAAGAATTCCCTTAAACGGCCCAAGGACACCTTTAATGCGTTCCATCCATAATAGGTTTCGATAAATTGGGTACCCGGCAAATGCCTCATCGCCACCCTCCCCAGATATCAGCACTTTGGCATATTCGCTTGCTAGTTTTGTAATGTAATATAGGGCAACGCCCTGAGGTTCACAAACCGGCTCCTCCATGTACCAGGCAAACTTTGGCAGAAACTCGGCAAATTCCTGTGCGCTGATTGTCCTTTCGTGGTGTTCTGATCCATAGCGACTTGCAGCTAGCCTCGCAAAGGGCCTCTCGTCGACAATACCCTTCGCCGAGAATCCAAGCGTAAAGCTGCTCAACGCGTGATCGCTTTTGCCCACAGCCATGCCTAGCATGGCTGTCGAGTCAACCCCGCCGCTTAGTAGAAACCCCACGGGAACGTCACTGATCATGTGCATGCGAACGCACTCATCCAGTAATGTGAGTAGCTTTGTCTCAGCCTCATGCACACTGTACTTAGCTGGACAGAATGCCAAATCCCAATACTGCTTGACCGTTGTCATCCCGTCTCGCACCATCATGTGCGATCCAGGTGCAAGTTTGTATATATCGCGAAGCATCGTTTCCTCGCCAGGAATATAGTAGAACGATAGAAACCTATCGATCATTTCAGGAACGACCTCGCGTTGTACTTCGGGATCAACCAGAATGGCCTTGATCTCTGATGCAAAAATCACGCTATGGTCTGAACGCCAGTAGTACAGAGGCTTGATTCCCACACGGTCCCTGGCAAGAAACAATGTCTTCTGGCATTCATCCCATATTGCAAACGCAAACATTCCCCGGAGTTTATCTACGCAGTCCTCGCCGTATTCTTCATAGAGGTGGACGATGACTTCCGTATCAGTCTGCGTTTTGAAAATGTGCCCTTTCCTCTTAAGGACAGTGCGCAATTCCCGATAATTGTATATCTCTCCATTGAATACGATCCAGACTGTTCCATCTTCATTTGAAAGCGGCTGGTGGCCTGTTGCAAGGTCGATAATGGAGAGTCGGCGAAATCCCAGACCAATCTGACCCGAAATGTAGAAGCCTTCGTCATCGGGGCCGCGATGAGCGATAGTATCCGCCATAGCGCGCACAATCACAGCTGACACCTTTGATTGACGATCGAAATTCAGCTTTCCGCAAATGCCGCACATAGATGAGATCTCCTAGAGAGGCTGCGATTCACTGGCGCCAGTTTGGTCAATACCCACAGTCATTTTGAGAATCACGCTCCATTTTGACACTGCCCAGCGGATGCGCACTCGGTCTCCGAAAGGAAGCATCATTGCAAGAGCAATTAGTCGGACAAAGGCCGCGATTCCAATCGCTACTCGATATTCCGTCTCATATACGCGTCCCCGGCTCTTCCGATAAAAACGCAACATCGCACGAAAGGTCATCACAGTAGACCACAGGCTAGTCTCCTGTCGCGAACTGCTGCGGCCCCCATGGTGAACAATCTGTGCCCCGCCAACATAATAGCTCGAGAAACCAAGTTTCTTCACCCTATAGTTTAAGTCGATGTCTTCCGCGTACATAAAGAATCCTTCGTCAAGCAGACCAACTCGTTCGAACACATCCCGCTTTAGCAGCATGCACGCGCCGGGTATCACGTCAACCTTCGTAGGGCCGCAACTCGCAGAGAATAGAGGCCCAATATTCCATAACGTACAACTTGGAAAGCGTAGGCGAAACCACTCCACGGAAAGGATCTGATTCATTATCGTCGGGAACTTTTGAATAGAACTGGTCGAGACCGAAAGATCCGTGTTGAGCAGTTTGCATCCCACAATACCCGCGTCTTGCAATCGTTTGAGTTCATTCAGCATGATAGTGATAGACGGTCCAATCAGCTTCGTATCCGGATTAAGCAAAAGAATGTACTTACCTGTTGACTGCCTGACCCCTAGATTATTGGCTCCTGCAAAACCGCGATTTCTCTCGCTTCTCAAGAGATTTACGCGAGGGAATCGTCTAATCAGTCTATCAACCCCACCTTCTGGTGAAGCATTGTCAACAACGACAATCTCAAACGACACCCCTGATGTATACCTATAAATGCTCTCAATGCATTCAAGCAAGTAGTCCATTGAGTTCCAATTCACACAAATAATTGAGAGCTCAGGACCGATAGCATGCTCTTGTCTTGCCATTTGTTGGAACTGAGCTGCGCTTGTATGTGTCATGGTTGGTGAACTCATAGACGAGTTGTCCGAGTGATAGCCGTTTACTTCCAAATCGTTTCGCGTCCCAGCAGACGAGCCATCTGTTGCTGCCGCAAGTAGCGGACTACGTTTGCATCATCGACTCGAGCAATCTGCCTGGCATAGGCACTCACATACCCGTATGTATGAGCGAGCGCACCAAGGAGATATGGAGGCCGAAACACCCTGACTATGGCTTTCACAATCACAAACAACGGATGGTATCCTGTAACATAATCGATTTTTCCATCCTTGACGAGCCCGCTCCACCACCCCCACGACGCTCCAGTTGGACGATGATGGATCAAACGGATATCAAAGAAACTGCTTGTTGTCCAACCAAGCATGTTAGCCTTTACCTCATCGACAGTGTCTGAACCTGGCCCCACCCACAGTACACCGATGGCCTCCCAACAGGCTCGCCGAAAGATCTTGACCCCACCCCGGACATGAAACTTTGGATGATTCTCGAGGACTTCACGGCCACCCTCGTAATGGTATAACACTCCACCTCCTATACCAATTCTCGGGTCCTGGCCGATTTTCGCGAGTACTCGCTGAAAATAGTCCGGATCGAATGACAAGTCTCCGTCCAATTTGCACATGTATTCCCAATCGCTGCAAACGAGCTCGTTATAGCCATCGTAAAACGCTTCGATAATCCCGGCGCCCCATTTACGATATCCCCGGTCCTTGCGATGCACCGCACGTATCCATGAATGCTGCATGGCCGCCTCATCTATAATCGCGCCAGTTCGGTCTTTCGAGCCATCGTTGACTATAACCCACTCTTGTGGAAGAATCGTCTGCCGAACCATGCATTCGATCGTAAGAAGCAGGTGTGACTCTTCGTCACGAACGGGAGTAATCACCACAAAGCGTGTATTCATTGTTGTATCCATACATTAGTCCAATGGATGACGACTCGATGCCTCATATGCGCCCACCCTGCGATTAGGTATTTCGTCTCCAACATCATACGCGTCTGCCCACTCATAATTAACAGTGTTCTTTTGCAGAGTGGACTCGGGCTCGAGCCTTATTCTGCGCGCCGTACATGCGCAGATCATGCTGACCAACACAAACCATGCCATCTTGGATTGATCAAAGTAATTGACACCTAAGAACGCCACGACATTTGATGACAGCGCCGCACCAAGAGACCAGAATAGCCATTCATTTCTTACTGACTTTGTCCGCGTTCTCGCCTCGCCCAAGCTTACAAAGCTTCGCGAAATCACCAGAATGAAGAAGACTAGAGCCGCCAGGCCGCCGCCTTCCCCAACCGATACATACATATCCTGAGCATCCCACATGCCCCAGCCCCAAGTCGTTGCGTACTTGGTACCAACGATCCACCAACTGCTGAAATGGTTCACGAATTGATCGATGAGCTCTGCGCGCTGGTAGCTTGAGGAGGATCCCGTCAGATCAATGCGAGCAATCACGAACCACACAGGCGCTTTCATGACTAAATCCAAACCGACAAGAAGCGCCACCAGACTTCCGCATACCATTTTCATCTTCTTCCGCAGGGGCCATATAGACAAAGCCACAACACCCGTTGCGTAGGTTAATAGGCATGTACTGCTTTGCGTCGCCATCGTCATTACCGTCGCTGCAACAAGCCCAATCACAGAAAGGAGCTTAGACTTTCCATCTTTCCAAAGAAGGAAGAACAGCGGAATCGCCATCGCGGCGAACGATCCTGCTGTCAATGCGTGCTGGAATGCAGCTTGTGCGCGAATCTTGCCTCCTCGCACTTCAGGCACAGCATTCACCCCCCCCAGGAAACCGAATACGTTCACCATCTTTATCTGCTCAAATACCATGGCAGTTCCAAGCAGCCCCATCAAAATCGCAAGACATTTGATGACAAGCAGCGTATCTCTCTCATCTCGGATGAGACTTCGCATCAGTAGGTATGCGAGCAAATAGTCCCAAAGAAATCCGATCTGATTGAGTAACGCTCCGAGCTCGGGATATTGCACCATTGTCGCGATCGCTGAAATCACAACATAGCATGTAAACGCTGTATCAATTGAATTCCACCCTCCGGCATAACGCGATTTCTCATTTGGCACTTCTGAGACCATTGCACGAAGATACGCTGTCAGAATTATAAGACGAATAACAAACAGATGAATCCCAGCAAGATAGAACTGCTGTCCCAAAGGTATCAGAAATGTTGTAACAAGAACAGGCAGGACCACGTACCTGCGCGGTAGCACGAGCAACAGCATCATAGCAAGTAGCATCGCCACAAGCACCAATGGATGCAGAACAGTAGCGCTAACTCCACCGCCATATTTTGGTAGGTTTGGGTCCATTATCTATTCTATTTGCTCTTTCTGAACACCGCGTGAATGCTCTCTCCGTCTCCGACCAGTCCAATCGCTGCAGTAAGCACGTGGTCCACAGTCAACCGACGCATTTTGCGTAGCACCTTAAAGGGAACACTTGGCTCCTTCCATCGCGCGAGTGGCACGCGGGATATACCCACTCTCTCCAAGAGATCATCGACTATATAGTGGACGCTCTTTTCGAGGAAGACCTCTCGCCCCGTGACCATTGAAACCTCCTCGAGTCCAACCGATCTCGTCATACGGCTTAATGATTTTGGCGAGAAGTGATACAAATGTCGCGGCAGTTCAAGCGCGTACCAGTATGAGCGGAAGACTCGTGCACCCGCAGAGTCGATATTGGGTAACATAACATAGAAGATGCCCCCAGGCTTAAGCCATTCCGATACCTTCTTCAACACTGCTTGCGGCTCGTAAAGGTGTTCAAACACATGAAAGCACACAATCACATCAAAGCTGGCCGGAACATAAGGAGCATCACAAATGTCTCCGACAAACATTTTCGCACCGGTCTCACAGCCTGCCCGACTAGCAACATCCTCCGAGATCTCAATTCCATAAAGCTCCCAGCGCGGACTCTTCATCGCCTTTAGAAACCCACCAGAGCTACAACCAAGATCGAGCAGACGTCCTCCGGACCTATATTTAGCAATTGTATCTACGCGCCCTCTCCAGCGCTCCGATGAATCTCCGGCCGCGGCCACCCATCTATCGTAGTCCGACCCATAATGTTCGCTCATCTCGTCTGGCTTTGGTGGATTGTCTATCCAGACCAATGAGCACGAAGGGCAGCGCATAAGCTTGTAGGCTTTCTTCCTGCCATAAAACCTATCGGGTGCAGAAAGATACGGAATGGCATGTCGCTCGCCGCAGCCCTTGCATTCTGAATGTAAATTTCGCCCATCAGTAAACTGATCGACTTTGAAGGCCGTATTGATCCTCATATGATTCCACCTTATGTTGGAGTCCTATCTCATGACCATTTTCGTCATTTGCTTAGTCATCGACCTGATTTATAAGGTCGTCCCTCCGCCCGCCAGAAAGCAGTCAACACTGCGGCTGCCGCTTTCACGATTGACGCCGGCCCTTACGCATTGGTGCGGCTTAGCCTCGGAGACAAAGATATGAGCAGCGCATGCTTCTCAGCCGACGTTATCGATCCCGTCCGCACCAACAACGGCCACGCTACAATGATAGAAGCCACACCGGCAACCATCAGTTTCATCACAGCAAATAGTCTGTTGTTCTGATAGCCCGACAGCAGGAGATAGGACGTAACAACTCCGGCACCAATCATCAGCGTTGAAGCGATCGATAGCCGAACCATCCCAGGAACGACAGTTCTCGCATGAAAATCATCAAACGTCTTGCTCAAGGCAAAGAGCAAGAAGAGCATTCCGGCTAACTCGCAAGCGGCCAGCCCAGTCATTACCCCAACAAATCCCAACTGCGAGGCCAGACCGAGCACACCAAGAATGACCAGAATCCGCAACGCCTGCCGTATATTATCCAACAGGACCTTTCCCGTAGCCCGATAGAGCACAAGCGCAAGCAGGGAGAAAGCCGCAAACAACGAGCGGGTGGAGACCAGCCAAAATGTTGAGCCGAACGCCGGATCACTCTGCCCTGTCCACGCATATGCTATAGTCGGTCCAAATGCAGCCGCAAACCCCAAGGGGAACAAGCTCAATCCTAGAGTCACCTTGAAAGCCTTGCTAAGAAGCGCTTCTATCCTTTCGACGGAGCCAGAGGCAAACACCATGGTTCCAGCCGATAACATTGGAACAAGAAACGAGCTTTGAACAGTTCCTACGGCGCCCACGATTTTGGTGACTATAGCATATATCCCTGCGGAATCCGCGCCAAAACTCCTCAAGATCGCGATTGGAATGAGCGAGTTATAGAAGACATCCAGCACGTTGACCAGTTGGTAGCTGCCAGCGAAGCGAAAGAACTCATAGAGCATATCCTTGCTAAGAAATCGCAGGCCCAGTCTAATCTCCGGAACGATCCTATGGGATGCGAAATAGCAGCAGGCTAGATATACGAGTTCCGAAGAACCCATAACCGCCGCCATAGCGGCTAACCCGTAACCACAGTGCAGGACTGCGACAGTTGACACAGCTTCAACAATAGAAAGAACTGTGCAGATCTCCCGTAGAAGATCAACCCGATGCCCACCCATCACGACCGCTTCAAACACGGCGCCCACGTTAGACATCAGCATGATCATTGCCAACAGGGAGATCGATACAGCCGCAGACTTGAGAAACTCCGGAGGTACGCCTGACATATGGGCCAGCCGCTGCGATAAGAACATAACCGGAATCAACCCTGCTAGAGAAACCACCAGCATGACGGCGGAACCCGTTGTCAATAGCTTATTTGCTCTATCGAAGTCTCCGTTCCCTGTCGCTTCAGCCACATACTTCTGGAATGCGGTCTTCACCCCCACGCTGCCGAAACGCATATACGTGGCCGTCAGCATGATCACATTCCAAATGCCATAGCCACCTAGCCCGAGGTGATGAATCACTATCGGCACGGTGACCAGCCGCGTCAGCATTTGCGCGACATTGGCTACCATCCCCATGATGGTACTTCTGCCAATCGCTCCGGCAAGACTATGGCTGCGGTATTGATCTTTTTCAGGCTGCATGTGGCGTGGTTCACCTTCAGACTAGAGGACTTGGGGTTATGTCTGAGGAAAGTGCGAGAAGAGTCAACGATGATCTCTTCTCGCACGAACTAGGAACATAATTCAGAATCGGCAGTGCGTACTAACAATAATCTATTTAAACGGTCTAATCTCAAAACGGGTCGCGCGCACTGCCACGCCGTGAATACAGCGCAATCAACTACGCCTGTTTGCCTAGTAGAGAATGCCCGGTCGATCCGATTGCCCCTTCTGAGGTTCACTGGGGCAGAGTTGTCACGTCACCAGTCAGACTTAGAGGAGCACTCGGCTGCATAAAGGAGTATGCCCCAGCGTCCCACGAGCCACCACTCGCTACTGGGCGCGAAACACTAGTCCGAGCAGAACAACTTGTCTGGCTTCCGCTTCCATCAGTACATGCATAAGTGGTGTCACTACCTAGACTAGCAAGGTTTCCCGAGGCATATAAGGCCAGATTGCTTCCAACTTTTACGGTTGCATCGCTTGAGGATGTCGGAGAGAAAGCGTAGGTCTGTGACGAGTTGTAGCCTTGTTTCATTGCCGTCGCCAGAGTTTGGATAACATTCGATGAGCCAAACGTGCAACTAGTGGCTGCGCCCGTCCCTGTTGCGCATCCGCTCGCGGTCGATGCGCTGATAAAGTGATTGTTCTGATATACAACAGATGCCGCAATCGACCCTGACCCGACTACACCCACGCCTGACTGGCACACATCATACTGCGTTGTGTCGTCACCACATTCAATGGTGTTGTTATAAATTACATAACTTCCAGCCGCCGAACAGTATCCGTTGGAGGTCTTTCCAGCACAATAGGTTGAACTGTAAACTGGCGGCGCGACGCCGAAAACCTGATTGTCATGAATAGCGTAAATGACATTGTTCCACATTGTCGCCGTGTAGCCCGGATATGGAGCGATCCATACCGCCAGACCAACTGAGACATTGGAAATTACATTATTGTAGAAATTCAGTCCAGAATCCGCGTTATCCTCAAAGCCATTTTCGTGGGTGCAGTTTCCTGCATATTTTGTAACTGGCATATTACAGTATGCAGGACCTACGTCCGTAATGTAGTTATCGTGAATCGAAGTTGAACCAGTCGAGATGAATCCACTAGCTACTTGTCTTATATAATTATTGTAGGCAATCGACGGACCATTAAAGAAAGCCGTAGCGCTGTGGTCACCGGGCACATCACTGCCATCAATTACATTGTCGTGAGCGACAGTACTCCCTGTACCGCCGAGGGCAACTATGCTCGTAGCCCCACTGCTTGTCGATCCATCAGTTCCAGCGTGCGTCCAGCCATGAACATATAGGTTCTCCCACGTCTGCCCGCTATACTGTCCAGCCTCAAAAACACTGCATGAGCCATAAGACAATCCGACACAGCTAGAATTCCAGTAGAATCCTGTAATCTCAAAATTATCCACCGTCACATACCCTGGAACCCAGAACATGGTGTCGTTATTATTAGTGATAAGCGTCCCACCTGCCGTCAAAATGGGCCTCGTCCATGAACTTCCGGTATACCAGGTTTTGTCCACGCCAACATAGACAGGATTCCCCACTGCCCCGCCCGGCAGCGACCATTGGAATGATGCGTTTGGCCAGGTCACGCCTCCTTTGAGAATGATCGAATCGCCTGCCTTAATGGTTGTCGATTTGCAAAGGCTCGTGCATGTCTGCATTCCGGGCGCGTGCTGCCATGGGGTGGTCTTCGAAGTGCCGTTGTTGCCGTCACTTCCGGTACTGTAGTCGACGTAATACGTTGCCGCGAAGAGATTGCTCGCAAAGATCATGCAACCTGTCAGAAGAAAGAGATGCGTTAGCTTCGGCATCGGGGGAATCCTCCCAGACTTAGGAATTCGTACAACTATTAGTTTACGATTCCCAACAATTCTCGGGAAGACAAATCGGCACTTTCGTCTATACCATAACATTACCAATGTACCACTAATTGCACAAGTCATTGGCTTTCAGCAGGATAACGACACTTCCAAGGCAACTCATTACATTTCAAACAGTTGAGAACACTCACGTTGCAGAACAACAACTATTCATCTGGAACCGATGCACGAAAGCCCGATGGCCATGTCGGTTGGAACTGACGCGGCAGGTATGTAAGCAGCAGCATCGCCAATGACTTACCCTGGGACGCTGGGACGAATGAATTCCGCAGCGAGAGGCGCAATTGTATTCGTGCATCTTTAAATCGCCCAGCGCCCATCAGCAGTTTGGCGTAACTCCGCCTCTTTGCTGCAAAGGCACTTCTGAAGGCTTTCAAAAGACTCGGGCACGCAACCTCTTTGAACTGCTTTTGTAGAACTTCAAAAGTGTGCACCCACACGCCAAATGTCCACAAGTGATTCGCCGAGAGAGAATCTGTCCTGATCCGGATTGCCGCCAAAGGCGCGGTGCAATAGACTACGGATCCTAGAAGCGATAGCATAGAGCAGCAATATGAGTCCTCTGCCCCCTGCTCTTTGAATGGTTCACTGCCAAGCTTTTTCAGTGCTTCCATTGGTACTGAAAACAAACAAATGAACGGTCCGGTCGCAATATTATAACGTCGAAAGAACTCCACCGGAGGAATCAACTCAGTAGTGTGAGATAGCGCAATGGGATCGTTTTGCCATTTGTATGTATCACCTTTCGAGAAATTCACATGTCCCGTGAAGAATGCTACGGCATGAGGATATTTCTCAAACAGTCTGCACTGAGTTTCCAGATATTTTGGATGCATAATATCGTCAGAGTCCAGGAACGTGATCAGGTCGCCTTTTGCGCGTGCTATCAGAGCGTTGCGAGCCACTGCAGGCCCATTGTTTGGTTGCCAGAAGACTTCGACCTTGTGTCCGTAGGATTCCGCGATGGCTCTGGTACTATCTGTACTGCCATCATCCATGACCAATACTTCGTCAGCAGGCCGGGTTTGTGTTATGACGGAATCCAGGGTTGCTCGCAGAGTGGATGCGCAGTTGTAGGCTGGCACAAGAACGCTAACGCTCATATTTCATCCCCCGAACAACATATACTCTGCTGGTGTTTTTGAGCAGTCTTCATTTGACGGATAAGGCAAAGAGCACGCCCTTTCAGCTTCCCGAAGACTCACTAGAGCGTCTTTCCCGCAACTTCAGCGAACCCCATTTCCGCGGAAAGTCCGACATCAGCGTTACCGTAGTTTAGAACGGCCTGTCTGTAAGCGCCTGCCAGCACGCGTCCCGCCTCGGTCCACGTCCAGCTTTTGCAACTGCTCAGCGCTCCTGCGCGCAGTTTCGCCAGCAGTTCGGGCTTGTTATACACGTCTGTAATATGCTGTCGAAGCGTGGGCAACTCCCCGACATTGTGAACCAGTGAGTTCTCCATATGGTGGCACATTTCCGTGCAGGCCGAGGATGCAAGCGGTACGCATCCCGACCCGATTGCTTCTGCACAGACCAGGCCGAAGCCCTCCTCAATCGACGGCATGAGAAGAACGTCGGCGCTTTGCATGAGTTGCGCAATATCGCTACGATGGCCGAGTTGCACGATACTCGGATGTAACAAGTCAGCGGCGAAATGCGCCTTGTATTCCTCCGTAAGTTCTCCCGCGATGAAAAACACTCCATCTTTGCTAGCGGGGGAAGACAACCAAGCCGCGGTCGCCAAATGAAGTCCCTTGCGAACCGCATCCACACCTACAAAGAGCGCGGTAAAGCGTTTTCCTGGTTCGCGAAATGTCGCAATAGGAAAGTACTCGTTCTCATCAAAACCATACTGGTGTCGCAGAATCTTTTTCTCGGAAAAGCCGAGATCAACAAAACTCTTGGCGGCAAACTCAGATGCACAAAGCAGGAAGTCACAAGCATCAAACTCCGCCTCTTCACGCGCCAGTACAGCATCGTTTGGCAGATAGTCATTATGAGGCGTCTGGATGCCGATCCGTTTGTGCTCTGCGGCAACAACCTCATAACAGAATCTGGTATGGGCGTTTGGCCTTTCAAGCACGGTCGGTATCCTGAGCCGCTTTGCAACCTTGATAGTCTTCAGGGCGGCGCACGGCCACAAGTGAACTACATCTATCTGTCCGGCGAGTTTCTCCAAGCGTTGCGCTACGATTGCGTCGTGAAGCGCAAGCGCTCTCAGCCTTCCAAGCAATTTGTACGGCAATCGGAACCTGCCTCTGGCCAGTGTGGGATGAATTTCCACGGAATCCGGTACCTGACGCACCAATGCACCCGGAAAAAGCAGCACGTCAACTTCTGCGCGAACGAGTCCTCGCACCTGCTGCCATGCCGTATAGCAGATTCGGTCTGCTCCGAGTTTGTGCGGAAAGCTATAGAGTACGCGCATAGATCATCTCGGCCGTATTCTGACAGAACACACTGTCGTAAGTATCCGGAGTTTACTAACTCCAGGTCATAACACAGAATTGCTTGAGTTCATCTCCCCGCAAACGCGTATAGAAGCCATCCGAGCTCGTAGGGACGGCATTCGTAGCGAACTTTCAGGCGACTAGCATCTGCGGCACCGCTGCGCAGTAGCATGAATCGGAGGGCTGCATCCGTATATGCCTCGAGTGAGTCGAGGTAGATGCAGCGCCACACAACGCCAAGCGAGGGCTCAACGAAATTGCGGTGCAGTTCGTTGTTGCCGCTGATCCATGCCAGGCTTTTGTCAATTGCCTCTCTAAACTCACAACCTGTTGCCTCACTGACCGACAAGAGCATCATTGGCCCCATGGCGTGCTGATGCACCGAATACACCGGATAGCGACTCACAACTCCTCCGCTCACGGAATCGTATTGCCAGCACCATTCACCTAGAGGGGCTTGCAGTTCGCACATTTTCTTTGCGGTACGTATCGCCATCTGCGCAGCCTTCTCGTCTCGAAGGGCATGCGATAATCTCGCAAAAGCAATCGTTGGATACACCTGATCAGCGAAGCTGCCTATCCTTCCCCGAACATGCCCGGCCAACGAGTTGCTTCGACTCAGGTGGCCATAAACTCCAGATGTCCCGCAGTTGGCTTCCAGAATATTGCGCGCAGTTACCGCCTGCTCAGCGAGTCCACGGAGATCGGCATAACCAGCCAGGTAGCAGCTTGCTATTCCAGTCAGAAACCACGCAACCTCCATGGTCGCCCCTCGTTGCCCATCGGCAAAACGCTCCAATGCATTCTCAGCTTTCACTCTCTGATACACCTCGGGCAGCCGTTCTGGAGCCAGTTCTGCGCAGGTCCAAAGCAGCAATCCCAGATCACCGGCGCAACCGATCCAGTGCGTGTCGTGCAGCAAAGCATCTAACACAGGGGCCATAGCTATGGGCGAATCCCCGCTGGACTGCTCGTAGCGATGTAATCCCAACAGGGCCATCGTGGTGTAACGCGACGACAATCTCTCTCTGCTCATGCCCTTGTCGGTTCGATTGAACACCTCACAAAACATATGCCTCTCTGGATCAAGCATCTTCAACAGCCCAGCCACAGCCATGTCGCACAATTCAGGAATACTCTCTGTGCCTTTCCCCTCTCGCTTTTGCTCAGTCAGAGTGTCGGATCGCATTCCTCAGTCCCCATTCTCCAGAATCGAACTGATATGGTTAACGATGGCCTCCAGGGTTGCCCGTTGAGTTGAACTGGGAACTAGCATCTTGGTTCGGTGCACAAGGCTGAGCTTCTCGCGTACGTCCTGTTCACTTTCGAGAAGTATCAGTTTGCCGACTGCAGCCAGATGTTTGTCGACTGCCCCCATTGTCCCGCGGAACAGGCTGTAGACAGGAATCCCGAGTGCAGCGGCTTCACGATTCATCGTTCCTCCGCCACTAATCACAACGTCCGAGTACCAGATTAGGTCCAGACCGTTGACAGCATGCTTGGGCACTACAATTCTTTTGCTCTCGAATAGCTCCGGTTTCGCATTGCGCAGTTTTGCCTCCTGCTTGTGAGTCCGGGGCAGCAGAACGGTCTTGACCTCTGGATGTTCGGCCAGTAACTCGAAGACCGCCATCAACAACGTCTCGCTCTCTGGATTATGATAGTGGGCTTCGGTGGCTGGCGGGCGAATGGTAACAACGACGTCGCTAGGTTCAAGCCCGAGAGTGCTTTTCAATGTAGGATCAGGCTGAAAGAACGGGACGTATACATCTTCTTTAATCCCAGGATAGTGCAATACGTGATCCCGCAACATGCCGCTTTCTTCACAAATGGCCGACGGAATCACCTCTGGCATCATGACCCACTTCCTCTTCACAGAGCCAACCCAATTCGTCAAGCGCTGGTCTGCGTACTCGTAGTCGAGAATATTTATGCTGCGTATTCCCAGCATCGCTGATACCAATGTTAAGGAGCGGGAGCCGTGCGAGACACTTATGGCTGGCTTCTCTCGAAGGATATAGGGCGCCATCTGCAAAACGCGAATGCCAAGCCCCACCAGCTTCGCAACTGGATTCTTCCCGTAATGATGCCCAATCTTTCGATACTTTAAGCCAGCCATGTCTGCGAGCTCGCATACCTGAAAACAATCCCTGGCAGTGAGTACCACTTCACAGTCCAGTTTTTCCAGTTCCTTCATGATGGGCACGAAGAACGGTACGTGAGGGGAGTTTTCGAGGTCGATCCACACTCTGCGCGTGGCTTCATGCACTTTCGTTAAGAGCTTTCTACCACGCATTTCACTCTCAGGCGCACGCTGTTCCGTTTCTGTCGTTTCTGCCAGTCCATTCAATGACATAAGGAAAACAACCACCTTTCATTTGCTGACACACCTCCGCCTTGCTGGCTCATTGGTCGTGCTTTCCTATTCACGTTTCAGCAACACAGTCATCGGACAGGCATTTAGTGGTCTCAGGCTTCCAATTCCCCGGGGAACGTCTTCTGCACCATTTTCTGCTAGCGTCAGTAACTCCCTCTCATTCTTTACTTGCTCAATAGCTGACTTAGATAGGAATGTAAGAATCTCTTCGGCCACTTTGGCCTGCTGGTGCGCTGTAAGCTGCGGGAACATCGGTAAGGAAATGATTTCGGCAGCAACGAGTTCGGCAACAGGAAACTCTCCCCGGCGGTAGTTCAGCGAGGCATAGGCCTTCTGCAAATGCAGTGGAACTGGGTAATGAAGCGCCGTGCCAATGCCGGCCAGTTTCAAATGGCTCATCATACCCTCACGGTCTTTGATGCGAATCACATAGACGTGATATACAGCGCGAGACCATGAAGGCTCAAACGGGACACACACGGCCTGACCATTCTCCAGAAGACGATTGTATGTGGCCGCATGATCGCGGCGCTGCGCGTTCCACGTCTCCAAATAGGGCAGTTTCGCATGCAGAATCCCGGCTTGAATCGCATCCAGCCTCCCGTTATAGCCCTCCAACTCGTGATAGTACTTCTTCACCTGACCGTGATCGCGCAGCATCCTCACTTTGCACGCCAAAGCGGCGTCATTCGAGGTCACTGCCCCACCTTCGCCACACCCTCCAAGGTTCTTCCCTGGATAGAAGCTAAAAGCGGCGGCACGCCCCATGGAACCGGCCTTCATCCAACGATTGAGACTTTTGGAGAAATATTCCGCTCCGTGCGCCTGGCAAGCGTCTTCAATCACCGTCAAGCCGTACTGCTCGGCTAACTTCATAATCGAATCCATATCGGCCATCTGGCCGTAAAGATGCACCGGCACCACTGCCGTAACCGGCCGTCCGCTCCGTAAGCTAATCAGCCTGCCAGACTTGTCTCGATTGCAGTGCTCTTCCAAATACGACCGCAGCATCTCGATGGACATGTTGTAGGTTCGCTCGTCAATATCCACAAATTCCGGCGTTGCACCGGCTTGCGAAATGGCTTCAGCGGTCGCAATGAACGTGTTCGACACTGTCAGCACTACATCTCCAGGCCGAACGCCGGAAGCCAAAATTGCGAACCGTAACGCGTCGGTTCCACTGCCGACGCCAACACACTGACTCACACCGCACAAGGCGGCAAAGTCCTTCTCAAACTCTTCCACCATCGGACCACCAATAAAGCCCGCTGTCCGTAGAGCCTTGCGGAACACGCCAGTGAGCTCTTCCTCGAGCTCTGCGTGTGGAGTAACCAGATCCAGAAATGGAATACAGATTGGAACGGCATTTGAACTGGACATTCAGACCTCCGCAGTTGTTAAATGTAACGCAGCACCTTCGCCGGACACCCGACCGCGATTGCATTCGCTGGAACATCATGAGTAACCACGCTGCCTGCTCCAACTATCGAGTTTTCTCCAACATTAACCTTGGACAGAATCGTCGCTCCAGTGCCTATCGATGCACCCTCTCGAATAACCGTTGGTTCAACCTTCCAATCCTTTTCGGTTTGCAGTCTTCCATCGATAGCTGTGGCCCGGGGATAGCTATCATTGATGAACATTACCCCGTGGCCAATAAAAACGTTGTCCTCTATAACCACTCCCTCACAGATAAACGAGTGACTCGATATCTTGCAACGTTTTCCAATACGAGCATTCTTCTGAATTTCCACAAATGCCCCAATTTTTGTATCGTCCCCGATATGACACCCATACAGATTGACAAACTTCGACAGACGAACATTCTTTCCAAGTTTGACGTCTGCAGAAATGCAGATGTTGGAGTTCATAGATAGACCATGGCTCCTCTCTTGCCCAAGGACTCGCTCGCTGCTTCCAGCATTTTGACTACCCGAAGACCAGCGCAGCCATTGTTAAATGGCTCCTCACCGGTCGAAACACAGTTTACAAAATAGGACAATTCCTGCCGCAGAGCCTCGACCTGATCCAGATGAGGAATCCACATATCGCCCGACCTATAGTCAACCAATAGGTCGTATACACCTTCACGGTTCGTGATATTCACGCCCTTGTCGTATACTTTAACCTTTTCGTCAGCTTCCAGATCGTTCCACACAAGCATTTTCTTCTCTCCCCCGATAAGGGTCGTCCTAACCTTTACCGGAGAGAGCCAGTTCACGTTAATATGCGCTATAACCTTTTCTGGAAAATACAGCGTCATGAAGGCCACATCTTCGTGACCATTCAGGTGGCTCTGTCCGGTCGCCACGATCGCCTCTGGCCTTGTCTTGATCAGATAGTCCATGATTGAAAGATCATGCGGGGCAAGATCCCACAGGACGTTGATATCGTGCTGAAACAGTCCCAGGTTGACCCGGGTGGAATCGTAGTAATAGAGCTTCCCAATCAGTCCGGCATTCAGCAGTTCAGCGATCTTTGTTACCGCACTAGTAAACAGAAAGGTATGGTCCACCATGATCTTGAGTTTCCTTTGCAGCGCAAGGCTGATCAGTTCCTCCCCTTGCGCGCAGTTACTAGTAAATGGCTTTTCAACAAATACGTGCTTGCCATTCTCAAGAGCAGCTTTTGCAAGTTCGTAGTGTGTCCAGACGGGGGTCACGATGGCGACCGCGTCGATTTTGGATGAGCCGATCACGTCGGAAGCACACGCAGTTATATCGACTGCCGGATAGTTCCTCTGTGCCCGTTTCTGCGCTGCGGGGTTCAGTTCGGCGATCGCAACCACCTGAGAGCCATCCAGACTGGCTAGGTTTCTCACAATGTTTGGTCCCCAATAGCCGTACCCGATCACGCCAAAGTTCATGGTATCCTCACAGTGATCACATGTTGCTGCTAATGTACGCTTCGCGTTGGCGCAGAAGCCGTTTTAATATCGAATAGACGCATTACCCATAAATGCAAGCGTTTTGAGCCCACTCAGGCATGGACTCAATACGCGCCTTCGCCCTTGATTACGGCAAGTGGCGTCCGCATAAGAATCTTGAGATCAAGCCACGGAGACCACGAAGTGGCATACCGCAGATCCAACCGGACCATTTCGTCGAACTTTACCCTGCTGCGACCGGTAACTTGCCACAATCCTGTAATCCCCGGTTTCACTTCCAATACTCGGCGACGATGCCACGTCTGGTAAACTGCCACTTCGTAAGGAAGTGGAGGGCGCGGACCCACGAGCGACATGTCACCTTTCAGAACATTCAGCAACTGCGGCAATTCATCCATACTGCTCCTTCGCAGTATCCTGCCCATAGCTGTCACCCTCTTGTCGTCCATAAGCTTGTATGTATTATGGTCATTTTCATTTGACTTATGTTGCTCTGCTTCGTTCGCAATCAGTTTGGCCACATACTCTCTGTGGATACTGTCATCATTATTAATGTACATGGACCTGAATTTCAGGAATGTGAAAGGTTTGCCGTATCGACCGACTCGCTGTTGCTTGAACAGAACAGGGCCTTTGGATGACGCTTTTATTAATAGCGCAATCATAACAAAGAGCGGTGCAAATAGAACGAGTATTAGTGAAGTGCACACAATGTCGATTACCCGCTTAATGATTAGTACAGACGTATGACTTCTATCATGACTCAGAAGGTCTGGATACAGCGCTGGATTGTTTGGGCACCCAGAGCTTTCATACTCCCAATCGTCAGGGAAAAAGTGAAACGAGATGCTGACTTGGTCAAATTGACTCCCCGTTAGCTCCCTTTTTAACGTAGTGCTCACCTTTTTAGCAATCGCCCCTAAGACAGAGTGTTTGTTATCGGCAGTAAGTCCTGTATACAGGGCCCCGATTGCACACTGGTCTTTATACCAGCCTATAATGTCAGTATCCCTGATGCACGACGGCATAATCGATTCTAAACTCCGGAGGACGTCGTCAGTTTCTTTTGAACAGTGATGATGATCGTTTTCAAGCAACATTAGGAGAAATGGTTCATTGGTGCGTTCAGTTCTCTTGCGCTCAATGGCCATCATTCGCTTAAAGGTTTCCTCATTCAGAATCTTACATCCACTGACCGATGCAGATTCCGCGATTCGATCAGCGAACTGCGGAGCACTAGTAATTGGCAACAGGCTCACGTTTCGCTCCTTTCTTAAAGACCCTTCAGTCTTTCATCAGGATCACACTCGATGATTCACAGCGTCCGTCATCCTTCGCCTATTCTGCCTAGCAATAGGCAACCTAGCCGGTCCATACCTCTCACGAAGGCGGCATAAATGCCTTTTTATGAGAATATGAGTCTTAGGCCTCTCCTTTTTGTGAAAATTGCGAATCAGGCTAATCACTCATTGGTCATCAGGCGATGCCACAGATCGCTTGCTGTAGTAGTAGTAACTGTTGTCATTTGGATTTGTCGAGCAGTTTAGCAATGCGCCAATGAGCTTTTGTTGCTCGATCGCCTCGATCCCTTTTTTTAAAAGACGTTTCTTCGTCGTCCCTTGGCGGGTAACCAGCAGAATGCCGTCTGCTAGCCGCATCCAGACCGTGGTGTCAGCCATTGGAAGCACAGGAGGAGAATCGATGATGATCCACTCAAACAATGTCGTCAGCTCATCCATAAGTTCGGATAATCTCGAAGATTGAAGTGGCTCCTGTGCACTACTCACAAACACGCCTGCTGGCATGATCCATAGGCCCAGCTTTTCAAGATAGTAGACACTCTTCGTAAGCGGAAGCTCCCCTGCCAGATATTCACAAAGACCAGGATTTGTCATAATCCCAAACATTCGGGAGAAGGTGGGTCGCCGAAGATCTCCTTCAACCAGCAAGACCTTGTGCCCCTTTCTCAGAGACAGGACGCACGCCAAATTCGCTGCGACGATACTTTTACCCTCTTGTGGGATGGTGCTCGTAATGAGCACTCTTCTCATCATTCTGTTTCGCCGCAAATGCCTCAAGCGCACCGCGAGCAGCCGGAAGCCTTCCACTGCCGGATTCTCCTCATCCGTCAGGCATACTAGGCGATCCTTGGGAACAGGCGCAACTTGCAGAGACTCGAATTGCCCAAACAGACTCGCACTTTCGTCAATCGGCAATGTGCTATCTTTTGCCAGTGTGTCAGCTGCCACAGCACCGGGTTGGGCCGCCTCTAGTCGATGTGACGCGCCTTGCCTAGCGCTCGTTATGTGATCGAGATTGTCCTCCAGGGATGCCGCCTCCCATCTCCATGCAGCTCTGCGCTCGGCATGCTGCAGAAGTTCCGTCGCCTCTGACAGTTGAGACACGCCTTCTCCAGAGCTCTCGCGTTCCGATCGTTGTAAAGCGTCGAATATGTGGCTCATAATCACTCGTTTCAGAAACTCTGATGCACTTGACTACGGCTCGCCTTCGATTGGCTGTCGCCGTGTTGCATCCACGTTGCGAAGGATGTCGATGACTTGTTCAATTGTTCTCTCATCGTAGCTGAGGCTTTTCTGACCCAGAGAAGGATACATTAGGTTTAGCCTCAGTTCTTCTGCCACATACTCTATGACCTCCACGTCAACTTGTGGCAATTGCCTGACGTAAGCAGCAATCAGTCCATTCTCACAGATAGTATTAATCACTCTTGGCAGCCCTTGCGAATATCGGTATACCGTCGCAATGGCTTGTTGTGAAAACAGTTGGTTGGAATTAGAACCCGCTCCAGCAATCTCCAGCCGCCGTTCGATATATCGCCTTGTCTCGTCGACATCCAATGGACCGAGGTGTGTGCGAACCCCAATCCTTTGTTTGAGTTGTCTAAGTTCATATGAATCAAGTTTCTCGTCCAGTTCTGGCTGGCCGACTAAAATGATTTGCAATAACTTGTCGTCGGTTGTTTCCAGGTTTGACAGAAGGCGGACCTCCTCTAAGATGTCTCCTGATAGATGGTGTGCTTCATCAACGATGAGCACTGTGGTCATTTGTCTCGAATGTCGCGAGACCAGGAACTGTCCCAATTCAACTAGAAGTTCTCCTTTGTTCTTACCTGAGACGGAGAGCCCATAGTCATTCAGAATGTACTGCAAGAACTCTGTCGACGAAAGGCGGCCATTGAAGAGATATGCATAGGCGATGTCTTTGCTCTCCTTCAAGAGCCGCAGCAAACACCGGAGAAGTAGAGTCTTCCCGGTGCCCACCTCGCCTGTTACCACCACAAACCCCTTGTGGCGCCGAACACCATAATAGAGTGCTGCGAGCGCCTCGTTATGCCGCTTTGTCGGAACAAAGCAAGTTGGGTCCGGCGTGAGGTCAAACGGATTCCGCGTGAGATTGAAGAAGGCCTTATACATTTGGAAGTCGGACCTATTCGTGTAGATAACTGAACGCTGACCCTGCCAGAATAGTTACTGCGACTAGCGCACTTATCGCCCAGCCAATCGCCGCCCTTTGCTTCTTAACCCGCTCTTCTGACGGAATCACTATCTCTGGAATCTCAGAGATAATTGCACTTGGCAGCAGTGCCTTGATCTCTCTATCAGTGTGCAAACGATCATCCATTAACTCAAAACCACACACTACAATCAGGCCCAAAGCTAATCCGACGCCTATCCCAATGCCACAGAGTTTCAGGCGGTTAGGAAAGTACGGCTTTATTGGCAAGCTCGGAGGATCAAGCATCCTAAACCGCTCTCCTTGCTGCATCTGTTCCATGCTCGTGGCCATTTCTGATCCATTCTTTTTCTTCAGCAGATCGTCATAATTTGCCTTGGACTGGTCATAACCGCGAGTGAGATCAGCCAACTGTTGCTCGAGCGCAGGCCCATTATTCAAGCGCGACTGGTATGCATTCACCCTGGCCTTGAGACTAACAATTCCCTGCTCTTTGCCGGCAATTTCCGTTTGATTGGCTTGCAACTGGCTTTGCAACTGGAGCAACGGCGAATTTGGTGATGAATCAATCACGTCAACCGCGGTAGTGCCACCATTGGTCTGCTTTCCTGCGCTATCTTTCTTTGCTAGGCTCGCAATCAGATCCGCCTTCATTTTCTCGGTTTTGGTTATCTGGGCCTTCAGGCTCTGCAGGTCCGGGTAGCGGTCTGTGTAGTGAGAACTGGAGTCTGCGAGCTTTGATCTCAGCCGCTCAAGTTCTTCGTCAATCGCTGGCAAGCCTGTCAGGGCACCGCTGGAACTTTTCGGAGGCATCGTCGCTTGCATGGTTCGGTACTGATCGATAAGTGTTTGGTAATAGACTCGTTGTTGTTTCGCTGCGTTAAGAGCGTCCTGTTCATTTTGTAATTGCGCCTGGAGGCCACTCAGAATTTGCAGGTTGCTTGCCTGCTGCGATGGCAACTCTCCTTCATGCTTTCCTTCGAACTCCCGCACTTTTCCCTCTTGCTCCACCAATGTTGCGCGCGCATTTTCCAGTTGTTGCTCTATGAACTTGGTGGTATCTTCTGATTGCTGCTCGCGCACTTTAAGATTTTCATTAATAAAGAGATCAGTCAGCTCGCTGGTGACGTCCTGCGCAATATGGGGATCGCCCGCCGAGTAGGATACTCTGAACGCAGTGATCTGATTGTTTTGTGAGCCACGTACAAGTTCAATGTCAATATCTTTCCGCATTAATTCGACTTTGTCATCCGGTGCAATTTGTTTGCGGCCGTCACTATAGAGATGCAACTTCTCAACGATCATCAGAAGCCGCGTGCGGCTAAGAATTTGTTGCGTAATGCTTTGTAACCGGTCCTGCAGATCCTCGTTGACATTTGGCTCAACATAGTTCTTGGGCATGGTAGGCTGCTCCACGAGGATCAGCGTTCCCGATCTGTAGCGTGCCGGCAGAACCCAACTGGCTCCCCACACTGCGAGCCATCCAACTAGCACCATCAACAGAAACATAACATGACGGCGACGAATGACACTCAGGTAGCGCTGAATGTCTGCCCCACCGGAGTTTTGTTCTTGCCCGCCTTCGTATTCTTTTGCCATAATCATCTTCCTAGTGGTCTTGCGAATTGGTAGACGATAGAGATGGACTCGCGGTTACTATCTGGAGCGTTGAAGATCACGGCTATGCCGCTATAACTCTGGTGCAGGCGCTCATATCCAAGTGCCATCGAGAGATGCTCGTTAATAGTGTGCTGGACGGATGCACTCCCTATGACGGTGTGCCCACCCGGATTGGCCGCAAAGAGCGTTGCAAGCAGGTTTTTCTGAATTCCATAGCCTGCCATCGCGCCAATGGTTGAAGTGCGTGTGAATTGCCAGCGAACAGACGCATTAGCGCTATCTGACTGGAAGGCCCCAAGCAATCCACCATTCCCTGTGACTGATCGTGAATAACTAGCCGCCCAATTTGAGTTCCTTTTTTGCCATCCCATGCTTGCTGTCGCAGTTGGTTTCCACGAGCCCATCGCCTTCAAGGACGACTGAGTCACATCGAAGCGCTGCGGCCCGCCTGAGAGGGACAAAGACAGACTATGTTCTAAATAGACAGTGTAAAAGAAAGAAATTGTCTTCAAATGAATGTCGCTTTCGTCATTCACCAAATCCGCCACCATTACGGAATACTGGTAGGCTGCCCCGATGTACTGCGTACTTGAAAGGCGGAGGTTGTAGAAAGCAGAACCTCCGCGCGAATTTGAATTGGAGAGCCCTGAGGCCTCAGCAGAACTGCTGTAATTCACAAGTGTGGATGTACCGCCGCCGCCGATCATGCTGTTTTCACTAAACTGGTAACTCAACTGAGCGCTCGCGGCGTTGTCGAGATGATCTGCAAACGGAGCCACAGCGCCAACGGTTGAAGTCTGCGCGGAGCTGGGGACCCCTTCATAGGGCTGATTGAACACGTTCGACATCTTTTGAAATGAGTCTGTCACACTGACCACAGCGTGTGGGCTTAAGTGGTAAAGGAAACGTAGAGACCCATCCTGATCGGCCGCGTTAAGAGCGCTGGTACGCTGATAGAGAGTAAAACCTGGACTATATGTGAACGTCTGGTGCAGGCGCGCAGTCGACTGATCAAGAGAAAAAGTCGTTCCGACTGTGTAGGTGATATCGCTGATTGGTTTGACATTGCTGCCTGCAAGTACGTTGTCATCATACGCAGTGTCGATGGTCAACCCGGCACGCAGATAATTTGACCGCGTTTCAGAACCGGTCTCGGTCGGGTAGGCTTCACCGCTGACCGGGGGTGGTGTACGCATGTTCATGTCATTGTTTGAGATATCCGCGCCGTCGGTTGTTGACGGTACTACTTGAGACCACGCTGGCATGGCCACGAGTAACACAACGCACAAACAGATTCGTGTAGGCATAGACAGCCTCAGGGCACAACAACCGTGTCGCGCGGTTCAAGCTTGATATTTTGCTGAGGGTTCTTTCCCCTGATAACGTCCTTATAGTTGAAGGGAATGCGGGACTCTCCACCATTAATATTCTGGCGAAGAATGTAGATTCCTTTCTTTTTGGCAAAGTCTCGAAACCCGCCAGCAGCAGCAATGGCGTCCAGAACCGTCGTGGCAACGGTAAGTGAATATGACCCAGGCCTTGCCACCTGTCCGAGGATGTTAAACTTCTCACTGTTAATCTGCTGGACCATTACGGTGACTTCAGGCTCTGTAATGTAATCTCGAAGTCTGCTGACAATACTTTGTTCGAGTTGCAAGGGGGTTAG
>Ga0326727_10009024_pt1 | contig 24888 bp, 21 predicted proteins | sample MB2enrmetagenome_FD_207643 | JGI IMG/M metagenome (GOLD analysis project Ga0326727, IMG submission 207643) | Lab enriched peat soil microbial communities from McLean, Ithaca, NY, United States - MB29MY | ecosystem: Environmental > Terrestrial > Soil > Wetlands > Peat | place: USA: New York... | reverse complement strand
GCCCCCGCTCCTCAACCAATTTGTCAAACCTAATAAACCGAAAAGGAAAAATGTTTGATTCCTCCTCCATCATCGTCGGATTGGAAATAGGCACCTCAAAAATTTGCGCCGTGGTGGGTGAGATCAATGCCGGCCACGCCCTCAACATCATCGGCGTCGGCCAGGCCCGCTCGCGCGGCGTGCGCAAGGGCGAGATCGCCGAACCCGCCCTGGCCGAGGAGGACGTGCGCAACGCCATCGTCGAGGCCGAACAAATGGCCAACGTCGAAATCCGCAGCGTCTATCTGGGCGTCACCGGCAATCACATCCGCGGCTTCTGCAATCATGGCGTGCATCCCGTCGTCTCCGCCGACCGGGAAATCACGGACGAGGACTTGCAGGACGCCATCAAGAACGCCAAGGCGATCAACCTGCCGGTGGAAAACAGCGTCATCCACGCCATCCGCCAGCATTTCCAGGTGGACTCCCAGACCGGCATCCTCAACCCGGTCGGCATGTTTGGCGCCAAGCTGGAGGTGGACGTCCATGTCGTCCACGGCCACGGCAACCGCTTGAAAAACTCCATCGCCGTCGTCAAGGGGCTGCAATTGGACGTCGAAGAGGTCGTTTTCAACGGCCTGGCTTCCGCCCTGGCCCTCCTCTCCAACGAGCAAAAGGAACTCGGCTCCCTGGTCATTGACATGGGGGGCGGGACCACCGATTACGCCGTGGCTTGCGACGGCATCATCAAGCATACCGGCGTCCTGGCCGTCGGCGGCGACCATGTTTCCAACGATCTGGCCTACGGACTGAAAGTGCCGCTGGGCCGCGCCGAACAATTGAAACTGGACCATGCCTGCGCCGTGCTGCGGCCGGAAGTCAAAGGCAAAACCATCGAATTGCCGGGCCAGATGGGACTTCCTTCCAAGACCATCAACCTGGAACACCTCCACCGCATTACCTCACTGCGCGTGGAGGAAATTTTTGAATTGATCGAACGGGAGATTTCCCATCTCGGCTGGCTGGAGCGCCTGCGCGCCGGCGTTTTTCTCTGCGGCGGCGGCGCGCGCATCCCCCACATTCAGAACCTGGCCGAAAACATCTTCCAGTTGCCCGCCTTTCCGGGAAGGACCAATTCCATCAGCGGCTTGAAGTCCGCCCTCGACCAGCCGGAATTTGCCACCGCCATCGGCCTGGTCCGCTTCGGCTCCCTCCAGCAAAAACGCAAAAGCAACGGCGGCCTGACCGGCGGCTTCAAACGCACCCTGGCCGAAATGTTCAAAAGGTAACCATGACTACCCCCATCGCCAACCCCTCCACCGCCTCCCCTGATAAAGCGGACGACCTGACGCTCAAGAAGAAAATCAGCATCAAGGTCTGCGGCGTCGGCGGTGCCGGTTGCAACGCTGTCGGCTTCATCGCCCAAACCAAGTTCGACGGCGCTGATTTCCTGCTTCTCAACACCGATGCCCAGGCCCTCGCCGCCTCGCCCCTGCCCGACAAATGGGTCCTCGGCCGCAAACGCACCCGCGGTCTCGGCACCGGCGGCGATCCCGAACTGGGACGCGCCGCCGCCGAGGACGACGCCGCCCGCCTGGCTTCCTTCTGCGCCGGGGCGGACATCCTTTTCATCCTCGCCGGACTCGGCGGCGGCACCGGCACCGGCGCTGCTCCCTTCCTGGCCCGCGTCGCCCGCGAAAGCGGCGCCCTCGTTCTGGCCCTGGCCATCCTCCCCTTCGATTTTGAAGGCCCCCGCCGCCTGGCCCAGGCCCAGGCCGGCTTGCAACAACTCAAGGCCGCCGCCGACGCCGTCATCTGCCTGCCCAACCAGAAGCTCTTCAGACTGCTGGATGAAAAAACCAGCGTCCCCGAAACCTTCAAAATTGGCCACAACCTCATGGCCGACGGCCTGCGCGGCATCTGCCGTCTCCTCACCCAGACCGGCCTCATCAACCTGGATTTCGCAGACCTCTGTTCCGTCACCCGCGGCCGGCACGTCGCCAGTTCCTTTGCCACCGCCGAAGCCGGCGGCGAAAAACGGGGCGAACAAATCCTGGAAAAACTCCTGACCCATCCGCTGCTCGACGGCGGCCACGTCCTCAACGAATCCGATGCCCTCCTGGTCAGCCTGGCCGGCGGCCCCGATTTGACCATGAGCGAAGTCAACAAAATGATGGAATCCCTCCAGCGCCAGTGCGAAAACGCCCATCTCATTTTCGGCGCCGTCATTGACGAGGCCTTCGCCGGACGCCTCTCCGTCACGCTCATCGCCTCCAGCCGGCATTCCATCGAACCCGCCGCCGGCTCCGCCGGGGAGACGCGGAAGACGGACTCCGCCACGATGCAATTCCTCGATACTTCGCCCACGCCGCGGCCTCCCTCCCGCGCCGTCGCGCCGCCGCCGGAGATGTCCAACGAAAAGAAGGAGCAGCTTTACAGCCGGCAAACCGGCCAGAACCGCAGAAAATCCTCCCGCCTGCAAAAGGAACTTCCGCTGGAAATTGTCTTCAAAGGCCGTTTCGACAAAAGCGAACCGACCATCCGCCACGGCGAAGACCTGGACCTCCCCACCTACATCCGCAAAGGCGTCGCCCTAAACTGACCGCCTCCCTGTTCCGCACTTTTGGGGAGCGCGACCGTCCCGGTCGCCCCCGTCGGCGTCCCGCCGGCGGACCCCCTTTTCCGGGGAGCGTATGCGCCCCGCATGTCGCGGTGGGCGCCCTCGCCGGCCGCTTCCCTCCATCCGCCGACGGGATCTTCCAATCGAAACCGCCCCGCCTGCCGGTTGATTCCTCAAGCACGAAGCCGATGCTTCACGCGAAGGGCCGGCACATTTAATTTGAAAGCGACCGCAAATTGCCTATTCTTTTGCCATGCCAAACATCCGCTTTTATTCGCGTTTCGGTTTCATGCTGGCCCTGGCATTGCTGCTGCCGGCCGTCTTGACCGCCCAGGACAAGGCGCCCCCCAGTGACACCATCGCCAGCCAAAAGGGCGACATCACCATATACCCCATCAATCACGCCACGCTGGCCCTGGTCTGGCAGGGCCGGACCGTCTATATGGACCCGGTCGGCGGCGCCGCGGTCTTCAAAGGTTTGCCGGCGCCGGATTTGATCGTCATCACCCATATCCACCCGGACCATTTCAGCGTCGCAACGCTCAACGCCGTGGCGGGCGACAAGGCCAAATTGGTCGGACCCCCAACGGTCGTCGCGCAGCTTCCCGCCAACCTGGCCGGCCGCGCCACCACCCTGACCAACGGCCAGAGCCAGGAATTGCTGGGCATTACCGTGGAGGCCGTGCCGGCCTACAATCTGACCCCGGCGCGCCTGAGCAATCATCCCAAGGGCCGGGACAACGGCTATGTGCTAACCATGGGCGGCAAACGTTTCTATATGAGCGGCGATACGGAGGACATTCCCGAAATGATGGCCCTCAAGAATATTGATGTCGCCTTTGTCTGCATGAATTCGTTCACCATGGAAGTGGATCAAGCCGCCCGCGCCGTCAGGGCGTTCAAGCCGAAGATCGTCTATCCCTACCACTATCGCGGGTCGGACCTGGAGAAATTCAAGACGCTGGTCGGCCCGGATCAAGGCGTGGAAGTGCGGATCAGGGATTGGTATGCTCCCCGATAAGCCCCGGCTGGGAGGGAAAACCGGACATTGCCAGCCGCCCCGCCTTTCCCGGCTGACCTGTGCCTGACGCATAACAAGGGAAAATGCAAAATGGAGAATCCATGATGGAAGACGCCTGCGCGAGGAGCGGGCCGGAGGTTCCATCCGGCCTGCCGCCGTTGCGCCCCGGGACGCTTTACCTGGTGGCGACGCCCATCGGGAATTTGGAGGACATCACCTTGCGGGCGTTGCGCGTGCTCAAGGAATGCGACGCCGTGGCGGCGGAAGACACGCGCCATACCGGACGGCTCCTCAAACACTACGGCATTTCCAAGCCGATGCTCAGCTACTTCCGGTTCAACGAGGCGGCGCGCAGCGGGCAGATCGTGGAACGGCTGCGGCGCGGGGAGAAAATCGCGCTCGTGACGGACGCCGGCACGCCGGGCATCAGCGATCCGGGCGAGCGGGTGGTGAAATCGGCGCTGGCGGGCGGGTGTCGCGTCGAGCCGGTGCCGGGGCCGTGCGCGCTGGTGGCGGCCTTGAGCGCCAGCGGTTTGCCGGCGGATGAATTCCATTTCCTGGGTTTTCTGCCCCATAAAACCGGGCAGCGGCGCCGCCGGCTTGAGGCTGTCAAAGAAATTCCCGGCACGCTCATTTTCTACGAATCCCCGCATCGGATCATGAAGCTGCTGGCGGAACTGGCTGGAGTGTTTCCCGCAAGCAACGTGGCCCTGGCGCGCGAGCTGACCAAGAAATTCGAGGAATTCAAGACGGGCCGCCCGGCGGACTTGTTGCTCGAAATGGAAAAGCGCCCGCCGCAGGGGGAATTTGTGGTGCTGGTGGACCGGGCGGGCGATGGTGAAATGCTCAATGCCAAATGCTAAATGCTGAAATGATAAATGGGTGGAACATGGGCCGAAAAAGGGCCATGGCGACCATGTAGAAGCCATCTCCCGGGAAGATATTGAGAGCCTGTCCACGCTTTTGAGATGGTGCCGACGGAGGGGGTCGAACCCACACACCCTTTCGGGTACCAGATTTTGAGTCTGGCGCGTCTGCCAATTCCGCCACATCGGCCACCATGGAAACTACTATGGCAGAGTAAAGCTCAACGGCAAGCTGATTCGCGAAAGCCTCGAAACGACCGTCTGGACGACGGCCAGACTCAAATTGGCGGATTTCCCCTTTTCAACCCTTCCATGAAGCAATCCCGGGGCATCCGTGTTTGCTGAACCTGCCCGTTGCGCATCAGGGAGTTGCTACTTGATTTGGACGTTATCAATTGCTTTCTGCATGGCGCTGTTCAGGTCCTTTTGCGCCTTCTGGAAAATCGCCGGCGTAAAGCACTCAATCGCGCCATTGCCCGTTCTCCGCGCAAACGCCACCGCGGTCTTGGCATCAGGGGGGGTCCACGTCGTGTGTACGGTCGTCACGCCCTGACGACGCGTTACGGTATAAGACGCGGCAAAAACCGGCCATCCTCCCATATCCTTGTTGAAATCACCCACGCTCGTCACTGAAAGCTGATCAACCGTGACGCTGCCGGCACCCGATGCAGCTTCTTCGGACGCCAAATAACCGCTCAAGGCCGGCGTCACTTCCGTGATGGACGGTTTGGCTCCGCCTCCATCCTTTTGACAGCCAGCCAGGAACAGGAAAAATATTCCCATGAGAACACGAGTTTTTATCATAGGCTCTGTTGCAAGCAGTACGCGTGCCGGGTTGTGGTTTGGGAGCGTGACAAGAACTCACTATTTGAGCAATTCTCTTTGCTTCCGGCCCGGCGCGTGGTAATAAAACAATCCGCTCCCGCACAGGACGGAAGAAGCATTTTTATTATTTATGTCACAGCATCGAAGTCTGCGCGCCGCCACCACTTCCGGGGCCAAGCGCAATGTTTTAAAACGGTTCGAACGCGTCGAGATTCTCAAGAAACGCGGCCAGTGGAAAACCGGCGACCGCGTCACCGGACTGCGCAAGACCAAAGCGGACGCTTAACGCGGCCGCGGATTGCTCATGGCCGATCGTGGATTACAAACCGGGGCTTCGCAGGCCCCGCCGTCTTGTCCCCGGTCCGCCTTGCGCCGCCGCGCTGCCGCCAATCCAGCCGTGGTTCGTTTGCAAAAAGTCCTGGCCCAGGCCGGCATCGCCTCGCGCCGCGCCAGCGAGAAGATCATCGCCGCGGGCCGCGTCACTGTCAATGGCACGGTGGTCCGCGCCATGGGCGCGCAAGTCGAGCCGGGCCGGGATGAGGTGGCCGTGGATGGCCGCCCCGTGCGGCCCAAGACCCGCCGCTACGTCGCGCTCAACAAGCCGCGCGGGTACATTTGCTCGCGCGCGGCCGAGGAAGACCGCAGGCGCATCGGCGACTTGCTCCCCAAGGAGTGGAGCGATTTGTTCTCCGTCGGCCGGCTCGATTATCTCAGCGAAGGGCTGATCTTCCTGACCAATGACGGCGATTTTTGCTTGAAATTGACCCATCCCCGCTATCGCATCACCAAAACTTATATGGCCGTCATCGAAGGCCGGGTCCAACCGGAAACCCTGCGCAAGTTCACCCGGGGCCTGATGAGCGAAGGGGAAAAATTGCAGGCCGCCCGTGCCCGGCTGATCTCGGCCAACAACACCACCAGCGTGGTGGAACTGGAATTGGCCGAGGGAAAAAACCGCGAGGTGCGCCGTCTTTTCGAGGCGGAAAACCTCGCCGTCCGGCAATTGCAGCGGGTCCGCATCGGCCCCATCAAACTGGGCGCCTTGCCCCCCGGCAAATGGCGGGTATTGACAGAACCGGAAATTAAATCTCTACTTCCTATTGCATGAAATCCTATTCCTGGCTTTTCGGCGGGTTGGCCTGGCTGGCCGCCGCCTCCATTTTGGCGCAAGATTCAACACGCGAGACCAAGCCCGCCGTCCCCCGGCACCCCGTCCCCGGCGCGCTCGCCAACGACCTCGTCCTGGATCCGCCCGCCGCCGCCACCGTCAATCAGGATTCCCTCAACGTGCGCTCCAAACCCCTCTTCAGCGGCGACATCATCACCCATGTCCACAAAGGTCAGTCCGTCACCGTCCTGGAGCAAATCTCCCTGGCCAAACCCGGCCCCAATGAACCCGCCAATTGGGCGCGCATCGCCCTGCCCACCAACGCCGCGGTCTGGGTCTTCGCCAAGTTTATTGACACCAACTCCATGACCGTTTCCGCCCGGCGCCTTAACGTGCGGTCCAGGCCAGACGATGCCCGCGATTCCATTGCCATCCTGGAAAAAGGCGCTCCGGTCAAGGAAGTCCGCAGAATTCCGGACTGGATTCAAATTGAGCCGCCCACCAATGCCTATGGATGGGTCGCCTCCGATTTTCTGACCGTGCAGCCGGCCGCCGCTCCTCCGCCCGCCGCCGTGGCGGCGGTTGAGCCTCCCACTGCGCTGGCGGTCGCCGCCCCGCCCGCCATTCCTCCGCCCGCCGCGCCCGTCACCCCTCCGCCCGCCACTCCGCCTGTCGCCACCGCGGTTCCGCCGGAGCAGCCTGTGGCTCCGCCGGCCACCAATTCGACTCCTGATATTGTCAACACCCCGCCGGCCACACCGGCGGCGACGAACATCGTCGCGCCCGAACCCGTTGCCACCACCCCGCCCGCCGCCCAGGCCATCTCCACGCCACCCCCGGCTCCCGCCCAGCCTTTGCCATCCGAAAATCCGGCCAAACCTGTGCCGCCGGAAAAGCCTGCCAAGACTACACGATCCAAGACGACCAAGGCTCCCCCTCCCGCCGCCGTCCCCGCCCTGGCGGCCCCAGCGCCCTTCTTCGAGATTACCGGCACGAACGCCAAACCGCGCATCGTGGCTCGCGAAGGATTGCTGCGCTATTCCATCAATATCCAGGCGCCCGCCGATTACGAATTGCTTGACATAAGTTCCGGGCAGACCATCGAGTATGTCAAGCCCGATCCCAAGGACAAAGGATTCAGGGTTTTTGCCGAACACCGCGTGGCGGTCACCGGGACGGAGTGGCTGGATCGGCGCTGGCCCAAGACGCCGATTCTTCAAGTCCAAACCATTGACTTCATGCCTTGATGCCCCCGGGCAATCTCATTGACGGCCGCGCCATCGCCCAACAGATTCATCAGGAGACGGCCCGGCGCGCGGCGGCGCTCCAGGCGCGCGGCCTGCGGCCCGGCCTGGTCTTCGTCCGCGTGGGGGAAGACCCCGCCTCGCGCCTCTATGTCGGCATGAAAGAGAGGGCCTGCGCCCGCCTGGGCATTACCTCGCAGACCCATGTCCTGGCCGAAAACACTTCCGAAGCCGAATTGCTTGGCCTGCTCGCCCGGCTCAACGCCGCCGCCGAGGTCCACGGCATCCTCGTGCAAGCGCCTCTGCCCTGCCATATCTCCCAGGCCAAAGTCTCCTCCGCCGTCGCGCCGGAGAAGGACGTGGATGGATTTCATCCTGTCAACATGGGCAAACTATTGCTCGGCGCGGAGGACGGCTTTCTCCCTTGCACCCCGGCCGGCGTTCACCAACTGCTCATCCGTTCCGGCGTGGCCATCGCCGGCGCTGAAACCGTTGTGCTGGGCCGCGGCAACCTCGTTGGCAAGCCGCTGGCCGCGCTCCTCTCCTTGAAAACCAAACACGGCGGCGCCACCGTCACCCTCTGCCATTCCCAAACCCGCGACATTGCCGCCCATTGCCGCCGCGCCGATATTCTCATCGCCGCCATCGGCTCCCCGCATTTCGTCAAAGCCGGCATGGTCAAACCGGGCGCGGTCGTGATTGATGTCGGCATCCACCGCGTGCCCGACCCCGCCGCCCCGGGCGGAAGCCGCCTGATGGGCGACGTTGATTTTGCCGCTGTCCAGCCCATCGCCGGCAAAATCACTCCCAACCCCGGCGGCGTCGGCCCGATGACCATCGCCCTTCTCATGCAAAACACCGTGCGCGCCGCCGAACTGGCCGCCGCCCGATTGTAAAACATAATAACCACCGCTTTCCAGAACTCCATTACTCCATCACTCCACCACTCCACCACTCCACCTCCCGTTCCCATGACCCCATCCCGAATCCTCCCCGATCTGCAATGCTCGCTTCTCTGCGAGGAAGTCCGCCAGGAAATCAGCGGCAGTTTCATGCTCATCGGCGTTTTTCATGCCGTGCGCGTGCCGGAAGTCCCCATCACCGCGCCCCGTCTCTGCGTCTTCAATCGCTGGACCGCCGGCTATGGCCAGTTCAACGAAACCATCCGTCTGGTCGCCCCCGACCAGACCACCGTGCTGCGCAAGCACGAGTCCAAATTCGCCCTCCAGGAAGTCACCCAGCACGCCATCAACGTCGTCATCCTCGGCGCTGTCAAATTTGAAATCGCCGGGCCTTACTATGTGGAAGTGCTGGTGGATGACGTGATGAAAATCCGCTATCCCTTCGTCATCCACCTCGTGCCCCCTCCCCCCAAGCCGCCCGAAGCCAAATAATTGCAATCCCCTCAGCCCATGATCCAACCCCAATCATTAGCGGCTTCTTGGGAGCGCGACCGTCCCGGTCGCAGCCGTCGGCGTCCCGCCGACGGCATCTTCCGACACAAACTGACTCACCCTCTTGGTGAGTCCTAAAGCTTGTCGCTAATGAATGGGCCGATCCACCCGCCCCGCAGTTCCAGACTTGGCTGGACGTGCCTTTTGCTGTTGTGCCTTGCCGCCTCGGGTTGCGTGACCAGCCGGATGGCCTCGAATCGGATCGTGGAGGCTCCCAATCGGCGCGACTCCCTTGGCATGAACCGGACGATGCGGTGGTTTTGGGCGACCCTCCAAACCAACTTCGTCGAGTTGGGATCCAACGGCCCTCTGGTGCGCGTGACCATTCCGGTCGGACCGCCTGCGGCGGAGATCAAAGCCATCGAAGTTCCGCCCCACGATTATCATGTCAAATGGATCACCTGGACTAATCTGGCGCCGCACGGCCGGACCAACTTTTTCGCGGCGATGGTGCTGGAAACCAATGCCGCGCCGCCCTTCACGGCGCCCGATCCGCCCGCCACCATTTTCCTTCTCCATGGCTACATGCTCTCGAAGGAGACCATGCTGCCATGGGCACTTATGCTGGCGGAGGCCGGTTATCGCGTCATCCTTGTGGACCTGCGCGGACACGGCCAATCCACCGGCAATTTTGTTTACTACGGCAAGCATGAGACCGCGGATCTGAGCCAGGTTTTGGATTATCTCCAGGCGCGCGGTCTGTGCGACAACGTGGTGGGTGTGCTTGGCTACTCTTACGGGGCCACCCTCGCCTTGCATTGGGCGGCGCATGACAGCCGGGTGCGCGCCGTCGTTGCCCTGGCGCCTTACAACCGCTTGGACGACGCTTTCGCACGTCTGGTCCGCGATCTCAAGATACCGATAACCCGGCGCGCCGCGCAAAAAGCCTTGGCCCTGGCGGCGGCGCGGCTTGATCTCCGCTGGGCCGATTGGTCGGGCGAAGCCGCCATCCGCCAAGTGCGCGTCCCGGTGCTGCTGATTCGCGGCGGCAAGGACGCCATCTGCACTCCCGACGACATCACGGTTTTGCACAACGCCGCCGGCGGTCCATCCAGCACCATCACCATACCGATGGCCAACCACGACATTCTTCCGGCCCTTCCCAACCTCCTTGCCGACCCGGTCAAGGCCTGGTTCCACGCCAAGATGCGCAATCCACCGTCCTGACTCCGGCAACTGGCGAGGCTGCGGCCACATTTCACCGAATACCACTTGCAATGTTTATTTGCCTTGGTCTCGGCAGGTCTGCCGGGCGTAATGCGAAATATCGTTTGTCGGCGGTCTCCAAATCGAGAAATTCGACTTCGCTAAAGCCGGCGCTTGTTAGTTTTGCCTCCATGGCCTTGGGTTCAAAAAAACTGACAAATGGCTCGCCCACGCTGGCAACTTTCTCAGCCAATTTGCGAGCCGCGTCCGCTGCTTTTCCGGCAGTCTTCGCCATCGGCTGTTTAAAGGTAAGCACCACCTCGCTCCCCGATGGATACGCTGCCATGGATTTCAGGGCAGCATCAATGACCGCTTCTTTCAAATACACGGTCACGCCCAGCCACGAAAAAAACGTCGGCTCCTCCAATGAAACGTCGTGGCGACAAAGACCTTCGAGTAACGATTCATGCTCGAAATCTATTTGCGCAAAACGCAAATTTGCCGGCAAATCAAGGCTCGCTCTCGCGAGAAACGATCGTTTAACCAACTGTGTGTCTCGATGATCAACTTCAATAATCTTTAGCGCCTTTGCCCAATCCGGCTGCCGGAATGCGAAAGTGTCAAAACCAGCCCCCAAAATGACATATTGCCTGACCCCTCGTTGCACGGCGGCAGCCAGCCGGTCTTCGGCAAACCGGGAACGCAGCACGACGTGCGAACGCAACGCGCTCCTCTCGGGGCTTCGATAATGTTCAACCGCTTCGCAAATGTTTCGTGAAGCGTCTTTGCCAAGCAGCCTCACGGCCACGGGATCCTCAAGAACTCGCGGTGGCGCATCAAGCAATTGGTGAGCAGCACGCAAATAGGCCGTTGCTATTGCTGTGCGACTTGCTCCTCGATCGGGCGTGGCAGCCAGGGCCGTTGGGTCCGGCGCATGGTTGGTCTTTCCTGGCAACTGCATGAGAACCGTCTCTACTTTGACATGGTTCTGGGATTTCCCTTATGGTTTCCAGCCCGCGACCCGCGTGGGCCTTTTTCATGATTCTTCTCCTGTCTCATCGGTTTGCAAGAACCTTTTCTCCAAACTATCCCTTGACAAGAATTTGAGACGTCGGATGGGAGAGGGAATGGCTTTCGTCCGTCTTCGGTTGACGGTGGGTTTTCCGGTCGAGGCGGTCGCGGTTTTTATGGGGCGGCGACGTGTGACGGGGACAAGGCCGGATTTGACGGGGGCGGGGATTCGGCCACTATTCAGGGATGCAGCTTACAGAGAGTTTGCTCCGCGAGGCGGCCGGCTGGGAGGTCATGAAACGGGCGCGCCTTTTTCTGGAGCAGGACCAGGTGCTCAGTTCGGACTGGGCGCCGCCCTGCCTGCGCGGCGTGGTGCAGGACGCCGGGGTTTCCTTCCGCGCCTGCCTGGTCATCAAAAACAGTATTGACATAGAGAATCTTTGCACTTGCCGCGAGGCGCGCGAATGGGGAAAAATCTGCGCCCACGGCGTCGCCGTCGGGCTGCATTGGCTGGAGGGGCAAAAGACCGCCGCAGTCGCGCCCGTGGTCGCGCCGGCGGCAAATCCAATCGCGGCGGCCGTCAACCTCTCCTCGCTCCGGCGCGAGCCGGCGGGCGAGCCGGCGGAGTTGTTCATCGTCCTCCCGCCGAATTTCGATCAGGCCGCGGCCCGCGGCCGGGTGACGCTGGTGCTGGAGGCCGGATGGAGCGGCGGGCGCTGTCCGCTCAACGCGCTGCCCAAAGGGCGCCCCTTTGCCTTCGGGCCGGCGGACGCGGCCATTATTGACAGGTTGGAAACGCTGGCCCGCGGGCGGACGCCCGCCATTTTGCCGTTGGATTTGCAGGATTTTGCCTCGCTCCTGCCGGCGCTGGCGGGACATCCCAACATCACGCTGGGCAGGGCGGTCACGGTCACGGTGTCCAACACGCCGCTGCGTCTGCCGTTGCGCGCCACGCTGGAGCCGGGCGGCGAAATTGTCATTGACCTGGCCGAAAAACTGGAGCCGCCGGTCATGATCGCCGGCTGGGTCTGGCGCAAACCGGCCTTGCAGCCGCTCGGTTTGCCGCCTTCGCTGACCGCCGTCTTGCGGGGGCCGGTGCGGCTGCGGCGCGCGCAAGTGCCGCAATTCCTCTGCGCGGAATGGCCGGGATTGCTCGCGGCGGGTGGCGTGGAAGCGAATTTCCAACTGGAAGATTTCACGCTCGAACCCCAGGCCCCGCGATTCCTCCTGCAACTCAAGGGCGGCCTGGCCCAACTGGACGCCCTCCTGCAATGCGCCTACGGCCCCCGCATCATGACCGTGGGCGTGACGGCGGCGGCGGAAGGCGTCTGGCTGCCGGATCCCGCCTCTCCGACGCGCTATTCCACCCGCGACTTGCCCGCCGAAAGGGCGGCGCTGGCCCGCTTGCAGCGCAGCGGTTTTGCCGGACCGGACGCCAACGGCGGGCTGCGTTTGAATGGACAAAACGCCGTGCTGAATTTTTTCGCGCGCGAATTTGACAAATTGCGGCGCGAGTGGGACGTGACCCTGGAGGAACGGTTGCAGCGGAGCGCGGAGCGCAACATCGAGCGCGTGCAACCGGAGTTTCGCATCTCCTCCGGCGTGCAATGGTTTGACCTGGGCGTGGTTTACGCGGCGTCCGGCGGCGAGACCTTCGCGGCGGCGGACATCCAGCGGCTGCTCCTTTCCGGCCAGAGCCATACGCGGTTGAAGAACGGGAAATGGGCCGTGCTGGACACCGGCGCGGTGGAGGAACTGCAGGAGGTTTTGCTCGACTGCGCGCCGCGCCAGCACGAGCAGGGCTGGCGCATCAACAACACCCAGGCCGGCTTTCTGGAGTCGGCCTTGCGCCAGAACCCCGATTGGCGCGTGCAGGCCCCGCCGGCCTGGCGCGACCGTGCCGCCCGCCTGGGCGGCCAGGCCAAACTGGAATGCCCGCCGCTGGGCGAATTGGAAAAGGTGCTCCGCCCCTATCAAAAACAGGGCGTGGCCTGGCTTCATTTTCTCAGGGAAAACGGTTTCGGCGGCATTCTGGCGGATGAAATGGGCCTGGGCAAAACGCTGCAAACCCTGGCCTTCTTGCAAACGGTCGGAAACGCCGAGCGCGGCGCGGGGAGCGGCCGGCGCCTGCCGCATCTGATTATTTGTCCTTCCAGCCTGGTCTTCAACTGGATGGCGGAGGCGCGCAAATTCACGCCGGGATTGAAAATGCTGGCGCTGCACGGCCCGGACCGGCGCGCCCGTTTTGAGGAGATTGCGACGAACGACATTGTGTTGACAAGCTACGCGCTCATCCGCCGCGACGCCGAACTTTATCGCGGGCTGGAATTTGACACGATGGTGCTGGACGAGGCCCAGCACATCAAGAACCGGCAGACCCAAAATGCGCAGGCGGTCAAGGCGGTGGCGGCGCAACATCGCCTGGTCCTGACCGGCACGCCCATGGAAAACTCGGTGCTCGATCTCTGGTCCATCTTTGACTTCCTCATGCCGGGCTACCTGGGGACCGCGCCGGATTTTCGCGAGCGCTATGAATTGCCCATCACCCGCGACCGGAACGCGCCCGCCCAGGCGCGGCTGGCGCGGCGCCTGCGTCCCTTTCTGCTGCGCCGGCTCAAGAAGGAAGTGGCGGCGGATTTGCCGGCCAAGCTGGAACAGGTGTCCTTCTGCGAATTGACGGCGGAGCAGCGGGGCGTCTATCAGCAATTCATGGAAGCCGCCCGCCGCGAGGTGCTCGGCGCCGCCGGCCCGCAGGAGGAAGCCCGAAGCCGGATGCTCGTGTTGAGCGCGCTGCTGCGGTTGCGCCAGGTCTGCTGCGATTTGCGGCTGCTCAAACTGGAGGGCGTCCCATCCGCCGGCGCTTCCGGCAAGCTGGATTTGTTCGGCGAACTGCTGGAGGAAGTCCTGGACGGCGGCCATCGCGCGCTGGTCTTCAGCCAGTTTGTCAGCATGTTGGCGTTGTTGCGGGAAAGACTCGACGCCGATGGTGTCAAATACTGTTATCTGGACGGTTCCACCGGCGACCGCGGCGCGGTGGTGGAACAATTTCAATCAGACCCCGCCATCCCGGTCTTTCTCATCAGCCTCAAAGCCGGCGGGGTGGGCCTGAACCTGACGGGAGCGGACACGGTGATCCATTTCGATCCGTGGTGGAATCCGGCGGTGGAAGACCAGGCGACGGATCGCGCCCACCGCATCGGCCAGACCAAAGTGGTGACCAGCTACAAGCTGATCGCGCGCGACACCGTGGAGGAAAAAATCCTGGCCCTGCAACAGCGCAAGCGCCAGATGATCCAGGCCGCCATCGGCGGCGAGGAGCAATTCGCCGCCGCCTTGAGCTGGGAGGAAATCCAGGAGCTTCTCGCCTGAGGCAATTGGAATTGATTTCCCGAATTCTCTGCCCTTTACGCAAAGGACAGTGCGGACTATTATATCCGGCAGGAATGAAAACTCTTGAACAGGTTCAATCCGATGTTCGAATGCTTCCACCGGAACAGCAGGAAGAACTCCGCGACTGGCTGGAAAACATGCTGGAAGACCAACTGGAGTTCACTGATGAATTCAAGGCCAAGATCGAACGCGGCGAGCAAGACCTCCGTGAGGGACGCTCGCGGATTCGCAAACCTTGAATCTCGCCCGTGAACGGCGCGGCCACCCAAATTGCTTCACGCGAATTCGACGGCGATTTTTTGCGGATGCCTCCGGCAATTCAAACACACATCCAGCGGGGGCGTTGAAATTCCCTTGTCCCATCTCCCCTGCCGGAGTAAGCTCCGTTTATGCCCGAAAGCGAAGGCCAGAAGAATCCGATCAAGCGTTCCCACGATCAGATGCTCAAGCTGGTGGCCAAAAGCTTCTACAATGAACTGGTCAATTACGGCGTGGAAAAGCCCGCCATCCTGCGCGTCGCGGGGCACTTGCTCGACAACGTCATCCAGAATAATGGCGCCTGCAACAAGGAGGGCGCCTACTACAACCGCCTCTTCACCATCCCGGACGTCTGCGACGAGTGGGCCTCCCGCCGCCGCCTGTCCCTCCACGGCGTCTCGCTCACGCCATTGGACCCGGCCATGCTCCCCCTCATCGGCAACTGGCTGCGCGTTCCCGCCATCCGCGACTCCTTTTATCCCAGGTTCCCCGAGTCCGACTCCGCCTTGAAGGAGGTCTTTCAGGACGGCAGCCGCGAATATCTGGCCATTTTGAGCGAGCAGGGTCCCGCCGGGTTTGTCGGGGCCGACCACATTGACCAGGAAGCCTCTCATTTGGAAATGCGCAAACTGGTGGGCGACCCGGCCATGCATGGCCGGGGCGTGGGCAAGCGGGCCACCTTTCTCTTTCTCTATTATGTCTTCGTCATCCGGCGGTTCAGAAAAGTCCAGATTCATTCATTTGACACCAACATCCGCAACCTGAACCTGAACGGCCGCTTCGGCTTCGAGCTGGAAGGCGTCTTTCTGGAAGAGGCCAAAATTGACGGCGTTTGGCGCGACGTCATCCGGATGGCCCTCTCCAGCCCTCGCTGGTTCGAGCTTTTCTCCGCCCGCCCTCCGCAAATCCCCGCCTGACCATCCTTCCTCCGTCTCTCCCGCCCTCCGCTCCCGCATCATCACCGACCTGTCAGAAAAACGCGGGCCATGCTCCTTCCTCGCTTGGGCCACCGTGATCAACGCCATTCATTGGCGACTTCTCGGGGAGCGCGACCGTCCCGGTCGCCTCCGTCGGCGTCCCGCCGACGGAATCCCTCGGCCGAAACAAGTCCGCCTGTTGGGTGAATCCGTAAGAATATCGCCAATGATTGGCACCATCAACGCAATCCGTTGGTCAGGGCCGCGGCGGCGCTGTCAAGCGGATGGAATACGAGGCGGCGGAAGGCGTTGGGATCGAAGCGGGCCTCGCCAAAAACCGGACTGCGGACGGTGACGCCATCGGCCGCCCAGCTCTCCAGTTGAAAATCCACGGGATTGCCATTTGCGAAAGTGGCGTGAACCCCGGCCGGCAGTTCCCGCGCCGGCCCGGTCGGCGGCGCAAAGGCCAGACGCCGGACGCGGCCCAGCGGAACTTCCGCCGTGTCCTTTTTGCCGCGCAAGGTCATCTTGCCGTCGGCGATGGATTCAACGGCGCCGGCGAGGGTGGTGGTGTTGGTCAGCCAGGCGATATCCTGGTTGGCGGGCGGCGCGTTGGTCTGGTCGCTTTCCCAAACGCCGTCCCAGGGGGCCAGGCGCAGGTTGCTGATTTTGACCTGGCCGGCGCCGCCTTGCAGGACATTCTGCACGAATCGCACGCCGGTGCCTTCGCCGGCAAAACCATTGGTGTCGGTCCAGACCTGGAGCCACTGCCCATCCACTGCCAGGGCCAGGGTGTTGGACTTTTTCCGCGCGCGGATGTCAATGTGGACGCGGTTGGTCTGGGAAAAGGCGGGCACGACGACGGGGGGCAGATTAACGAGGGGTTCCGTCTGCTTGATCCGCCTGACGTCCACGAAAAGCGAATTGAAACTCATGCTGTAGAAGCCGCCAAATTTAGGCCCGTTGTCCTTGTCGGCGATGAGGATCGGCTGGAGCGAATCAGTGTAGAGGGCCAGGGACAGGTTGAGCGTGCCGCTCCAGGCCAGGTCAAACTGAAGTTCGGCGCTGTTCGGCAATTTGAGGTCGCGGGCAATGGAGGCCGACTTGTCCGCGTAGAAGGCGCCGTTGCGGAAGATCCACCGGCCTGACTCGATGTTCTGCAACCCCTCCACCTTGCCATAAGTCCAGCCCTCCGGTCCGGCGAGCTTGAAGATATCCGGCGCGGTTGGGAGGAAATCAATGGACTGCGCTTCTTTGCGCGGAATTTTCAACTCTCCCGCGTACCAGGTCTGGAGGCAAATAGTGTCGCGGCTGCAGGAAACCAGGCCCCCCTCCAGCGCGCCGCCTTGGGTGAGGAAGACTTTGCAGGGAAAGTCGCCGCCGCCCTCCGGGGGCGGGGAGGGATGCAGGTCAAGCTGGGAAATGCCGTCCAGTGTAAATTCAATCGGTTCGGCCGCGTCGGGACTCTTCCAGCGGAGCGTCTGGCTGGCGTCAATGGAAAGCAATTTGCCCCCCATCGAGTCGCCGTTGCGCAAAAGCAACGTGTCCATGCCATTGTTGGTGGCATCGGCCGCGGCGGCGGCCGGCGCCAACGTCAGGCAGAGCAATAATCTATTGATCCAGCGCATCGAATCCATTCTCCGTGACGGCGGCGGCGGGGCCGGTTCTGGGCCGGTCCAGATTAAACTCCATTTGGCGGATGGAACCGGGTTGGAAGGCCACCGCGCCGAACAGGGCGCTGTGGCCGGCGACGGCGGTGTCGTCCCACTTTTCCAATTGAAAAGAAACGCTGCCGCCGCCGGGGAAGACGGCGCGAACCTCCCACGGGCCGCGCGGTTCCGCCGCGGCGCTGCTGCTGGCGAAGTCAATCTGGCACACCCGCTCGCACGGAACATGCAGGAGGTTCCCGTCCAGGATGACATCCAGTTTCCCGCCGGAGATGCCCTGGACTTTTCCGCCGGCCTTGTCGCGGTTGATCAAGGCAAGGAGGTCGCAATTGGTCGCGGCGGGGGAGGCCGTGGCCGGCTCATACCGCCCCGACCATTTGCTGATTTTGAAATGGCTCAACTTCACAGTCGAGCCGCTCGGCTGGTTTTGCACCACAAAGCCGGTCCCAAAATCGCTGAAATCGCCAATGTCGGTCCAGTGCCGCACTTCCACTCCATCCACCAGAACAGTCAAACTGCCCTCGTCCTTGTTGCAGTTGAGGGTGACGCGGACGGGCTTGCCGTGCGTGTCGAAATTGGTCACCACGCCGTCGTGCGTGGAACTGGGGTCCCAGCCGCGGCCGGGGCGGAGGAGGGCGATCTGGGTGGAGTCGAGCTGGACGGCGAGTGAGTTATTATTGACAGAGACGGTGCCGCGCGCGACGGCGTAGTTCAAGGCATCCACCCGGTCGAGGGAGGCGCTGTACAGGCCCAGGACAAGACCAAAAGAGCCGTCGCAGGCCACGTCGAATTCGATGGTGCTGGAGCCGGTAAGTCCGAAATCGCGCCCCATCACGGCGGCCCCGACGGTGACGAACGCGCCGTCGCGATAAGTCCAGTTCTGCGGGCCGGGCGCGGAAGCGCCGATGGTGCCGCCGTTAATCACCACCTGCCCGCCGCCCATAATGATGATGTTTCCGTTGAACTGGCGCGCGTTGACGCCGCCAAGGCGGACGTTCTGCCTTGCCGGCGAGATGGTCCACTCGGACGCGTCGGATGGGCCTTCATAGACGATGGAGTAATTCTTGGGCAGGAATGTAATGGTTTGAATGGCGGCGCGGGGGATTTTCATCGTTCCGCCAAACCAGGTGCTGAATTGCATGGTTTGCTCGTCCAGGGAAACGAGCGAACCGAACAAGTCGTCGCCTCCGGCGAATCGAATATGGCAGGCGGGCGTGAGGGCTTGCGCCCTGGCCTGGGGGAAACGCACGAAATCCAGGTGGGCCGGCATGAGATCGAACGGGGCTTTCGCATCGGGATGTCGCCAGCGCAGGCCGCGCGAGGCATCCACGCTTTGGAGAGTGCCATGCAGAACCGAGCCGTCCAGGAATTGCAGGACCTCGCCGGGAGCCGAAGGCGGCGCGCCGGCGGCATCCATCCCGGCGGCGGAAAGGCAAATGAAAAACGCGAGCAGCAGATGCAGGGCATAGGCCAAAGCATCACTCACCAATGAGCTGGCGATGGTAGGGCGGGCAGTCCCCTGCCCGCCGTCGGTCTTCGGCAGCGGAACCAGTGCCCGGGCGCCGTCGCGCGGCGGGCAGGGGACTGCCCGCCCTGCCATGCTTGTTTGCCAGCGGGCGCGGCGGGCGATGGGTTCAGCGCTCATAGATGGGGAGGTAGCGATAATTCAATGCCAGGGAGAGCAGCGAGCCGGCGGTGTTGAAGGTGCTCCCGATCGTTCCGTCCCAACTCCCGTCGGCATTTTGACTGGAGCGCAGCGTGTTGATGTTGTCGTGGTTCCAGTTGTTCCACATATCCGGCGAGGCGTGGAAAAAGGCCTGGCTGGCGTAATAGCGAAAATAGGCCGGATACTGCATGTCGTTGCCGGCGTTGCGCAGGAATTGAAAGGCGGCCTGGAACGCCGTCGAGTTCTTGTCCTTGGCCAGCGCCATGACCAATATGCCGATGGCGGTTCGGGTGGCATTGGGTCCCTGCGCCGAAACATAGCCGATGCCCCCATCGGGCGTCTGGCACGAAAAATAGAAGTGCAGCCCGTCCTGAATGTTCTTTTCGGGAACGGGAATTCCGGCGTTGCGCGCCGCCATGAGCGCGACCATTTCCGCGCCGCTGACCGTGGTGTCGGCGTCGCGCGATTCGGGCGAATAACGCCAGGCCTTGGCGCCGTTGCCCTCCTGGGAAGTCAGGATCAACCGGACGGCCTTCTGCAAGGCTGGCCCCAGGCGGTCATCGTTCACGGCCCCGTAGGATTCCGCCAGCGCCAAAGTGGCGAAGCCGTGATTGTACATGCTCGGCCCAATGTAGCCGGTCTTTGCATCCTGATGTTTCAACAGATAATCCAGGCCGCGATGGATCGTCACGGTGTAAGGGCCAAAATTGGGGTCATCGCCATGTGCCAGCAGGCTGACCACGGCCAAGGCGCAGATGGCGGCCGGCCCGCTGCCGGCATCCGTCCAACCGCCGTCGGCCGACTGGGTGCGAACCAAGTAATCCATTCCTTTGAGGTACATGCGGTCCACTTGCAGGGGCAGCAAGTCGGCCGAGCCGGTATAAAGCGTTTGGGCGCGCGCCCCAACGGGCGCCAGACACGCCATCGCAAGCAGAATGGTGGGTTTAAATTTCAAGGCTTTTCGACATTGTGAAAATAGTTTTCCAGCGCGTCGCGGAATTCGGCGGGCGAATTCTGGATCACTCCCGCGGCCTTGAGCACATTGCGCGTGGCCGCGGCCCGCCCCGTCGCGTCGCCGTTGGCCGGCCGGCCGGCCTGATCGGTGGTCCCGCCAGAGAAGTTGCCGCCACCGGTGGCGGACGGGGACGGACTTTGCATGGCGGGGGGGCCGTTTTGGTTGGAGTTCCGCATCATTTGCGTCAGAAAAGCCATTTCTTCCGCGGTCAGCCCGCCCGATTGTTCCTGTTGCTGCCCTTGTTGTTGGGCGCGCTGCGCGGCTTCGTTGATGAGGTTGATCAGGTCGGAAAGCGCGTCCACCGACCTGGCCTCCGTGCCATCGGTAACGGCGTCTGTCTGGGGTTTGGCCAAAAGGGCCTGCGCTTCCTGCATGGCGGTGCCGACTTGATGGAATGGGGTGTCGAATTCGGGCACCGGCGTGGCCTGATGAATCAGGTCCAGGGCCTGCCCCAAATTCCCTTCCGTCGCGGCCAGCGTAGCGGCCTGCTCCTTGTAATCCGGCGTGGATTCCTTGGTCCATTCCAGCAAGCCGGTTTGGTCGCGCAAATTGGATTGCTTCTCCCGCAGGCGCAACAGGGCGATCAACTGCTGGCTCAGGTCCAGCGGCGGCGGGCCGTTGCCGCTTCCGCCCCCTCCCGAACTCGATTTGGGTTCGAGGTCCTCCGCCCATTTGCGGAATCGTTCCGACCATCCGGCCAGCTCCGACGAGGTTTGGATGGTGATGTTGCTCTGGATCAGGCCCCCCATCTGGTCCAACTCGTCGGCTACATGGGTTTCCTTCATTTCCTGGCTGACTTTGCCGTAATTGGGCTTTTCCGTGCGCTCGTAAAAGCGGCTGATTTCGGCCTGCAAGACCGTGGTTTCGTCATGGGCGCCGCCCTGGCGTTTAATGTAACTGGTGTTAAGGCGCTTGTATTTCTCGGGCAAATCCCGCGCGGGCAGGCCGATGGTGTCGGCGAGGTTGGAGGACAGTTGTCCGCCCAATCCCTGTTCCTCTTCGCCGACCCGCCGCAAGCGTTGCGCCAGGGTGAACGCTTGCAACTTGTCCAGGTTCTTGTTCGCGTCCTGCTCCATTTTCTGAAGCGCTTCCAGGACTTCCTCCGCCCGCGCCTCCGCCTCGGCCAGCGCCTGCTCGCGCCGTTTGGCCTCCTCCTCCCGTGCCTGGGCGTCCGGCGGCGGAGAGGAGTTGCTTTGCGGTTGCGGCTGGGAATTGCCCGCCTGCGGCGGTTGCGCATTCTGTTGGCCCGGTTGCGAATTCTGCGGCGGAGATGGCGGGTTTTGCGCCTGCGCATTCTGCGCATTCTGTGAATTCTGCGGTTGTGAATTCTGCGGTTGCGACGGGGAGCCTGGCGATGGCTGCCCGGCCTTGGCCTCCAGCGCGGCGGCCTGAATGGCGCGGGCGGCCTCTTGCATTTTGCCCTCGGACAACTTCTGCCATTGTTGCAGTGTTTGACTCCACTGCCCGATGGTGTCCGCCGGTATGAGCGGGTTCTTCATCGCCTCGCGCACAGTGCTTTCGCCCTGTCGGCTCAATTCGGCCAGCCGCTCCGCATTTTGCAATTGGTCGTCCCGGCTTTGGTTGAGACGGCCCGCCCCCTGCGGGTCGGGCTGATCCTTGTCAGACTCCTTGACCTCGCGGGTGTCGGAAACGATTTTTTCCTGAAGCCGGGTAATGTCCTCGATCTGCGCCATGAGCGCCTCCAGGTTCTGCCGGAGCATTTCCGCGTGGGCTTCCGGGCTGAGAACGTGAATGAGATAGGACGCCGTGCGGGCGCGCTCGCGTTTTGGATAATAATCCAGCGCGAAGCCCTGCAATTCCACCGTGGAATCCGCCGGAATGCGATAATGGGCCGGACTCCAGACGAAAACCGCCTCCGCCTTCTTCTGCTGGGTGGAGGACAGTTCGGTCTTGATCTCTGTCGCCGTCATGTCCGCCGACGGCCCGCCCTCGGAAACAACGTCCCAGACCAAACCCAGATCGCGCACGCCAAAATCATCCTGCGCCTGGGCGCGAATGCGCAGGACATCCGTCGCCAGCATGGCCGTGGCGCGCGGCAGGTCGGGCAGATCGGGCTGCGGCGGCTGGTCGTTTTCGCGCTGGACGGCCAGCCGCCAGGGCGCGGCGTTGGTCAGCCCCAGTTTATCCTTCCAATTGAAAACCAGTTCGCCCGCCTTCTCCGTTTCCACCGGCGCGCTCGAAAATGTCGGCCCTTGCACTTCCAACGTTTCCTGGCTTCGCCCTCCGTTTTGCATCGAGGCCGCCGCCAGCGGACGGCTGACCGTGCCCACAAAACCGACCCGGCTTCCTTCCAGCACCCGGAACGTTCCGCCTTGCACCGCCTCGGTCTGGTCCGGATAGTGCAAATAGTCCGGCAGGTGAATCGAGGCGGTAAGTTCCTGCAAGGAAGGCCGGTGGCTGGGCACCACGTTGACCTGCGCCAGCGCGTCCCCCACCCGCACCTTCAAAACCCCCTTCTCCACCTGCCCCGGAATTTGCAGGCGGACCGCCCCGGACTGCACGGTGGATTCTGTTTTGGCCTCCCGCGTGAACCAGCCCAAAACGCGCGCCGGCTTCCAAAATGAGCGATAGCGAACCGTGCCCGAAACTTCAAACGGCTCGCCGTGCGGCACGACCAGCTCCGGTTGGAAACCGTCCAAAACGACCAGGGTGTAGCGTTCCACGCTGGCGGCCGGCTTGAGCCAGCGCAAAAAGGCGTTCCAACTGGCCTGCGGCAGCGCCAGCGCGCAGGCCAGCATCACCAGCGCCAGGCCGCCCGCCGTCCAGCCCAGCTTCTTCGCCGGGCGCGAGTTGACGCTTTGCCGGAAGTCGCATTGTTGCGCGTCCTCGGCCACCTGGCCGATGGCCGCGCGGTAAAGGGCGGGGGAAAAATTGGACAAATGCTCCGGCTCGTTCGCCAGTTCCACGATGCCCAGCAGGCGGTCCCCCAGACGGCGGTATTTCTTTTGCACCAGCGCGGCCAGCGCCCGCATGTCTCGGCGCCGCCAGATCCAATGCCGCCCCCAGGCCAGTATGGCCGCCGCCGCCGCGAGCAGCCCGCCCACGAAAATAAAAACCCGCAGCCAGACGGGAGTTTCCCAAAGCCGGTCCGAAACGAAAACCGCGAGTACGGAAAAGATGAGGCTGGCCGCCACCGCGCCAACCGCCGTCGCGGTCTCCACCCGCCAGAGGCGTTGCTCGACCCTTTCGAACTGCCGGCGCAACCCTTCGGGCAAGTCCACCAGCGTATAGTTTTCGTTTAGCGGCATGGCGCGTGCGCGTCGCACACACCAGATTAGACGGTAAACCCCCGCATTCAAGTTGCAAAATTCGACAATTAAAACACCCCAATCGTTGCCGACATTCCTGGGGAGCGCGGCCGTCTCGGCCGCCGCCGCCGGCGTCCCCGCCGGCGGCATCTCCCGTCACAAACTGGCCCCAATCCTCCTCCAAACCCGTCATTCCCGCCTCGCCCAAGTCCTTAAACATTAGACACTTATATACGGTTTCACTTTTTTCGCTTTTATAGGTTGACATCTTTGCCTTAACTGCTATCTTGAATACAGTATGTATGGAAATATGCAGCGCCGGCGCCGAAGGCCGAGCCTCTCCCCCAAGGAGGCTCACTCCCTGTCCTCTATGCTGGAATCGGTCAGAATCGCGCAGTATCGCGAGGGTTTTTTCTCCGCGCTCTCTGCGTCTCTGCGCGAAAATCGGGAAAAGGGGAAATTGGTTGCGCCTTGCCGCGCTGCTTCCTTTTGGTCCATTGCGTCCCACCAATATCCCCCCGCCAACCCGGCGTCTTCTCTCAAAAACCACGCCAAACTCCCTTTGGGGAGCCGTTCCAATAAAGGTCAATGAAGGTCAATGAAGGTGAATGAAGGTGAATGAAGGTGAAAAAAAATAAAAAAAATTATGACTCGAAATGGTAAAATCGCGCGGCTGCCGCATAATCTCCGCGAGCAGATCAACCTCCGCCTGCAAGACGGCGAAGAAGCCAAACCCATCGCCGATTGGCTCAACACCCTCCCCGAAGTTCAGGCCCTTCTCCAGTCTGCCTTCGCCGGCCAGCCCATCAACGAAAACAACCTCTCCAACTGGAAGCTCGGCGGCTTCCGCGACTGGCAGGAACAGCAGCAAACCCAGGATGCCGTCCACCGCTTCACCGTCAGCGCCGCCGGCCTTCGCCGGGCCGCGCCTGCCGACCGGCTCAAGCCACCCGGTCCCGGCGCCCTCATCACTGATCAACTCGCCCTCTGCCTGGCTGGCCGTCTGGCCGTGGCCCTGGCCCAACTCCCTCCCGCCGGCGAGGATCCCGACCGCCAGCTCGAACACCTGCGCCTCCTCTGCGCGCGCCTGGCCACCCTGCGCCGCGGCGATCACGACGTCCAATGGCTCCAAATCGAGCGCGACCGCCTGGCCCTGCTCGCCAAAAAAATCGAGGCCGCAACAAAAAAGAACGGCGCGGGTCCCCAACTCACCAAATCGGGCGGCATCCCCCCCGAAGTCATGGCACAAGTCGAAAAAGAATTGCGCCTACTTTGACCATGCGCCCACCAATCCCTGGCCGCTTCTTGGGATAGGGGTAGGAACGAGGGTTTGAACCTCGCCCCTCCCTCCAAACCGGACAGGCCCGTTTCGGGCATCCGGCTTTCCAGTCAGTGGGTTCTCTTGCGAGATTGGATCGCTTGCGCTCGGGCT
>Ga0326727_10009023_pt1 | contig 24889 bp, 16 predicted proteins | sample MB2enrmetagenome_FD_207643 | JGI IMG/M metagenome (GOLD analysis project Ga0326727, IMG submission 207643) | Lab enriched peat soil microbial communities from McLean, Ithaca, NY, United States - MB29MY | ecosystem: Environmental > Terrestrial > Soil > Wetlands > Peat | place: USA: New York... | reverse complement strand
GGCAACGTCCTCACCAAAAACCACGATACGCGGATCGCGCGCCATCTCATCCTTCAAGCAGACATTGATGAGATCCACCATCGTCTTGGGCTCGCCGTGAAACTTGGGCGGATGATCAAAGTGTTCGGAGGTGGGATCCACGCTGGGGGAGTAAACGTACTGAAGAACGGTTTGCGGAGAGGCCGCCTCCGCCGTCAGGGCCAGGTCAGCCGCCTCGCGAACCTCATGCTCGGCGGTGGTTTCGATCTCCTTCAACTGCTTTTCCGTAATCCCCTTTTCATCCGCCAAGAGCCGGGCGAGAAGCGTAATGGGGTCGCGCTTCGCCTCCTGCTTGCGCACTTCCTCCGGCTTGTACAGCCGCTCGTCGTCAGAAAGCGAATGCGAATAGGGACGCACCACGTGGGCGTGAATCAACGCCGGTCCCTGGCGCTGGCGAACATATTCAACCGCCTTGCCCGCCGCCTCGTAACTTTCGGGAAAATCCGTGCCCTCGCATTCGAGCGTCAGCAGATGGGGAAAACTGCGGACCAGGCCGGAAATTCTGCCCCCCGCCGTTTGTGTATCAACAGGGACGGAGATGGCATATCCATTGTCTTGCACCACGTAAAGGACGGGGAGCTTGCGCAAGCAGGCGTAATTCAGCGACTCCCAGAATTCGCCTTCGCTGGAGGCTCCGTCACCCAGGGAAATGTAAGCAATCTCGTCGGCGTGAAAACTGGAGGCGAGTTCCGCCGCCTCCGGAATGTGCGAGAAATAACCGCTGGCTTCCGCGCTGCCCACCGCATGCATGATGCGCGTTCCCGTGGGGCTGGAGCCGGTAACGATGTGTAGCCTCTTCGATCCCCAGTGCGAGGGCATCTGGCGGCCGCCACAGGCAGGGTCGTCCTTCGCGCCCACGGAGGCGAGCAGCATTTCATAAGGGGTCATGCCGATTTGGAGACAAAATGCCCGATCGCGGTAGTAGGGGTAGAACCAGTCATACCCCGGCTTGAGGTGCAGGGCGGTGGCCACGCCAATGCACTCGTGCCCCACCCCATTTATTTGAAAGAAGGCTCGATTCTGACGCTTGAGCTGGATCTCTTTGTCGTCCACGCGCCGCGATGTGTACATTGTGCGGTAGGCGCCCAGAAGTAACTCCTTCGAAAGCGACGCGGCTTTATGAAGGTGATTTGTCGTGGTGGCCATGGATCCTCACAAAAGGCGATGTGATGCCAGAATCTCTCGGTCGCCAAGCAGACTCTTACGCTCGCAGGGGGAATTATCACGTTATGAAAAGGCAAAGTCAATTGACTTTGTGTCCGTGCGTTTCAGGTTCGCGTTTCGGCGTTGCCGCCGCCAGATCATCCTCCGGCTCAACCTCCAGATGATGGCTTGGAAGCGTCGATGGAGTGTGTTAAAGTGAGCGAATAAAAGGCGAACGAAGATCAGATGGTCCGGCCAGTGCGCGTTCAGAAGATTCGGGGAGTGTCGGGGATTTGCGGAATATCCACAATGCAATTCTGAAATCGCTAGATCGCGCAATGGCCCAATCACTCAATTGAAGGAATACAGGATGGAACCAAAGTCCGACGCCTTGGCAAGCTTCCGGCCACACGACCTTGCCCCGGTGGAAAGCGCGCTTAAGGAAATCGAAGAGAAGTTCCGCGCCGGCCGCGCCCAGGGAGGAGTGACGGCCATCCGCCACTTTCCTGCGCGCGAACCGCGCGTGGCGCCTTTCCCTGCGTCGCTACCTTTGCGCCTCGCGGAGATTCTGAAGGCGCGCGGCTTTGCCTCACTCTACACGCACCAGGCGCTGGCGTTTACCATGGCGCGCGAAGGCAAGAACCTGGTGGTGGTCACGCCCACAGCGTCAGGCAAGACGCTGTGCTACAACCTGCCGATCCTCAGCGAACTGATGGAGAAGCCCGAAGCGCGCGCCCTCTATCTGTTCCCCACCAAGGCGCTTTCGCAGGACCAGCTTGTGGAGCTCAATCGCTGGACCGAACAACTCGGCGACGAGGTGCGCACCTTCACTTACGACGGCGACACGCCACAGGACGCGCGCAAGGCCATTCGCGCCCGCGGCAACCTGGTGATCACCAATCCCGACATGTTGCACGCGGGCATCCTGCCACACCACACCAAGTGGCAGCGCCTTTTTGAGAATCTCCGCTACGTGGTGATCGATGAGCTGCACTACTATCGCGGCGTTCTGGGCAGTCACCTGGCCAATGTTCTGCGCCGGCTCAAGCGCGTCGCGCGCTTTTATGGAAGCACCCCGCAGTTCATTTGCACCTCGGCGACGATTGCGAATCCGCAGGAACTCGCCACGCGCATATTGGAAGAAGATGTGACGCTGATCGACGACAATGGCGCGCCGGCCGCGGAGAAATACTTTGTCTGTTACAACCCCCCGGTGGTCAATCCGCAGTTGGGCATTCGCCGGTCGTACTTGAATGAAACGCGGCGCTTGGCCAAAACTTTTCTTTCGCGCGGACTTCAGACGATCATCTTCGCCAATAGCCGCCTGGCCACGGAAATCCTGGTGACCTATCTTCAGGAGGATTTTTCCCAGCAACCGGGAGGGCCGCAAGCGGTGCGCGGATATCGTGGGGGCTATCTGCCGCTGGAGCGCCGCGAAATCGAGCGCGACCTGCGCAGCGGGCGCTTGCGCGGGGTGGTGGCCACCAACGCCCTCGAACTCGGCATCGATGTGGGTAGCCTGGACGTGGCGCTACTCGCCGCCTACCCCGGCACAATCGCCTCCACGTGGCAGCGTGCGGGCCGCGCGGGGCGACGCCAGGGAACGTCGGCCGCCGTGCTCATCGCCTCCAGCGCGCCGCTCGATCAGTTCATGGTGCAGAACCCGGAATATTTCTTTGGCCGCTCGCCCGAGCACGGCTACGTAAACCCTGACAACCTATTGATACTTATAAATCACCTTAAATGCGCTGCCTTTGAGCTGCCCTTGCGCGAAGACGAAAAGTTTGGGGCGCTCGATCTCCGCCGCCTCTGCCAGCACCTCGAGGAGACTGGCTTTCTGCATCACACTCAGGACGGCTGGCACTGGGTCTCGGAGAGTTATCCCGCCGACGCTCTCAGCCTGCGGTCCGTTTCCTCCGATAACTTCGTGATTGTCGACAACACGCACGAGCCGCGCGTCATTGGTGAGACGGACTTCTCCAGCGCCCTCACCACGCTGCACGAGAAGGCCATCTATATTCAGGACGGCGTGCAGTACCACGTCGAGCGCCTCGACTACGACGACCGCAAGGCCTACGTCCACCAGGTCGACTCCGAATATTTCACCGACGCCATCTCCTACACCAAAATCAAAATCCTCGAGACGTTTGATTCCGCCCCCGCCGGCGCCGCGCGCAAGAATCACGGCGAAGTTCAGGTGAACACGCAGGTGGTGGGATTCAAGAAGATCAAGTTCTACACGATGGAGAATGTTGGGGCGGGAGAGCTCACCCTGCCCGAGCAGGAAATGCACACCACGGCGTTTTGGCTGACGCTGCTCCGCCCCATGATGGACGCGTTGCCGTACAACTCCACCGAGCGGCTCGACGGGGTGAACGGACTGGCCAACGCCCTCGGCGCTATTGCCACGCTGCTGGTCATGTGCGACGCTCGTGATCTGGGAACTTCCGTGGGCGAGAATGCCGAACTGGAAGTCTCCGAGGAGCCTGAACCCGAGGGTACGCCGCCCGGCAAGCGCACCGTGGTGCGAAAGATCTTCGAACCCAACATCTATCTCTACGATTCCTACCCCGGAGGCGTGGGGCTGAGCGAGCCGCTCTTTCGCATGAGCGAGTCGTTGCTGGAGAAGGCTCACAAGCTGATTTCGGAGTGCCCCTGCCCCAACGGTTGCCCCTCCTGCGTGGGCCCGGCAGGTGAGATTGGGGAAAAAGGGAAAGAGGTAGCGCTGGAGATTCTGCGCCGTATGATAGAAGCTTCTTGACCGCAGAGGCGCAGAGGCGCGGAGAATTGAAAGACAAAGTTCTTCCCTCTGCGTCTCAGCGTCTCTGCGGTGCGCATCACCCATGAACCTCGACCAAAAACTTCGCCAGCTCAAGAAGGCCTCGCAGCCGCGCGACCCGGACCGCGAGCTCGAGCAGACGCTCGAATATCTGCGCCGCATGGATAAGCCGCCTGAGCCCCGCCCGCTTCCCGCGCAGCGGGCGGCCAAGGGCATTGAAGAGTATGTGGAAGGGGTGCTCGAGAAAAACGACTTGGGCGAATACTTTTTGGCGAAGCAGACCTTCCCTTTCGGCAGGCCTTACGGCAAGCTGCGCATTGGCGACATTTCCACGGCCGACCTGAGCCCGCTGAATCTGCTTTTCCCCCAGGCCGCCCTGCCCGCGCCGGAGCGGTTGGTCTACCTCGACACGGAAACCACGGGCCTGGCGGGCGGCACCGGCACGTGCGCGTTCCTGATTGGCGTCGGCACGGTGGAAGGAACGCAATTCGTCGTCAGGCAATTTTTTTTGCGGGACTATCCGGATGAAAAAGCCGTTCTGCGCGCCCTGGCGGAAATACTGGACTCTTTCGACGGCCTCGTGACTTACAACGGCAAGACGTTCGATGTGCCCCTGCTCGAAACGCGCTACGCGCTGGCGCGGCTGAAGCCTCCCTTCGCGCGAATGTTGCACCTCGATGCGCTGCACCCCTCGCGGCGGCTGTGGAGACTACGACTGGAAAGCTGCAAGCTCACTGACCTGGAGAGCGCGGTGCTGGGGATCGAGCGCGAGGGTGACGTTGCTGGCTCGGAAATCCCCGGCATCTATTTTGATTACCTGCGCACCGGCGACGCGCGCGGCCTGCAACCGGTGTTCTACCACAACGCGCTCGACATCATGACGCTTGCCGCCGTCACCGTGGAGTTGGCCCGCGCCATCGCCGACGGGGGCGCGAGCACGCTCGACTCGCCCGTGGACCTCTTCAGCCTCAGCCGCATGTTTGAAACCGCGGGTTCAAGGGAACGGTCCGTGGAAACTTGCCAGCGCGCGCTCTCCGGCGGATTGCCGGAAGAGATTGAGGCCCGAGCGCTTCACCAGTTGGCCTTGCAGTACAAGCGGCAGCATAAGCACGAATTGGCGGTGGAAACCTGGCTGGAACTCACTCGGCGGCCGTCACCGCTGGCGCTCGAAGCCTTCGAGGAGTTGGCGATTCACTACGAGCACCACCGGCACAGCCCTCAAGGCGCTCTGGAATTCACTCTCGCCGCCCTCGAACGCCTGCGCGAGCAGCCTTCCCTGCCCCACCACGCCGATCGCTTAACGCACCGCCTGGAGAGACTGCAACGCAAGACCACCCGCCTCCAAAGCGCCATCAAACTTCCGATTAGGTAGCCGCGATTTTCTTGCGGCTTTTTCCGTTCCGGTATGCTTCCAGGTGCGCGGACACAGCGCACTTCCGCGGTTAGGCCGTTTCTCGTCAACATGCCCGGCGTGGGAACATCGCGGCGATTGCTAAACCATTTGCAGCGAGACGGGATCTTGGGGTCCGTGTGCGCCGATAGCGCAAAGATTAGCGCCGTTTGCTTTCTTTTGCGGCTCGCAGAATCGGAATTTCGACATGTTCATTGCCGGTCAATGAGAAAAGGCCGCGGAGAAATTCGGCTCGGAGCCAAATGCCACGACCCGCTGAAATAACACTTGACGTTCGCCTTTTATTCGCTTAATTTGACTCAAGCTATAAACCGATTTTGACGATAATAAGGTAGGATTGAATAGAGCATATGACTAGGCACTTCCTGCCAATTCAAGACTGCTTTCCGGGACTAGTGGGGAGGATCGAAAATCCGTGGGGCACCCGGATAGCTCCCAAGCTTGGTACAGTAAGAGGGAAGAAGAGCGGGCTGACGACACTCGAATTGTGTGCGGGTGCTGGCGGTCAGGCGATCGGCTTCGAGAAAGCGGGAATCGATCATGTCAGCTTGGTGGAAATTGACAAGAATGCATGTGCCACCCTTCGTTTGAATCGCCCGAATTGGAACGTCATCGAAAAGGACATTAAAAAGCTCGATGGGGCAGCGTTCGTGGGCGTGGATATAATCTCGGGGGGGTTGCCTTGCCCTCCATTTTCCGTGGCGGGAAAGCAGTTGGGGAATGAGGATGAGCGAAACCTCTTCCCTGCGATGATTCGTCTTGTGGACCAGATTCGCCCCAGGGCCATCATGATTGAGAATGTTCGCGGCATCCTTGACGCTCTGTTTCACGATTATCGCTTACACATAGCAGGGCAGCTTAAGAAGCTCGGGTACCGGCCTGGGTGGAAGCTCATGAACGCATCTGACTTCGGGGTTCCGCAGTTGCGGCCTAGGGTTGTTTGCGTTGCGATTCGCACGGACTACGCTGAAAACTTCTCGTGGCCGGCGGAAGTGCGGTCTCCGCTGAAGAGCGTTGGCGAGGTTTTATACGACCTAATGGCCTCTCGCGGGTGGAAAGGTGCCGAGTCCTGGCGGGATCAGGCTGACGAAATTGCGCCCACAATTGTTGGAGGATCACTGAAGCATGGGGGACCCGACCTTGGACCGACTAGAGCAAGGCGCGCGTGGGCAACTCTCGGTGTAGACGGATTGGGCATTGCGAACGAACCACCGGAACAGGATTTTGTGGGAATGCCCCGGCTCACGGTCCGCATGGTTGCCCGCCTGCAAGGCTTCCCTGATGAGTGGCAATTTTCCGGCTCGAAGACACAGGCTTACCGTCAAGTGGGGAATGCGTTTCCACCTCCTTTCGCGCGGGCGGTTGCGGAAAATCTGAAAGCATGTCTAACTGCCTCCCGGAAGCTCGTGCAAGTGGCCGGGTAAGACGGATTTCTGACTGTGGTAGACACTATCTCTGCCAATCGGCGCAGCGAAAACATGCGCCGGATTAGAAGTAAGGGAATGAAGCCAGAGATGGCGGTGCGCCGCTTAGTCCACGCGAGGGGCTTTAGATTTCGTCTCCATTCTTCTGAACTACCGGGTAAGCCCGATATAGTCCTCCCCCGACTAAAGAAAGTAATTGAAGTCCGCGGGTGTTTCTGGCATCGGCACAAGAATTGTATCGATTCACACATTCCAAAATCACGCCGGGGTTATTGGCTTCCGAAACTCCGCAGGAATCAGCACCGCGACGAGGAAAACCTTAAAAGCCTGCGTAAATTGGGTTGGCGCGTTCTGATTATTTGGGAATGCGAAGTGAGCGATGTTGAACGCTTATCCATTAGGTTGGAGAGGTTCTTACGTGGATAGGCCTACTCACCCTTGTTACGGCGCTCACGTTCCTGCTCGAAGCGCCTGATCGTCCCTGAAGGGTCCTCTGGCCAAGGCTTCGAGCTCCTTAAAATGTAATCGGCGAGCTTTTTGCCAGAAGGGCTTTTGTAAAGTCGGGTATCAATCTCCCATCCGATCACAGGATACCTTAGCTCGCGAAGGCGTTTTTGCCAGTCATCCTGGTCCGCAACAACATCCAAAAGGGAGGATGGCGTCCTCTTGCCGATGCCCACTGCTTTCAGCAATTCCCCAATACGGACATGCACGCTCTCGTGAGCCAATACCTTCTTCATCATTTCGGAGTCTGCGTTGAGGGAAGAGAAAAAGGCCTTTTTTCCAGCATTGCACTCTTCGCAGATCGCCCATAAGTTCTCCCGGTCGTTGGTCCCGCCCCAGTCGCGTGGTTTCTTATGGTCTACCACGAGGGTGATGCTGTGCTCTTCAATTGTCTTGCCGCACATCTGGCAGCGACCGTGAGCCGAGTGAATTACTTCAGCCCGCAGCTTCTGGCTAATCTGTCCTTCGTCCGTAACGCGCTGCCTCTTCGCCTTGTACCTGTACAATGTCACGTTTCGCTTCTTGCCATCCACGATCTCGGTAGACTTAGTCTTTTCGATGATGAACCACTTTTTAAGGTCCCGTTTGCGCCGGTCGAGGTGGGTCTGGTCCTCGGGTCGTAGCCCTTCTTTTTCAAGTTCTTTCCTGATCTGCCCGCCCGAAATGCCTTCCGGGAAGCGCTTCATGACCTCAATAATTCGCAGGTGGATTTGTCCCGGCTGACTGATTCCCTTTGCCATATCGCACGCCCTTCGCTGAGGCGTTGTCGCCAAGCACATGGGATCACAAGCAGCTTGGTACGCCTTTTAGCGGAAAGACAAATACCACCATTGTTGAATCAAGGCAAGGCTGGTACCCCCCTGGTATCCCGCTAGCGGTCCTGCGTTGCGGCCACAGCCACGCCACCGTAGTCCTGACCATGGTTTTTCTCGTGCCCGATACCCGGTGGTTACCACGGGTTGGCACACTGGATGCCCTTCACCAGATGACCTCGATTCCCGGCGATAAACGCCGCAGGGTTACCGATTCACCGTCAGTTGGTCGTATTGTCGCCTAACCGGAGAAGTGATTGAAGCGCCTAGAAGTTGTGGCGCAATCAAATCCAGATTTCCCGCCGAAAGGATTCGAATGTTTATCCACAAATCGGCAGGCGCGGGCTGGCGCAGACGTTAAGAAACGACAGTCGGCGCCAGCCCGCCCATTTTGTTCCGGGGCATTTCATCCCCTTCGCGGGGTGGCTCTCCGCGCCCGCGGCGCATGAATTTGTCGAAGGCCAGGAAGTCCGCCCGCCATCACATCATCGGTGATATCCAACTGTATGGCCGGGGAGCAAGTCTGCGCTGCGTTTACTTGTAGAACGGCGTGGCGCCGAAGGGTATACTCGCCCGCCTACCGTCCCGGGAGGGAAAGCGAGACAACCCATGACGACGAGCCCCATGCTTCCACGCGAAAGGGTTATTGCCGCGCTGGACTTTCGCCCGCCTGACATCCTTCCGCTGGAGTACCACGCTTCTCCCTCCGGATCGTTCGAGCACGGTGAGCAGTTACACCAACTCTGGGAGCGTTATCCCCAGGATTTTGGGCTCACCAGCGCCTTCCCCCATGCCGGTCCTGAGCCGCGATGGGTGGACGCCCAGGGGCGCTACTGCGAAGTCCGCCGCGACGAGTGGGGAGTGGTTTGGGAACACCTCATCTTTGGCGCGGCCGGCCACCCCCTGGAACGGCCTTTGGACGATTGGTCAAACCTTGACCGCTACCAGCCGCCCACAGACCCCCTGACCTCAGGGCCCGAGTTCGAGCGGGAGCGGGCGAGGGCTGAGCGCCACCAACAGCATTACTTCCACAAAAGTGGTTGGATCAACCTCTTCGAAGTGATGATCGCGGTCCGGCGCTTTGAAGATGTGCTCATGAACATTGCCTCCGACACCCCGGAAATCAATCGCCTGGCCGACCTCATCACCAACTATCAATTAAAGCGTGTGCATTACCTGCTGGCGCGGGGAGTTGACGCCATACAGTTCGGTGACGATTTTTCCACGCAATTCGACCTGATGATGTCGCTCGCAACCTGGCGAAGGTTTTTTAAGCGGCGTTTCGAACTTCTGATGAAGCCGGTGCACGCCGCCGGAAAGAAAGTGTTCTTCCACACTTGCGGGTGCGGCCTCAGGCTTTTGGAGGATTTTGCCGACCTTGGTGTGCACGCCATCTGGCCGCAAATCGACGTTTACGATCCTGCTGATCTCGCCCGGCGGTGCCGCGAGGCAAGAATCGCCATCGCCCTCCACCCCAACCGCGGAGAGCTGATGATAAGGAGCAGCCCGGCGGAAGTCCGGGCCGATATTCTGAAACTCGTCGATGTGTTTTCCATGGCCGAGGGAGGAACGTGGTTTTACGTCGAGATTGACAGTGGCTTTCCCTTCCAAAACGTTCAGGCCTTGATTGAAACCATTGGCGAATTACGCGGTTTCTGAGAGGAGACACTGATGAAGCGCCGCGAATTTATGAAATCGGGGCTGATGTCTCTGGCCTCGGTAAGCGCACTCAAGCCCGCTGTGTTGGGCCGTGTACAAACTCAAGGGCCCTATGCTGAGGGCGGAAAGATCACTCTCCGCAATAGGTTTCTCGACTGGGAATTCACCATGGTCGGCGGAGCGGCGATAAGCACCAGCCTGCGCAACAAGCTCAGCGGCCGACTTTTTCCATTGACCGAAAGCCGTGAAGTGCGACTCACTTTCTCGGCAGCCAAAGCGCGCATCGAGATTCCCTGGTGGAATGTCAAGGTAGGGCCGGACCAGGACACCAGTTCCCCCGATCAGGAAAGCGGCTACCGGAGCGGCTTCCATTCAGAGGAGTACCGTGACGATGCGGGCTGGGGAAAAACCCTGAACCTGCTGCTCCGCGACCGGGACAGCAGCCCGATTCCCCCAATTTTCAAAGGTTATGCCTGGTTCCGGCAACAGTTTGAGTTGCCGATCGAATCCTCGGAGGAACAACTCACCTTTTGCCTGGGGGGTTACACGCAGGAAGATTGGAACGAATACTGGGTCTATGTTAACGGCACGGAGATTGGCCATGGGAAGAAGTCCGGCCGCTGGCGCGAACCTGAGCAATGGGCGCTGCGCACGGATTCGCCGGCCCATGCCCGCCTGCGGTTCGGCGGTGGGAAGAAGAACCTGCTGGCGATTCGGACTTATCAATGTGACAAGAGTTTCGAAGGGCTGCCGGACGAAATTCTCGATCGGTTCATTTTCGAGCAAAGGCTTTCGGACCAGTTCATCGCCGTCGGTCAACCCTACCGGCATGTGGAGGAATTCAAGTTACGAAGTTGGCGCAAGGAGGAAGATGGAGAGCGGTCCAAATGCGATTTTGATTTCATGAACGAGGCTGAGCAACTTCAACTCACGGTCCATCACGAATTAGACGGATTCACCCGGCGAAAATGGTTGGAGGTAAAAAACCTTGCGGCGGCCGAGCGGCTCTTGCTGGACGTTGACCTGGATGACTTTCAGCTCGACGCGCCGATGCGCGAAGGCGATTACGGCCAACCCTTGCTCATTGACAATGAGCTGTTTGGTGCGATCGAACATCCCGCCGGAGTCAACCAGGGCATGAACGGACGTGTCCGGTTGCGGCACTTCCCAGGGAAGAACTTGCCTGCCGGCGGCAGTTTCACCAGCAAGGTTGCGCTGGTCGGCGTGGCACCTCAGGGCGAGGGCCGCGAACAGTTTCTGGAATACATTCGCGCGCGTAGCCCGCGGAAGGGGCTACTGAGCATCTACGACCCTTTCGGAATCAACGGTTATCCCGACAGTTCGTGTTGGACTTTGGACGATAGAGAAATGCTGGGCACTATGGATCTTCTGGAGAATTGGCAAAAGCAAGGGGTGAAGTTTGACTATTACGTCCCCGACGTCGGCTGGCAGGACCGCGCCGGCGACATGACGCAGTTTTGGCCCCAATGCTTTCCCAACGGCCCCGCCCAGGTTATCCAGCGAGCCCACCAGTTAGGAATGAAGTGGGGGCTCTGGTTCAGTGGCACGGGGGCTGACTGGAGCATCAGCGACAACCCCCGGGTGACGCCGAGCCGAGCGGTGCCCGCCGGGGGTGAGTGGCCGCTTTCCCACTATCGCGACGGGTTTCATATGGACAACTGGCACGCCCAGTTTTGCCTGGCCTCCGAGCCCTATTTCAGCATGTTCCGCGACGCCCTGCTGCGGCATATCCGGCGTTATGATCTGCGATTCTATAAAGTCGACGGTGCGGGGTGCTACTGCAACAGCACTGAGCACAATCACCTTCCGGGAAAATACTCCACCGAAGCCAACTACGACGCCCTCATCGAGATCGCCAAGGCCACTCGCCGGGCATGCCCGGATCTCTATATCATGTGGTATTGGGGAACTCGCTCGCCCTTCTGGCTTTTGTACGGGGATTCCATTTTCGAAAAGAGAATCACGTTGGAAGCTGCCAGCACGGGTGACTCTCCCAGCCTTTTTTTCCGCGACGCGGTGACCTTGGCTCTGGATCAGGGCAATCAATTCGCCGAATTCGTTCCACCCATCTGCAAGGACAGTCTGGGAGTGTGGATTACGGACACTTGGTGGGGCAACTGCATGGGAAAGGAACGCTGGCGCGAGGCCTTGGTGATGGACTTGGGGCGCGGCAACCTGCTGTTCCCCCAACTCTGGGGCGATCTCTACTCCTTCAGCGACCACGACGTCACCTTTCTGGCGTGGCTGCAAAAGCTGGCGAAACAGAATGAATCAATGCTCCGCCGGCAGAAGCGCATCCTCGGTGATCCCTGGAAGAATGAGATTTATGGATACGCATACTTCCAGGGTGCTCGCGGACTTGTGTTCATGAACAACGTAGATTTTCAGGCCCGGCGCCTGCGCCTTCGCCTGGATGAAAGCATCGGGCTGAAAGCGCCGGCGGGAACTCGCCTGAAATTAATTGGCCACTTTCCCGATCACGCAGAATTGGTCAAGGAGGGAGGCGCGCCCTTGGAAAGCGGGCAGGCTATGGAAACGTGGTTGCGGCCGTTTGAAATCGCCCTGTATGAAATCCTCCCCGCAGATGCATCCGGCGCTATAAGTAAAGGGCTTGTGGGGCGCAAGCTTCCGGAAGAAAACCCGGACGTGCAAAGTTACCGGCTGGAGCTTGCCAGTGAGCCGGCGGGGCCGGGGATGGAAGTCTTTTTTGGTGATCCGCGCTTGTCGTTCCGGTCCGTAGCGACCCGTCCCACCCTGGAGGAATTCCAGAGCCGCGGCTACCAGAAGCGGATCATCGCCCGGACCGCAAAGCTGCCCGACCTCGGGGGACGTCCGCACATTCTGGCGATCATCCTCCGGCTGCGCCTCAATGGGAAGTGGTGGCGTCACCGTCAACCCGCTGACCTGATTCAAGCGGCGGCATGGGTGGGTGACCAACCGCTGCATTTGGAGGCTGTGCCCGGCTTTCGACAGACTGAAAATAACCAGCGTGCCCCCTGGCTGGTGTTGAAAATTCGGACCAGTCCGGCATGGTCCGGCAAGGATCTTCGCGTGGGTATTAACGCCTACCTTCCACCGGAAGTGGAATGCGATGAAGAAGGATGGGTGGTGCCGGAATGGTGGGAAACCGCACTATGATTTCTTCGGGGTGAGAAGGTGGTGACTTGGATTTCCTAGCATTCACCCGTTGTCTCGCCGCAAACGGCACTGGGGCAGGTCCTTCACCCGGGGATTCACTAGGTGCAGCGGAAACTCACCGCGTAAGATTTGAACCGTCTGCTCCGACACCTGCCGACGCATGCTGGCGTAAGATTCTTCGCTCATCGACGCGTAGTGGCAGGTGAAGACGACGTTCTCAAATTCCGTCAGCGGATGGGGCAGGCGCAAGGGTTCCTGTTGCAGCACATCCAGTCCGGCGCCCGCCAGCCGGCCGGAAGCGAGAGCGGCGCAGAGAGCGGCTTCGTCCACCACCGGGCCGCGCGCGGTGTTGATGAGAATGGCCCCCGTCTTGAGGAGCGCCAGCGTGCGGGCGTTGACCATACCCTTGGTCTCCGCGGTTGTCGGCACGTGAAGTGAAAGGATATCCGTTTGGGGCAACAGGGTTTCCAAGCTCATCAAAGGCACGCCTGCAGCCTGCGCCGCCTCCGCGCTGACGTGGGGATCGTGGGCGATGACCTTCAGCCCCAAACCCTGAGCCTTGCGTGCCAGGCTTCGTCCGATTTTTCCCAAGCCGATCAGCCCGAGGGTCTGGCCACTCAGCCGGCGGATCGGCTTCAGAATGGCGTCCATCCCCGGAACCCATTCGCCCCGGCGCGATTTGCGATCGGCCAGGGCGATCTTGCGCGTCACGGCCAAGATCAGTCCCAGGGCGTGTTCCGCCACTTCATCCGCACAGAAGTCCGGAACATTGGCCACCACGATTCCCAGTTCGGTGGCGGCATCAAGATCCAGACTATCCACACCTATTCCCAGGCGCACCACACCCTTCAGGCAGGGCAGGGCGGAAAAGAATTCCCGGGTCAGCGGCGTACCGCCCACCACGATGACTTCCGCGCGCTCGGCCAGCCGGACGCGATCGCCCTCATCGACAGCCCGGCCATATCGGGTGGTCCCTCCGTTATGTTGAATCAACTCGACGTCAAGACCGGGAACCGGCCCCTCTTCCCTTTCCGTGAAAACCACAAGGCGCTCGGACATTTTTATGTTCTTCCTCTCCCTTTCGATCCGGTAAGAGTACAAGAAGCCAAGGGTAAAAATCACGCGCAGAATTCCGCGCTGGCCGGGAGCGCCTAATTCGAATTTCTCACCACGCTTGGACACTCATCGGAAGCGGGAAGGCAGGGCGGAAGAGGCGGTTGTCCGCACAGCAAGGCTCAGGTGTTGGATCGGAATTGCTCTCCGCAGCTCACGCGGGGGAACTTTGCGTCTGGGGTGGATGGGAATGACCAACGGTTTGACCTGACGGTTGGCCCTGCAGGACCGCGCTGAGGAGGCTGCTATGGACCGTCACCGCGCCGTTGCCATGGTAATCGACAAAGCCCAGTTTCCGGAACTTGTTCATGAAATGACTGACCCTTGACCGGGTGGTGCCGACCATATGAGCCAAGTGTTCCTGATTGATTCTGGGAAAGGCCGTACCGTCTCCACTTTCTTTGCCAACCTGTGTAAGCAGCAAAAGAATCCGGGCCAGGCGTTTCTCGCTGAAATTGAAGAGTCGATCTACGAAATCTTCCTCGACTCGGACCATGCGGGAAAGCAGGCAGGAGATAAAGAGCTTGGCAAAGCCGGGCTTTTGATGGATCAGGCGAACCAGAGTTCCCTTTCTCACGCAGGAGATCGTGGATAGCTGAATCGCCGTTGCGGTCGACATGCGCAGGGATTTGTCAACCAGACAACCCTCTCCAAACACGTCGCCCGGCCCCAAAATGGCGATGACCGCTTGTTTGCCACGCGGCGAGGCAACCACGAGCTTCACGTTGCCATTCCGGATGTAGAACATCGCATCGGCCGCATCCCCTTGCGCATAGATGGCCTGGCGGTCCTGGTACTCCCGAGTCGTCTTTTGCGCGCCGATCGCTCGGAGGAATTTCCGTGAATCAAAGGTGCGCGTCGGTGTGCTCATTCTTGATGCCTCCCGCAGTTCGGTCTCGCCCCCGGCCCACGTTGCCCTGGTCAGCGCGGCGCGGGGGGGCGCGAATCGCCCTACGCGGCCTCTGCGCTTTCGATGAGGAAAGGTACCCGGGCCTCGCAGTGGACACAGACGGCGGTCTGCTCCACCGCCTTGTTTTCAGGCGTACTCGCCACCTGGAATAAGCGCAGGCATTCCGTGCAAGTCAAAACGAAATACCCGGCGCCGTCCGGACGTGTCCGGACCGGGATACTGATCACTTGCGGGACGTCAGCACGATCGGGCGCTTTTCGAGCCAGATCTTGGACGGCACGCAGGAGTTCGGGGAATTGACGTGCATTTTTTTCGAACCAGCGGTCAGGCTTGATCTCCGCTGGAAGTCCAGCGGGAATTGATCCCGAGAGGACGATCACCGGTATGGAGGGAAAGCGCCGGCGCACCACCCATATAAACTCAATCCCGGACATGCGGGGCATCTGAAGGTCGGAGATGATAACCTTGGGAAGCTCATCCCGGAGTTTCACCAGCCCGTCGATTCCGTCCTCAGCGTGTTGCGCCTTGAAACCCGCTTCCGCCAATTCCATGGACAGAATTTCTCGAATAGTGGGATCGTCGTCCACCAGCAAAACACTATTTGCGGAAACGTCGCGCATCTCGTTCTCCTCGATGGGCCGGGGGCAGCAAGTTTGGCCCCCAAGTCTTATATAGGGAGGGTGGCTCGCGTGTCTGTGCAATAGTGCTCACCTTTCGAGTCGAAGCGCCGGGTTTCCAACAGCCGGAAATTCAAAAAACTGAGCAATATTGAACAGACACGCCGCCGGGATGGTGTTAATCATCACACGGGGCTTAAAGATGAAAAACCCGGGGTCCACCTTCAGGCACTCGAGGACCCCAAAGGGACCATCCGATCGAGATTTTGGTGTGGCTCCCGCCCTGGGAGTGGCGGAGGGCAAGGGGCTCGTGTCATCCGCAGTGGGGAGGAGGATTTCGTGAAGGTCTTAATGGTCTACCCGGAGTTTCCGGACACGTTCTGGAGCTTCAAGCACGCTTTACCCTTTCAAGGGAAAAGGTCGGCATTCCCTCCCCTGGGTTTACTCACCGTGTCCGCATTGCTGCCTTCCCACTGGGAACGAAGGCTGGTGGATCTGAATGTGTGCCGCCTCAAGGATTCCGACCTGGCCTGGGCGGACGTCGTCTTCCTGAGCGGCATGCTTGTGCAGGGACCCTCGATGCAGGAGCAGATTTCGCGTGCCAAACGTTTTGGGCGGCGTACGGTGGTCGGCGGCCCGATTGTCAGCGCCAAGGACCCCGCCATTGCCGAAGCCGACCACGCCGTCGAGGGGGAAGCCGAGGAGATTATCCCCCAACTCGCGGCGGACCTGGAACGGGGGCAGGCCCAACCCCACTACGCCAAAAAGCAATGGCCCGACGTCACCCAGGTGCCGCTGCCGGACATGCGCATCGCGCCCATGCGGCGCTACAGCTCCATGTCGCTTCAGTTCTCCCGAGGCTGTCCTTTCACCTGTGAATTCTGTGACATCATTGAAATTTACGGCCGGCGGCCGAGAACCAAGACGCCCGATCAGGTTTGCGCCGAACTCGACCAGCTTCACCGGTTGGGCTGGCGCGGCTCTGTTTTCATGGTGGATGACAATTTTATCGGTAACAAGAAACACGTTATGCTGCTGCTTCCCCGCCTCGTGGAGTGGATGCGCGAACACAAGTTTCCCTTCTCGCTTTACACGGAGGCTTCCCTGAATCTGGCGGAAGACGAGGAGATGCTGGCCTTGATGCGCGAGGCGCATTTCACGCGCGTCTTCCTGGGCATCGAGACGCCGGTGGCCGAAAGCCTGAAAGAAACCACCAAATTCCAGAATCTCCGCAAAGATCTGCTGGAAAGTGTGAAGCTCATTCAGGCCTACGGAATGGAAGTGATGGCGGGCTTCATCGTGGGCTTTGATAATGACCCTCCCGATGTCTTTGACCGGCAGATCGCTTTCATCCGCGAGGCTGCCATTCCCCTCTCCATGGTCGGACTGCTCACGGCCCTGCCCAATACACAGTTGTGGCGGCGGCTCAAAGCGGAGGGACGGCTCCTCAAAACCAGCCTGGGGAACAACACCCTGGCCGACCTGAACTTCGTCCCGCGCATGGATGCACAGGAATTGCTGGATGGCTACCGGCGCATCCTGCAGACCATTTACAACCCGCGGGAGTACTTCCAGCGCGCCTCGGCCTTCCTGGGGCAGTTGGGAAGCGGGTCGCGCTCGCCCCTCGTCTTTTCGGATATCCTGGCGCTGGGCCGTTCGCTCTGCCGGCAGGGCTTGTTCAGCAACTACCGGGGCGAATACTGGAAGTTCTTTGCTCAGTCCCTCAGCCAACATCGGCACCACTTCAGCAAGGCCATCACCCTCGCGATCATGGGGCACCATTTCTTCGAACTCACCAGTGCAACGGATGCGGATTAAGCGCGGGCCAGCGCGGCGGCGCAGCCACTTTCTCCTTCTGCTGACCAACCTCATCGTCTCTGAGAATATAAGAGCGCCACGCGAGCAACTCGTGTATAATTAACATGCATAGTTCGTTCTTGAACAAGATGCATGGTGCGACCGGCGGGAATCGCAATGCTCGGCTTTATGGCCCTAAAGCGCGCTGTCGCCCATCGTTAACTGTGGTGGATTTCCACGAATTGTCGTTCCGATCCTTCAAGAGGGGCGTCCACGGTCTCTTCTCGGTAATGACGGGGTCCTAAGAAACGAACAGTTGATGCCAGTTGTCCCTTTGGGGGAGAAGCCCTTGTCGCTTGTGCTTGAAAAACCCGATGACCGGGTCCGCAACCTCATCACCCTGGGCAAGGAACGCGGTTATGTCCTTGATGACGAGGTGAACGACGTCCTGCCCGCCGCGATGCGCACATCGGCGGAGATCAAAAGCCTGCTTTCCGCATTCGAGCATCACAACATTCACGTCTACGAAAACGCTTCTGTGGCGAAGGCGGCTCGCCGGGCGCCGGGAAATACGGAACACCGTGAGGTTGAAGAGCGGGAAAACCCCGCCCGCGGTGAAGAGGTTGAGATCGACGAGACAGCCCACCTGGAGGACAAAACCAGCGATCCAGTCCGGGTATATCTCCGCGAGATGGGCCGTGTCCCGCTGCTCAAACGAGAGGGTGAGGTGGCGATCGCCAAACGCATGGAGCGCGGCCACCGACTGGTACTCAGGACACTTTCCCGCTCCCCGGTGGTGGTCAAAGAGCTTATCGCCATTGGCCAGGAGATTCGCAACGGTACGCGGTCGATTCGCGAGGTTGTCCAGTTCGACGAAGAAGATTTGACAGAAAAGAAAATCGCGACAAAGACCCGCCAAACGTTGCGGATCATCGATAAAATTGCGAAGCTCTATGCGGTGGGACTGAAGGAGGCGGCTCGGCTGAATAGCCTGCCGCGATCGAGCTCCCATGCTTACCGGCGGGCGCGCTTCCAGTTGTCGCGGACGCGGGTTGAGATATCGCAACTGGTTCGCTCCATGGGGCTGCACACGCTCGAAAAGAAGCGCTTGATTGACACGTTGCGCCACACCGTCGAGCGAATGGATTCGTTGGGGCGCGAGTCCACGCGTCTTGAACGGCACACCGGCGCCACGGGCGGGAAGGTGGCCGCCTTACGCAAGGATCTGCGTTCACGCCGCACACAGCTAAAAGCGAGCGAGGAATCAGGCGAGGTGGGGCTCACCGCCCTGAAACGTTCGCTCGTTTTGATCCGGCGCGGCGAAATCGAAGCCGAACGAGCGAAAAAGGAGTTGACCGAGGCAAACCTTCGCCTCGTGGTGTCCATCGCCAAGAAGTATGCCAACCGGGGCCTGGAGTTTCTCGACTTGATCCAGGAAGGGAATATTGGCCTGATGAGGGGAGCGGACAAATTCGATTGGCGTCGAGGGTATAAATTCTCCACCTACGCCACCTGGTGGATTCATCAGGCGGTCTCGCGGGCGATTGCCGATAAGGCGCGCACGATTCGAGTACCTGTACACATGTTCGGGGCGATCAATAAGCAGATTCACACCAGCCGCCAACTTGTACAGGAGTTGGGCCGCGAGCCCACCTCCGAAGAGATCGCCCAACGCCTGGATGTACCTGTCGAAAAAGTGCGCAGCACCCGGAAGGTTGCGCAGCAGCCCATGTCTTTGGGGACACCTGTGGGGAAGGACGGGGAGTCGGCCCTCGGAGACTTAATCGAGGATAAGACTTCGGTATCGCCGTCGGACGCGGTGATCAAAATCAACCTGAAGGAACGCGTGGCGTCGATGCTGAAGACGCTCACGGCGCGCGAGGAAGCCATTATCCGGATGCGGTTTGGCCTGGGCGATGACAGCGAATGTACACTCGAGGAAGTCGGCCGGACCTTCGCCGTTACTCGCGAGCGCATCCGCCAGATCGAAGCGATCGTGCTGCGAAAGCTCCGCCATCCGTCGCGGTCGGGCCATTTCCGGGTGTTTGTCCAAAATAGTTTGTAACCCAAACCAGAGGCCGGCTGCGCCAGGGCTCGAAATAGCCCGGCTCCGGCGAAAAAAGGCAGTAGAGGAAAAAAAATGAAAAACCTCTTTGTTGGTAATTTGAGTTTCCAAACCAAGGAAAGCGATTTGACCGCGCTGTTCCAGGGGTTCGGGCAGGTTACGCGGGTCCACGTGGCAGTGGATCGGGAAACGGGCAGAGCCCGCGGTTTCGCCTTTGTGGAAATGCCCAATGATGAAGAAGCAGCCAAGGCCATTGCCGCCCTGAATGGCAAAGAGGTGGATGGCCGCGCTATTAAGGTGAACGAAGCACGTCCCAAGACGGAGCGGAGTGCACCGCCGCGCAGCAGCGGAGGTGGCGGGGGCGGAGGACGAAAAGGGGAACGCTTCTCCAACGAGGATTACCGCGAAGCGCCCCGCCAGCCGCGTGAACCTCGCTGGTAGCGCCCATCCAGGCGGTAAGGGTATCGCCAGCTTACATTCGGATTTGAGGGAGGCCTGATGGCCACAACTTTCATGAAGCGTCAGAAAGAAATGAAGAGATTGGAAAAACAGCGCGCCAAGGCCGAACGCCGCGCCCAGAAGAAACTTGCCAAAGGCACGCCCACTGAACCCCCGGCCGACGACCTCGGCACTGTCGACCGCGAAGCCATGGGAACTGACCTGGTTGGTCCCCCCGACTCGGAACCGCACGTTTGATCCCGAGGGGGGAATGGTCAGGAGGATGAAGCCGGTGGTCGAAGACAATATCCTCCGCCCGCAGATTAACGCGCATTGAATGTGACGTGTTTTTGACCATCATCCCCACTCGGCGCTTCTCAAGACGAATCTCTTCACAACTTCCTGAACCGTTTTTGCCCTTGCATTAGAGATGCGATTATGGTATCAGGCCGCATGCACGGGTCCCGTTGGCTGGTGGTTTGGTCGTTTGTGCTGTTCCTTCTCATGGTTCCCCAAGCGGTTGCTCAGGCGCCATTGATCCCTCCGGATATTCAAGCCATTATGCAAAAGATGCAATCGGGCCAGCAGCCCACTGCGGATGAAATGAGGCGCTTGCAGGAGTGGGGCCAGGCCATGCAACAACAGATGAAGGGTGGCGGCGCGACGGGTGGCGCCGCAGGGGGGGGAGGAGCAGCCGGAGCAGGTGCCGGATCCGTTGGCCAGAACTTCGGAGTAACTCCGGTCCCCAGTGCCGGAAATCCTTTGCAGCTTCCCTGTCCGCCCAGCGCAGGGCTGGACTTTCCCGCTGGCGCGCCCAGCAAGACCGAATACCTCGCCCTGCTCGCCTCGCTGGTAGATAGCTACGGCAAGCGCCTGAGCGGAAGCAAGAGCGACCTCGATCGCGTGCTGGCCTCCTATGCTGGCGATGGCTCCTCCGTGACCGGCATGGGGGTTACGCTTTACCTGAGCGGCGCCGCGGCAGCCGCCGTCTACACCGATGCCATTGCCGCGCTGCATAATCCGGACAATCTCCAGGCGGCCAACAACCTTGGGGTGGCGCTGGACACCATTCCCGACTCGAAGGCTGCCGCGCAGGTCTTCCAGTATGTCCGCTCGCTGGCGCCCAAAGCCCCCCTGCCGGCGCTGAACCTGGGCTGGGCGTATTTCAACGGCGGCCGTGGGGACTTGGCGCAGAAGCAGTTCCAGGAAGCGGGGAGCCTGGGTCCCAATTTGCCAGGTCCGGACGCCGGGTTGGGAATGCTGGCAAGCTGCGGCGGCGATCAGCGCACGGCTCGCATGGAGTTTCTCAAATCGCTCACCAAGGGTTTTTCCGCCGTGGTAGCGTTCGGTTACCAGCAGGCGGATCAGGCGGAGAAACAGACCGAGAGCGCTAATACGGCCCCGACGCCACCGCCCGCCGACAACCCGGATACCGGGCCCATCCCGGAGCTGCCCGTTGACGCCGACCCGGAAGCCACCGCTGCTTCCGAACCCGCCTTCCAGCATGCCGTGACCGTCGCGAACCAACGCGCCCCCGCCGCCACGCAGAGGTTGCAGCAGGCGATGAGCCGCGTCCAGTCGGTCAGCCGCAACGCCAGTGTGGACGCCAACGGCGAAGTCACCTTCCCCCGCGTCTTCGATAAGCAGCTTTTCATCCTCCGCGAGATGAACGCCCTGGTGATGGCGCCAGTCGTCGGCGCGGAGAAAAGCCTGTTGCCGCAGGCCACCAACGCCATGCAGAGCGCCACGCAGTCCTTGAATAACCCGGACGTTCAGAGGCTTCTGGAGCTGGGGAAGGAGAGGGATCAAGCCAATAAGCGACAACAAGAGTGCGTCAAGCCCCACGTCGACAAAAACGGCGTTCCCCCGACTAAGGAGGATGCGGATTACGTCCTGAACGTCTGCGATGCCCAGTATTTCGCGGAGCTCAAGCGCATCGGGGACGAGGAGGAGCAAATCAACTTCCGCCAGTGCAAATTGCAGAAGAGCGCCCTCGATGTTATCTACTCCCAGAACTATAAGCTGTGGAAAGCATACTCTGACTCCTTGCGGGTGGCCGCGCGCGATTACTACGCGTTCTCGCAGCCGGTGATCGACGAGATCTGGGACCCGGACCTCAATGAAGTCATGCAGGCATCGCGGGAAGTGCAAGTTGTGACCCTGTACCAACCGGCGGCCCAGGGTGCCCTGACGCTGGCGGGGACAGCCCGCTCGTTTCGCGAGCTCAAGTGTGTCGCCCCGCCTCCGCCGCAACCGCCCAAGACGGCTCGCGATCCCGAACTGACGGACAAGCCGTCCAAGTGTCCGCTCGATCCGCCGCTCAAGCTCGGTCCTTTCGAGTTCGGCTGCCACTCTCTGAAGATCGAAGGCGGCGAGGGGCTCAAAATCAAGTTTGAGCACGACTTCGCCAAGAAGGAGACGGCCCTGTGGGTGGGGGCGGGCCTGGACCTCGAGGCCGCCGCCAGCCTCAAGAACTTCAGCGAGCTGAAGGGAGCCGGCGAAACCTGGGCGCCGCCCTCTCCTGGCATTCATGGCGAGGTCGGCATGGGCGTCCGCTTCACCGATGCCGGCGCCGTGCAGGACGTGAACATCACCAGCAGCGCCTCCATCGAAATCGGCCCCGCCTCGGCGTCGATCTCGAGCGGCGTCAGCCTTGAAAACGGCCCGAACTTCGCAGCAAGGGCGGGGGCATCTTCTCCCCAATAAGGACCCGGGAATCCCTCCCTCAATCAAAACGGAAGCTGGACCAGGTGGGGGAAAGGTGAGGTGGGGGAAAGGTGTCGGGGAAAGGTGCGGGGAAGGGTCAGAAACCTTTTTTCAGAGAAAGGGTGCAGATACCTTTTCTTTCGGGGATTTCCCCATCGTCAGGCAGGATACGCCCCTTTGTTATCCGCAAAGGGCGTTTCATTCCCAATCCGGCGAAGTTCCCACTCAGCACAGTTTCCGAGTGCGTTATCCAGGAAGAATCAGCGGGCGAATGTGGACACCACATCTACGGTCTGGCGACCGTCAAAGTGGACGTCGTGTGCGAAGGACAGTTTTTAAGCAAAAGTTTGAAGTGGAGCATTGATGGGTGGCGCATACATCAAAATCAGTATATGCCCCACGCGCATGGTGGCTACCAAGTACCATTCGATCGACATATTCATCGCTTCCCAACCGTACCCTCTGGCTGCTCCCAAATTCGCTTCTTCCGCCCGGATCGAAGCCAGCTCACGCATTGATTGAAGTCATCCGTCCAATTAAGGTCGGGAACCCTCGCGACGGGCTGGAACTTTAGCATTAGGTTTGCATCCTCGGGCCGGGGGATCAGCCAATCGGAGACCGTGTAGATGAATGTCGACCAATCGTTGGTCGAGGGGTGCAGAGACACGGCAAGAATGTCGAATTCACCGAAACGGTAAGGTCTGGTCTGTTGCTTTGTATGCGGGTCCGTGCCGCCCCTTGTTCGTTGGGTCTCCACAACGTACATATCGGTTGGAAGGTAAGCATAGCCCTGGCTCGCCATCATTGGCCGATGATCTTTCAATCTCTGCATCTTTAGCTGGATGCGAACCTCGCCCGTCGAATCTCTCAGGAGGAAATCGTATGGGAAGTCACCGTCAAGTGTTTCATTCCGCCAGCCGCGCAGTGACGCCACCACATTCAATTTAAATGCTGCTTCCGCAATGACCCCCCTGATGCCCCGCAAAGTGAGGTCACTTGCTCTGTCGATTGCCTCTAAGATAACTTCGGCTTGAGTGTTAAGCTTAGTCTCCAGTGGGTGGATTGGGAATTCCCGGCGCAGGTACTCGAAAATTTCGCGCCTCTGGGCTTCCGTGCAAGCCTGAAGTAGCCGCTTGACCTCGTTGGTCTGGTTATTCACGATTCCTGCTCACCTTGGGCCTGCCCGGTCGGCCCCGCCGGAAACCCTCGACATCCGCAAGGCTAACAAATCTGTGCCCTGCGATTTCAATGCTTTTTATCCGGCCTCTGGTCACGAGCTTCCAAATCGCCTGCCTGGAAACACCACGAAGTTTAGCCGCTTTGGTCTGGGATATCCATTCTATGGGGTTAATTTTGCTCATCACAAATAGGTTGACAAAGTAAACCTAATGATTTACCATCAAACTGTCGAAAAAGAGTTGTGGTATCTTGAGTACGAGACACCGGCATTAGGGGTCTTTGAGGCGATGGCAAAAACCGCAGAAATGATCAGCAAGCCACAGCAGGCGCTATTCACGACTCCCGCCAATCCGTCCGCACTTCTCCCAGCGCAGAGTCCTTTTTACACAACCCCGTTGGGGGCGGCTTATGTCGATGATTCACTGTCGGTCCTAAGTGCGCTACCCGACAATTCCATCAACGTCGTAATTACCTCTCCGCCTTACGCACTCCATTTCCAAAAAGAATACGGCAATGTTCATAAGTCTGACTACGTGGAGTGGTTTCTGCCATTTGCCGCAGAGATCCGCCGCGTGCTCACAAATGACGGCAGCTTCATTCTAAACATAGGCGGCAGTTATAACAAGGGCCAGCCCACTCGCTCACTCTATCACTACAAACTGCTTATCGCCCTCGTCGAGTTTGTGGGATTCCACCTGGCGCAGGAGTGCTTCTGGTTTAACCCGGCGAAGATGCCGATGCCTGCTGAGTGGGTTACCGTTCGCCGGATCCGCATCAAGGATTCCGTTGAATACGTTTGGTGGCTCTCCAAAACCCCTTGGCCGAAGGCGGACAATCGAGGGGTTCTGCGGCCTTACAGTAAAGACATGCACCGGCTGAACGGCAAAGGTCTTACGCCCACGGTCAGACCTTCCGGGCACAACATCAAAACCAGCTTCAGCATGACGAGCCCTGGGGGATCGATACCGGCCAACGTGCTTGAGGATGCAATCCCTACGGATATGCTCAGATTTGGCAACAATGCTGCCAACGACACCTACACCGTGAAGTGCAAAGAGGCTGGCGTAAAACTTCATCCTGCGCGCTTCCCCGCGGTCCTACCCGAATTCTTCGTCCTTTTGTTAACGGAAGAGG
>Ga0326727_10009022_pt1 | contig 24890 bp, 24 predicted proteins | sample MB2enrmetagenome_FD_207643 | JGI IMG/M metagenome (GOLD analysis project Ga0326727, IMG submission 207643) | Lab enriched peat soil microbial communities from McLean, Ithaca, NY, United States - MB29MY | ecosystem: Environmental > Terrestrial > Soil > Wetlands > Peat | place: USA: New York... | reverse complement strand
TTGGGGCATTATGGCGGGACTGCTCTTTGTGGCAATAAACGCGGTTACGATAGAATCTACGGCTCTTTCGATTTTGTTAGGCTACTTGGGAGTAACATTTTCGAATTCCTCCTTACTGGGATGGGCTGCTACACTCGGTTCGCCTGCGTGGACCTTTGGGCTTGGCACGTTTTGGATAGTTCTTGCAGGGATCGTTGCTACATTGGCCGTGAGGCGTTATATTGTTGTTCAGAATATATTGTTCATTGCCATAATCGTAGGTGTCGTTGCCACAATAGTCGCCTTCGCAGCGACATCTCATTCGACTTTCGTTCAGTCGTTCAACGCTTTTGCATCTCAGTACAAAGGAAATTCAACAGACTACTATAATGGCGTAATCAGTGCTGCAACCAGCAGTGGCTGGTCTAGGCCTACGGTCTCTCTGTTGGGCTCTTTGGCACTCTTTCCAGCCTTTGGGTTTCTTGGAATGTTCAATTGGGGTTCCCAAGTTGCAGGAGAATTGCGAACTCCAAAGAAATCCTTGATGTGGGGCCTGGTCGGTGGCGTCATTGTGAGTTATGGCTTAGTTTTCGCTATGCTCGTACTTCTATACAATACCGCGGGATCGGATTTCCTTTCCGCTATAGATTTTCTATTATACAACAATCCGAGTGCAGTACCCTTGCCTGCGTTGCCGTATGCTAATATGCTCATAGCGCCGGCAGTTAGCCCAGTACTCGCATTGATAGTCATCTTGTCTGGATTTGTTCAACTTTTTGTCTTTATGCCAAGCATCTATACGTACATCTCAAGAGGATTTCTTGCCTATTCTCTCGATGGGATTCTGCCAAAATGGTTTGGTGACGTATCCGACAGAACCCATAGTCCTGTCAATTCCATCGTAACCTCGGTTATCATTTCTGAAGTGCTCTTGATCACGATTAGTATACCGCTTACAGCACAGTTTGTCTATCTCTTGAGCAGTGTCTTGTCCATGTGGGTAGCGATATTCCCAACAACGTTCATCGCTTTGTCTGCAATCTTGTTGGCAAAGCTAAAACCAGAATACGAGAGGTTGTCACCTATTAAGGGCGCTAAGCTCGTTGTTCTCGGGCTTTTGTTGTTGGTATACTGCATATGCATGATCTACTTCACTTGGGTAACCCCTGCATATGGCGCACAGTCCCCCGTCGGTCTTGGCATAGCGGTTGGCGCAACCGCAGTCATTGCCTGCGTCTATCTTGTGGCAAGGGTAAGGAAAGGGTCGAAGCTCCGACTAGCCTTTGCGGAAATACCTCCAGAGTGATGGCTGCGGGGTCTGCGTTCTCATAGTCTAATTGCACCCGCCTTTTGGCGGGAGATTCTTCTATCTACTGTTCCGCACGTAATTTCAACGCACTGGCCAATCTGGCTTGAACTTCTAATGATTCAAACTATTGAGATTGTTTAGGAATGTTCTTCGTTACTCACTAGTGGATCTGGATTATGTCGGGCCCGATCTGTTCTCCTGAATTCGTTGCCATTAGCAGTGAGTTTGTTATAGCTCAACCAGATGTGAAGGAATAGGACTCTATCGTGTCTTTTCCTAGGTCACACAGCAACCCGCGAAGGACACCAGCATTATATTCAGTGCCCGGGTTAAAGCACATCGTACGCCCGATTCTCCTTGCTCCCCTTGACTCGTGAATGTGACCGTGTAGTCCAATGAGGGGCTGATATTTCTCTATGCTTTTCCTCACCGAGATGCTTCCAGCCGGTGCCATAACAATGGTCCCACCTGATACTACAGGCTTCAGGGTCTCGTCGAGCTTTGGTGCCTAATCCAATCCGCTATCAATCGGAGGCACGTGGATGTTGAATATGGCGGATCGCATGTCCTTAATTTGAATCGCCAATTTGTCAATCTTATCTGCAAAGTCATCTTCATCAATTTCTCTAGGGCTATTCCAAGGAGTACGATTCGAATAACCCAGCGTGATCATCTGGTGCTCGGAATCAATATCTACGATTTTCTCCTCGGGGTTGATCACGCAAGCGGCTGAACTCAGTATCTCATCGATCTCAAATGCATCGTCATTACCCGGCGATATGTAACACTTTATGTCAGTTCCTCTCAGTTTCTGTTCGGCCAGTCTCATCCATTCCGCAACGCTCTCCTTAACGACCCGCTTGAACAACAGTTTGACCAATTCCGGCTTCTCGGATAGTTCATCAATTTCCTTGGGTTCAGCGAAGTAAGGGTAGTAGCCTGAATCCCTGATATCTCTGACAAGCTCGTCTATTTCCTGTTGAGATTTTAGAATGTGTCCGGTTCCACCATAATCGCATGTGCACGTTCCATCAGCCTGCCTTACCAGTGAGACGATCATCTTTCCTGTGATGTCCCCACCAAGGATTACAACATTGGCCTCGTAGAATTTGCCAGCGTTAAGGAATTTGCGAAGGCATCGCTCGGATCCATGTATGTCGCTAGCAAAAAAGAGTTTTGTCTTCGACAATTGGAAAGTGAACCTCTGTTTCGTCTGCGATTCGCCAGGCTTTCACATTTTTCAAAAAAAGAGGAGAACTGTTTTTCATTTCGGAATATCACGGCTGCCATTGAGTGAGTTGCGTGTTAGATTGACGTTCGAGGATATGAACGATATCCCTTTCTGCACGTTTGAATCTCAATCTTGACGTTATATTTAACGCCAACATTAAGTTCCCGTTTTCCTACGACTTCATTGCGTATTTAGTCCATGCGTCAACGAATTTCTTCTTTGCTATCCTTGAGAATCTTTCCAAGAGTGTCAGGTCAACCTCGGGAGGCAGGGTTGCCCCTTCTTGGTGTAATGAACGGATCTCCATTCCTGAATAGACAAAGTCTTCTTTCCTTGAAATCGTCTTTCTAGTTCAAGAAGGACTCGCCGAGGAATTCTGATGGTATCGGGAATATCAATAGAGCGATTTTCAGCAGATCGTTAGGCTCAGCACTGCCTTTTCGGTGTGCATGCGGTTCTCTGCTTGATCCCAAACAACGGAGTGTATTCCTTCCACGATTCCGTCCGTCATCTCCTCACCTCGGTATCCCGGCAGGCAGTGCATGAAGATGAAATCGGGTTTGGCACCCTTCGTGTTTTCCTCATTGATTTGATATGGGCTGAACTCTTTCAGTCTTCTCTCTTTCTCTTTCTCGGGTCCTCCCATGCTATGCCATGTATTCGCGTATACGACGTCTGCGCCTTTGATGGCTTCCTGAAGGTTGTCGGTCACGACGCACTGCGATTTGCGTATGGCTGCATGTTCCTGCGCGAACTTCAGTACCTTCGGACTAGGATCATACCCTTTCGGCCTAGCAACGAAGATGTCGATACCGAACAAGCTGCAGCCGATTATGAGGCTGTGACAGACGTTCCAAATATCGCCTGAATAAGCGACTTTCAGTCCCTCTAAACGTCCTTTTTTCTCCCTTATCGTTTGTAGGTCTGCCAATCCTTGGCACGGGTGTGTGATATCGCTCAATGCGTTGATGACTGGGTTTACCATAAATTTCGCGAACTCCTCAAGCCGATCTTGACCAAAGGTTCTCATCACTAGGGCGTCGCAATAGCGGTCGATGACTCTCGCTGTGTCTTTGATAGGTTCTCCTCTGGCCAACTGCATCTCATCAGGGCGCATGTAGAAACTCTGGGCTCCGAGATGCGCCACTGCAGCCTGGAAAGAGGTTCTGGTTCGTGTGGAGGGCTTCTCGAAGAGAAGGGCAACAGTTCGACCGCGAAGAAATTCATGCGGCTCGTGCCTGTGCCATTTGCCTTTCAGGTCGTCTGCTTTGTCCAGCAAGTACTTGACTTCGTCCGTTCCGAAATCCATCAATGAAAGGAAGTCGCGCCCTTTGAAGTCCAAGTCCTATCCTCCTTCCGGACGAGAACATTCGCACGAGATAAACTCGTCGAGCGTCGTTCAACAATCGTTCTTCGAATGGGTCGGCGAAGGATACTTTGAAGTCCTTTTGATTCGTATGGACTCGACGGGCAGATAGTCACTTCCGCTCACCAGTTTTGGCTCACTGCGCTTCACCGTTCCAACTGGTTCTTCTGAATTTTCCTTGCTTCAAATTTCAGCTTCGGCGTCTACTCAGCAATCTTGCTTTCTAGGACCATTGTCTCAACAAGCTTCACGAGCTCGCCTACGTTCATTCCCTCCACTGGAACCAACAAATTGGAAAGCTACGTTTTCTCTCGGACGTGAGTCGCAAGAGAAACATTCAGGAGGACAACAAGATTTCGAATCGATGACGTCCGGCTATTTCATCAATGATAGTGTCCACAACCGACTTGATTACGCAGCCAGCTGCAAAGATGGCTGAAGTTGTTTCCCAGAATAACAACAATGTCAATTCAGATGAGCCGCAGTCTATATATAGTGATTCTCGAGGGACTACGCAAATATCTCAAATCGTCTAAATGAGTTTCCTTCTCGCCGGGAAAGCATGGTCAAGTTGAACGGAAAGAGGTTCAATGTCCTACTTACATTCGACGTTGACGCAGACAGCTTGGTTGGGCAGCGGGGGACGAGTGGACAGTGGGTAGTGGATGAACCGGTCGCGCACTCGAAAGGACGATTCGGACCTAGAGTTGGATTGCCTAGAATCCTGAATCTGCTTGACAAGTACAGCATCAAGTCTACTTTTTTCGTGCCAGGTTGGACCGCTGAGAAGTATCCTGATAATGTGAAGGAGATTGCGCAAAAGGGGCATGAGATCGCAGCTCACGGCTACAAACATGAAAGTCTTGCCGAAGTAAAGTCACCTGAGGATGAAGTTGCCATCTTCATCAAATCAATTGAATGCCTGAAGGCGGTGGTGGGTCAAAAGCCTGTTGGCTTCAGGGCGCCGTTTGCGACGTTTAGCCGAAACACACTTACAAACCTAGAGACTTACGGATTCAAATACGATAGCAGTCTCATGGATGACGATCAGCCGTACGTTATTAAGGTCGAAGGTAGGTCGACGGGATTAGTGGAACTTCCGATTGCATGGTTGCTTGACGACTGGGGCATCTTTGAAACCCATCGGAGGTCTCCGAAAGAGGCTTTTGATATTTTGATGTCGGAGTTTCAAGCACTTTATGCTGCTGGTGTTCCATACTTCAATCTCACAATGCATCCACAGGTCACAGGAAGAGCCTCAAGGATGGTTATGCTTGAGGGTCTCATACGAACGATGAGGCGCCGAAAGGGAGTCACATTCCGCCGGTGTGCAGATCTCGCAAACGACTTCTGCGACGAATGATAAGATATGGGAAACGTCAGGTTCGGCGTTAATACTCCTCAACAGTCGTTTGGATACGAGAGGATCCGGGATGCATGGAGAGAAGCGGAATCGTGTGGATTTGAATCGGCGTGGCTTGCAGACCACTTTGTTCCCTATGACCTAGCCGAGAGGCCCATCACAGAACCAGTCTTGGAATGCTGGGTTACTCTTTCGGCACTGGCCCGGGACACCAAGACGATCAGGCTAGGGCCTCTTGTTTCATGCAATTCATACAGGCCCCCAGCATTGCTAGCGAAGATGGCGGCCAGCTTGGACGTCATAAGTGGCGGCAGACTCAATTTCGGTATTGGGGCAGGTTGGATGCGCCTGGAACATGAAGCCTACGGCTTTCTTTTTCCGAACACTTCCGAGAGGATAACGCGACTAGGAGAGGCACTCGATATTGTGAATAAAATGTGGACCGAAGAAAAACCAACTTACAAGGGTTCGTACTACAAGATTGTGGAGGCTGTGGATAATCCTAAACCTGTTCAGAAACCTCACCCTCCAGTATACATCGGAGCTACGCATGAGAAAATGATCAGATTTGCTGCTCAACGGGCAGACGTATGGAATTTCCCATCAGATGTCAACCCTTGCACTATCGCTGATTACAAAGATCGAGCAACCATTTTGGAAAAACGTTGCAAGGAGATCGGTCGCGATCCGAAATCAGTTAGGAGATCGTGGCTTGGCATAGCGCTCTTGGGCAAAAACAAAGGCGACCTTGAAGAGAGAATGTTAAGGCTTAAACCGAAGAGCATGGATCGAGAACTATTCCTGAGGGGACTCGTTGGAACAACGGACGAGGTTATTCAGAGGATACGCGAATATGTGGACGTTGGTGTCACCGAGTTCACACTAATATTTCCAGATCTTAACAGAGAAGGATGTCTTCGCGAGTTCTCTGACAAGGTGATTGGAAAGTTCTGAATTGGCACAGCCCCGGAGACAGCTCTCGGATAGCCTAAACTTGATCTTGAGGAGCAAGCCGGTCACCGTTGCGTGCTACGATTCCGGTTCTGGGTCTCTGACTATGGGCATGGTTAAACAATGTATCGAACCGCTGTTCATAGGATGGACAAGGGTCGGTATCTTGGCTTCAATCACGTCGATGCCATTCGATTCTAAGAACCGCCTTGCCCTCGCATCCTCAGCGATCATAACTCTTCCCGGCTTTAGCGCGATAGAAGCCCTTGCCCCTGATTCTCTACCGTCAAGCAGTGTGAACCCGAGCTTCTTCTTGAGGTATTCAAGAAAGAACCAAGGTATCGGCCTATTCCGAATGGCCGTATGTTTGTCAACCATGTAGATGGGCTCGTGACCCTCATACATTGGAACAATGATTACCTCCTCGACACCTGATGCCTTCATGACTTCAGTTGCTTGCCTAGCGCCTTCTTCGTTCGTCCTGTAACCTGTAGTAATGCAAACGTGGGTTTCATCCAAGTATGTAACACCACCACCCTCAATCACGCCATTACCATTAATGGTACGCGAAATTGGACAACCCAATCGAGCATAGGTTAACGCAGTATATGGCTCCTCTCCCCTTCTGAGAGCGTCATACATACGGCCAACAATCATACCTCCTTTCACAGCGAATGACGGGTCTCTGCAGTAAATTGATTTCACAAGTCTCGGGTTGTTTCGAGCTTCGGGTTCGCGGATGATGACTTCCACATTTTCGTCCTTGAACAGTTGAACCAGGTGCTCATGATCTCTTATCATCTCGCCTAGGTCCGGCTTCCAAGTGTATCGCCACCTTTCGAGCGGTGGCGCGATAGATTCTATTTCTTGGCCTGGTCTGTGAAGCAAGACCATTCTTAGTTGGCCGATCTCAGTGGGAGCCCCCCATTTCCTTCCCCAGTACTTCTCAACCTCGTCTTCAAACTTCGTCTCCAAGGGGGGGTGGAAGTCCTCATACATTTTTTCAAGTTGAAGCCAATGTTCTGGACCGCCCTCTCCAATCAAACTCAAGTTGCCACTCTTCCCTGCTAGCGTGGAGTTCGCACCAGGATAGTGGAAGGAGGCTGCACCAATGTAAAAAGGTATTATCAGATCCTGCAACTCCATTCCACCATTTCAACGGCTCATGCGTAACCACAGAAACGTTAAGAAATTCGTTGGTCACTGATTCTCTGTTCCCTGGAGGGTAGTGAGAAATCCTCCACTCTTCACTCGACGCATTTGCCCTTGATCAAGAATCCGAGACTTCCATACCATTCGTTTAGTCGCGTTGCGCAGATCCGAATCATAAGTGGCATAAGCTTGGTCACCTCAAGTGCATCATTGTTGCTGAGCTGCGTCGCCCCCATCTGTCCTAAGATCAAAGAGGACTTGGAGCTATTGGAGCGCCTTCTAAGCGTACTCGCGAGTAGTTGAGCTACCCTCTCCAAATCAATTTCTAGCTTTGCAAGGCTTGTCGTCGCGTGAACCTTAAATTGGTTCTTCAAGAAATTCTGCTGCCCCCTCTCTCACAAAATCACTGAATCCGCCCTGAGCCACCGTATAGCTTCTAGCGTTAAATGGGATTCCCGCGTTCTTGATCTTCTGCTCTACCTCTTTTCCGTCCTTGTTGCTACCAGAAACGATGACAAACCTTGGAGCGCCGTTTAGGTTCCGATGCAGCAATTCAAGGAAATTCCTCTCATTTGCTGCCCATCCGATGACCATGATGTGAGTCACCTTAGGAAGGCACCGTGTAAGTAAATCGATATGTTCCGCTGGGCATTCAAAACTACGCTTGGTCTCAGTAGGGATAGCCAACGCCGGAACGAAGACTCTTCCCTCCTCCTTTCTACTTGCGAGGGGATCGAGAACTTCGAATATTTCACTTTGCACGATGTGGCTGTTCCAATTTCGTATCAGTGCTTGAGCAATCTCGGTACCATTCAAGTTCGCTATTTCGCCGGCGTCAAAGGATGCTGAAACCCGGTGGGCCCAATGCACTGAACCGTGGAGTTTTATGGTCCTGTAAGGCGAACCTACATATTCTCCAATCGATTGAATTTTCTTTCCTTGGTGCTGAAGGGCGTCTTCGAGCATTAAGTCGTAGTTGAAGGTCACTAGCAATGTGTTGGCTGCAATATTAGCGGCCCGAATGTAGTTTAACAAAGCCTTGTAATTGCTCGCACCTCTAGTTTCCTCCATCCATTTTCCTACGCAATCCCAGATAATGTCACGTAAGTAGAAGCGAATCGAGGCGAGTTGCCGAGGTACTTCATAGTCTCCAGATGCTTGAAGCTTCTCAAGTTCATGTTCGACGGTGCTGTTTGCAGGAGGTTTTTCGATTCTTGGCAGCACGTCAAAACACTTTGGGTATTGCTTCATCAATTCTCTGAATGCTGGTCTCGCCTTGAAGAGTTCCTCCGCCAAGGGCGGGCGGATGAAGTCTAGCTGCGAAGACGGTATCGTCCCAGGCAAGAACGAAGAGCAAGAATCGTAAGTCGCACCAGCGCCGAATATTGCCAACAGCATACTTTGTCTAAAGCTTCGCCGTGCCTATTACGCATTCTAGTTGTACATTACCGAATAACTACTTAGAAAGAAAAAAAGTCAGCGGTCGTAAAGAAACTATGCCCGCAGTTCCCACAAATGAGATCACCTACTTTAACCGTGAATGCTTCTAATTCTCCCGCGTGCTCAAGCGCCAAGCTGCATATACTATGACTGCGGTCGGTTGACCTCAAGGAATAAGCCGCAGGGATTTAGTCTTTGAATCCCCACCCCAGCACCATCAACCATTAACCGGGGAGGTCTTTGCCTAGGACTTGGCTTAAGAATAGCCACACCTCCTTCACGCGTTGCGTTCAGAACCGAGTTAGACCATGCAAGAAATTTGCTTTGCTATCCTCGTTGGGTATGTCTAATTAATCCGCAAAGCTCAAAATCGGACGTTTCATGAATTAAATGTCCACGAAAACCGTCGATAAAACCTGGCTACCCCACCCCGCTATTAGTTCCTTGAACCAGTAAGCTTGACGCCTATCCGCGCTAGATAAGTTCGTTGTTCGATTGCAAAACGGTTTCTAATAGCAACGACATCAGAGACAGCAAGTCGAAGACTCAATATCATCGGCTGATCTAACAGAGCGAGTTAGCCTGAGACTCCGAACATGTTGGCTCTTAGTTTCAAGAAAGGTTCGACCTATCGTCATCAAGAATCGATTCAAGTTATCCTGCTTCTCGCCTGGCCTGTCCTCCAAGTGATGATAAGGTCGGTTAATCTGTGCTATTGTAGAGTTCTCTTCTGGCAAAGAAGAAATGACGGAGGGCTAGTGGCTATCGCGGCCAAATGCGAATCAGCGTTAGAAGGCTGGGATTGTGGCCGAGTGTTTCGTATTGAAGAGGTAGCGGTTTCAAACTAAGCGCCGCTATTAAGTCGTGTAGATTCCAGGGTCCGTCTGAAACCCACGGTTACCCTTGATTTTTACACCCCTCTGCAAACTTTCGCCAGTGCCCTCTGGCATATTGCAATGTTTGATAACATGGCCCTCTTGTGGTAGAGAAGGGTTTATTCGAGATGTTTCGAGTCCTTCCGTAGATAACCCATGTCATATGTTACGGTTCCGAGGCCCCCGATAGCGGCCACCTGCTACGTACCGACACCATGTGCTATCCCACAGCCACCAGAAGTGTACTATCAACCGCCTCCTCAACAGGCAACATATCAACCCCCGCCACAGACTTACCTTTACCAACCGCCGGCTCAACAAGCAGTATATCAGCCACCTCCCCAGGCCTACCTGTACCAGCCCCCCCCAGTCGCTTACAATGTGATGCCGCCAGCTCAGGTCTACTATTACCAACCACCGATGGTCAAGGTCCAGTAAGACCCACAGCAAGCTGCAGCACAGCTTGACCTACTAGGGTCAAGGTTTGTGCCAGGTCCCTATTGGTGATTCCCTACTCCATTTCCTCTTTTCAAATCCGTAACGAGTTAGAGGCTTTGTCAAATGCCTCTGCGCCTTCTTATCAGGAATGTATAGCCCAGGCCGAATGAGTCTGGGTTTTCTAAGAACCTGCTTCCCTACGTGTGACGGGCCTAACTTGCACCTCACGCACCTGAAGCCTTGACCTTCACCTACAGATTTCATATGTTTCCCGCAACGAGAGCACCTGGGGTTCTCAATCGTAACATCATCGCCAAGCCGGCGAATGATGAGCTTCTCAAGATTCACGGTGAGTGGATGTTCGCTATCGTTCTTTCTGACTCCACCAAAGACCATGACATCATCCCCAGGAACCAGCCCCGCCACTACTTCCTTGAACCTCCCCGTTGGCTCAAAGGCTGCGCACTGTACAGTCCCCTTCTTGAGCTTGAGCGGGAAGAAGACATGTCCCCCCGCGATTCGCACGGGTCGTTCGAGTACCCTTCCAGTTAATTTGACTGGTCGGTTAAGCTCGATTCGCTGGTTAAGTAGCGCACTTGGAAAATGTGCATCAGTGCCATGATTCGTACGGAATACTACCCATCGCTCGACAGGCTCTCGAATACGGACAAGCCTAAACGCCCTTACAACTGCTTCCGCGGTTTCCCCTCGTAAGCCTAGTAGTACAGGATCCGGCCCATGGGGCGTAATGAGAATCCTCCTATGATCAGAATCATAGTTGTTGAACGTATCAGGCGCAGTCACCGCATCCATCCGCACCACCGAATCCTGATCGACAAGTCTAGGCTTACCGCGATTGCGGGGCGTTCTGTAAGCGACCAACTCGAAGGTGTAGTCCCCGCTCAACGTTTGTCCTACCGCAGATAGAGCACCAACTAAACCAAGCGCGCTACCGTAACAAACCGCTGACGCATTAGAGCGCCTAAGCGCCCGGATCGCCCTGCGAATTGGAACAATATTGGTCAGAGCTTCTTCTGACAATTTTTTGATCGGCCCTTTCGGGTTGCCTCGCAGCAGAACAATCGCTGGGTCGGTACCTTCGTCTCCCAACCGACAATTCTCTTCCACGGTTCGGATTACCGTTTCCCGAACAAATTCGTAAATGCCGTCTGGGATCTGGACTCTCAGAGCAACGGCAGCATTGCCTCGAGTCTTGAATGGGATGTTGGGGTTTAGCCGTATGATGTTAGGGTAGTCCATGAACTGGATCCCTAACTGAGAGAATCTATCCACCAAGAGGGCTGCGATATATGTCGTGCAGCCGCCGTTCTTGGAATCTGTGTCGTCGATTCCAATGTGTAGCTTCACGAAATATGACCCGGTTGATGTTCTAACGGGAATGCCCCGTTAGAGGTTGGATGTCTAGGTTCCTTCTACCACTATCATCGTCAGAGTCGATCGGACTTTATCGAGCCTTCGAATCTTCCAAGTTACGATTTCCTTGAGCTTGTCCATTGAATCGGCTTCGACCTTAGCCACTACATCATAGACGCCGTAGACGACATATGATTCCTTCACGTTACCCAGTTTGCGGAGTTCTTTCAGAACCTCGTCTTCCGAACCGATCTCTGCGTTAATCAGCACAAAGGCGAGTGGCAACACAAAACCTCGTACTGACCTCCTTCAATGCACTGCTAAAAAGGGTTTCCTAACTTTCGACAACCTATCAGTCGAGTGATGATTCTGTGATCCCGCGACATCGGGAAGGGTTGACTATGGGTGATATTTGACTATCCAGTAAGCGCGTGAATATGTCTTATGACATGACGAATTCAACCGCGGTAACTTACCAATTCGAGTGCTTGCCCAACGCGCGATAGGTTATCGCCGCAACGTGTTGTATTACCACGAAGTGTCCCGCAACATTTACCAGATTGGGTGGCCCGAGAGTTCAGGACTCAATTGATCCATGATTCGCCACTAGGTTCGCTCGAAGCGGGTATATTGGACAGAAACTCGGAATACCTCGGAGTTTCAACCCTTCAACTTATGGAGAATGCCGGACGCTCAGTAGCAGATGTGATTTCCTCCCGATTTGGGACGGGTAGTTCAGTTCTCGTTTACTGTGGGGTCGGGAGAAATGGTGGCGACGGTATGGTGGCCGCTAGACATTTGGCGGCACGGAAGTTCAAGGTCACTTTGAGACTAGTTGGAGACGCAAGGACCATCACCGATCCTATCGTGCTCCAGAACTGGTACGCCTTGAAGTCTATGCCTTCATCAGTAAAGATTGAGGAGTGCCGAGACTCATCATCACTTTCGGAATCTAATTCTGATGTGTTAGTTGACGCGGTACTCGGAACAGGGGTGAAGGGTAAACTTCGCCAACCGATCTTGAGAGTCGTGCAAGTGATCAATAGCAGCCGAGGGTTCAAGGTGGCAGTGGATATTCCGACCGGTATAGATTCCGACACGGGGGAAGTACTGGGCGAGGCCGTCCACGCCAACATCACTGTAACGTTTCACTCGGTGAAGAGCGGACTTGGAAAGGCAGCAAGTTTCTGCGGCGAGCTTACTGTCACCGACATAGGCATTCCGCCTGAGGCCGCAATCTACGCGGGCCCGGGAGATGTGGAAACCGCTAAGGTACGAAGGCTGCCTGAGGCGCATAAGGGGCAGTTCGGGAGGCTTCTAGTGATTGGTGGCAGTGAAACGTTTACGGGAGCTCCATCCCTCGCCGCCCTCGCGGCGTACCGCACTGGAACAGATCTCGTATTTATTGCAGCCCCCGAGAAGACAGCTCAAGTAATTTCTACCCTCTCTCCAAACCTGATCACCATTAAACTGCCTGGCGACTGCCTATCCGTCGCACACATCCGTATGCTTCGCGAGCACATCGAAAAGGCTACTGCGTTTGTCGTTGGCCCTGGACTCGGACAGAGCACTAAGACAGTGTCTGCGGTTCGTCGAATTCTACCAATCCTCCGGGAAACAGGGAAACCGCTCCTGCTAGACGCGGACGCATTGAATTGTCTAGGAGTTGTAAAGAAGAAATTATTCTCCAGCTCAACTGTCCTCACTCCCCATGCGGGAGAGTTTCAAGCCATCTCAGGAAAAACGCCTTCGAAAGACCTGAAGCTTAGGTCGAGTGAGGTGAAGGCGTTTGCTGCAAAGAGCGGAGCCGTCACTCTCCTGAAAGCAGCTACGGATGTGATATCGGACGGGGAGCGTGTAAGGTTGAATGATACCGGCAACCCGGGGATGACCGTCGGCGGAACCGGAGACGTTCTCTCGGGCATAGTTGCGGGATTAATGTCGCAGGGGATCAACGCCTTTAGCGCCGCAGTCGCGGGAGCATTCGTTAATGGTGCAGCAGGCGACTTGGCGGAGGAACGATTCGGTTACCACCTAACGCCAACTGATCTGCTAGAGTACGTACCCGAAGTTTTGAACAACCCGATGTGCCATAAGGAGATTCACCAAAAACGATTACGATGAATCCAACCGAGTCTAATTCGCGCGACGACAACGCCCTAACGCCACAACTATACGTGCTTCAGCTACGCCAAGATGATCCTAAGAAATGCACCGCAGCAAAATTAGTAAAGTTCAGACTTGCAAGACCTCTCTACAAACTTAGACAGGTACCACAAAACTGTCTGACCCTGAACCCATTTGCACAGGCGTCTCTGCTGAACAAGGATCGGAGTCAAGCCTTGAAGCATGGATTGGTCGCGATCGACTGTTCGTGGGAACGAGTCCAGGCCACCTTTTCGGCTCGACTTCCAGGAAGAAACCTCAGACTTCCAACTCTGCTCGCCTCGAACCCCGTCAACTACGCAAAACCAAACAAGTTGTCCTCAATAGAGGCCCTAGCAGCAAGTCTCTACATAACCGGTTTCCGGGAACGAGCCGGTCAGCTGCTCTCAATCTTCAAATGGGGACCACATTTCCTGACACTGAACGCCCAACCCCTCGATGCGTACGCCTCCGTGACAGACGAAGAGCAATTGATCAGAGTACAGTCGGAGTATTTTTGACGCATGGCCAAGTGAGTGTTGGCTGATCATCTGAGAGTAACGAGTAAATACTGCGGGATCAATCCGCGCATCGATCTGTTATGGATAAGGAAATGGTTCTCGCCGGAATATTCCTACTTCTCGCGGGACTCACGGGTATAGTTTACGGGGTAGGAGTAAACCTTCAAGGAATGCTAGCTAGAGGCGCTTCCGACTATTCGTTCATTAGCGCTTACATAACAGAGTGGGCATTCGTCCTGCTCGCAGGGCTGACTTTGATCGTAGCAGGAAGTAAAAGGAAATAGATCCCTCTTACTCGACTCCCCTTTTGTCTCATGACCCCGTATATCGTGGTTAAGCCCCTTAGCCACACCCTCGCGAACGACCCTTAGAATCGCTCAACTCGGGCGGGTTCGTGAAGCTTCGCTCAGCTCACACTTTGAGGCATCGCATGCAACCTACCGACTGGACCGAAGCGTATTATGAGCGCGGCCAGGACAGCAATCAGTGCCCCTGTCGTCATGGTTGTCAGGATTCCGTATTGGACTCCTATGATTCCTCCTATCAGCGCGCCGAGCGTTGCGGAGCCGTAACCAAGAGTACGCATGGTCGCATTCATCCGCCCTTGGAGTCTGTCGGCAACAAGAATCTGGCGGAAGCTCACCTGATTGATGTTGTAGATTGGAATGCCGATGTTTGCTATTAGCCAAAGCGGAGCCAAGAGCACTGCCGCCGGACCATACAAAGACGCCTGAACTGCGAGGAGCCCGAGCCCGTTAATCAAGAGAGCCGCGGTGAGCGATGATCCGAGGCCCATCAATTTGAGGATCTTTGGAGCAGTGACGGCTCCGACTACGACACCTACGCTTCCCACACCGAGCGTTACACCGGCCACTACAGGAGACATCTTCAGCTGATCGTATATGAAGAGGAAGAAGACCGCGTAGAACATGGCGTTACCGACGTTGAGAATTGAGGTGGACGCTGCAAGATTGCGCAGCGGCGGAGTTTCCGTGACTACCCTCACTCCGTCCTTGATTCCGCTCCAGAAACGAGGTTTCGCGGCAGGCGAGGGGGGCGGCTCGGGCTTTTTTATCGAAAGTATCGCGACTGCCGCGAGCAAAGTGCCCAGTGCGTCCAAGGCGATCGAAGGCGCCGCGCCAAGGATCTGAATTAGCCCTCCGGCAATCGGTGGACCCACAACCGCCGCCCCCGATGAGCTTGTCTCTAGTTTCGAGTTTCCCTCTACGAGGTCCTCTTTGGCGATCAGCGTCGGCAGGTAGGCCGTGTAAGCGACCGAGTAGAACACTGTAGTCACGCTCATAACCAGTGTTACGATGAAAAGCTGGTAAAGACTCAGTATCCCAAGAAAGAAGGCTGCAGGGATGGACCCGAGCGCCGCGACCTGGACTATATTTGACCAGACCAACACAGGCCTCCGCCGCCATCTGTCCACCATCACGCCGGCGAAAAGTCCCAGCACAGGAAAGCCAACATTGCCAAGAGCGCCCAAGACCCCCATTTCCAAAGGGCCAGCGTTGAAGATCAGTATGGCTATGGTCGGCACAGCCAGACTTGTTATTGAATCGCTAACCCACTCAACCGTCTCCCCACCCCATAATCGAACGAAGTCCCTATGACTCCATAACCTCCCCACAACGCTTCCTCTTTGCCTTGAGATTCTTCTCGTCGACTCCAGATGTCTCAGCATCAAGAGATAAGATGATGGAGTCTCGTGTGCCGACTTGGAAATACCGTCGCAGATTTCAATTGGTCGTAGTTGCACGATGAGATTGGATTTGGGGTTGACAAAATTATGTATCCTTCGATGTCTCGCGAGGTCGCATTCTTGTCACAACACTAGGAACGCCACAGTTACAGTATATCTATACTAGCCTGCGCTTTACATAATTCGTGAATCCCCTTGACAGACGTCAAAATGGTCATTGACGCCGTAGAGCAGACCGTTAAGCAAGATGCCGAAAACGTAGACAAATTCAGCATAGCGCTAGATCGACTCACCAAGAAGACCGTGAAGGTACTTCGACTCCTCTGCGAAAACGGTAACCCCACGACGGTCCTCGCATCCAGTATTACCCAGCGTGACCTAGCTCGAAAGCTACACGTAACGCGACAAGCACTCAGCGTACACATAACGAGGCTTACAGAAGCAGGATTAATTCAAGCAGGGCGGGGCTTCATCAATGTCACCGAGAACGGATTGAAAGCGACAGGGTACCACCATAACCCAGCAATATTGATCGTGCGTGTCGCTCCACAGAATCAGCTGGAGGCCTATGAGAAGATTAAGAGAATCCGGGCCTTTGAAATATTCCGAGTGGCAGGAGACGCAGACTTCGTCCTCGTCGTGGACCAACGAAACCTAGACAAGGTATTACAAGACCTCTACGCGGTACAAGGCATCATCGAGACAAGATCCCTTATAGCTACTGAAACTGTCAGAGAACCCTTACGGAACGAAAGCTAAGAAACCACGCCAGTTACTTGATCTACGTCGCGTTAACCCTGCTTAATCGCCTATATGACCGCCGCATCCCAAACCCATTCATTTGTCACCACGCCTAGGTTTTCGTCACGCAAGCAAACGCCTTGCAAACGTCTAGGCTGCGCCTATGAATCGTAGGTATATTTTTGCCTTACGCAAGGATAGCGCCCATACGCGTAAAGGTGTTAATTTCGCTCGCCTGGTTGAATATTACCTGGGCGCTTTATTTACAAGGTTTATGCAATATCTTGGTGAGGAAACTGGTGGAAATTATATGTGCGAACACTGCGACATACTTAGAGAAGTTTTGACCGAACTTACCGGTGCGAAGGTTGCGGCCGTAATTATGACGCGTACCGCAGCCAGGCTTCACGGGACCGACAGCGATCAATTTTCACGTAATTTTATCGTAGTCACAGCGTAGGCGGGTCCGCCCCTTCTAACCTCGGGGATCTCGCTTTTGATGACTGAAACGGTGCGAGTCTTCGATGAGTTTGCATGGAACAACAGCATAATCCGTGAAGTCTCCAGACAGCTTGACCCGACTAACATAAAGATCCTATCAACAATGGCTGAGGTTGGACCAAGAAACTTACTCGAGGTTTCTAGGCTTACAGGAATTCCGTTCACAACCGTCTATCACCGGATTTCTAAAATAGAATCAAAATCAGAGACCGTCGTAACTCTCATACCCAATGTTGCTAAACTGGGTATGGTTAGGTTGGTCGTTCTAGTCGCCTCGAAACCGGGTTTGGAGGACATAGTAACCCAAGCACTGAGAATTCCCAACTATTGGAGGGTTATCGAAAGGTGCGAAGGGGCGTTCACGCATCATTCAATTCAGACCGTGCCCGTGAAGTTCCTGAAAGCATTCAAGGATTACATTTCAACCATGTACGCCATGAACCTAATCAAGAGCTTCAGAATTATTCAAACCTCCGATTCATACTCGATCTTTCCTGACTTCTCAAGTTACAATTCAGCTTCAGGCGAATGGACATTCCATTGGGCCAAGTGGCTGAACGATCTCACAATGGGAACTCCAACAGAGACGATTCGGGACGAGCACGACGAACTGGTGAAGGTCGCAAAGATCGATCTCGAAATAATTGCGTATCTTCAGATAAACGGGCGCATGAACTTTACCGAGATCGCCAAAAAAATCAACGCTTCGCCGCAGGCCGTGAAATACCATTACGACAATAGGCTAGTTCCCAGCGGTGTGGTGGAGCAATTCCAATTCGATGTTGTCCCCTACCCAGTCGAGTTGTCCGCCTACCACGAATTCATGCTAGAATTCACGGATAGCACGGCAATGAATCGATTCTTCTCGTTAGCGAAGAAGTTGTTCTTCGTAGTTCACATTTCGAAGGCACTGCGTAAGACCACGCTTATGGTAAGGACGCTGATGATTAGCTCGCAGGTCGAGAAGATGTTTGCGTTCTTCTCTGAAATGGTTAACGTCGGGATCCTCAGCTCTTACTCAGCCGTTAGACTCAACGTGAATAGCAGGTTGCATCAGACAATATCCTTTGAACTGTTCGACGATGCCGAAGGATGGAAATGGGACGTCTACAACGTTCTGCTGGAGCTGAACAAGCTCTAAGACATGTGAACTCTCGTATTTCCCAGAAAGAATTCAGCCTTGTTTAGCCAGCGAGCCTATGTAGAGCCAATTCTGGTTCTGTTCCAGGAGATATTCAGGCGACCGGTCAGCTGGATTGCAGATTGAAGTTGCAGCCAGACCCTGTGTACGTCAGGGACTGAAAATTGATGGATTGATAGATTGAAGTCGAATAAACGAAGTAGATTACGTTGGATAATGGGTCTGGACTGTAAGCGCTCTGAACGTTACCGATTGATACTTTGAATGAGTTCGTTTGATTGTCAGGGATAACATAGAACGACCACGCGAACGAGTCCTTTGGGTGGATTACCAGGCCTGCTGTGGCCGATGTACCGAACGGCCCATGTTGGCTGGTCGAGATTGTTGCGTTAATTACTGACAATGTTACGTCCATTACGAGCGTCGTACCCCCCACGTTGTCTACTGACACTTGGACCGTCAGCGGCGGCGTCGGCGGACCGAAGCCGCAATAGTCGTAGTTAGTCTGGGTCAGCAGTTCATACCTGAGTTGTGGTTTTACCGTCCAACCCCAACCGTAGCCGCTTAAGATAACGATCAACACTGTGACAACAATGATCTTTTGGCCGTTATTCATGAGTACTTTTTCTGCTAACGGCCATTTAAGTCGTGAGTGAGAAGCCCCATCCTGTTACCGATTCGTGGGTGATCCATAAGAAATTGCTTCTCGCTTCCGACTTAAGCAACGAATGTGAAGCAAAACAAGGTTAAACCGAAGTCCTTAGAACCTATGTTGTCGGTGTCTGCCTTGAAGACCGTTATCGCTTCGTCAATGGTGCTTATAGTTGCGGTTATCGCCCTTGTTTTGCCTTGGTATCCTGTCACAACGAGCCAAGTGGTGCCTCAGACCGCTATTACGTATACAGTTCAGTTCGAGCTTTCAGCTACGGGTTATCAAATGGGGACGAGTTACAGCCTGCCTAATACGGTTGTAACCGAATATTCGCAAACTGCGGTTCCACCCTACACGACTCTTGGAGTGACAACGACGGCGACTGTTCTTGTTTTGTTAGCGTTAATAGTTGTATTATGCATCCTTTTTGAGAGACAGAAACGTTAACCCCTTTCGCAGCCGTCTCGAATAGGCCAACAGTTTCCAGTAGAATATTCCTAGATTAGCGATAGCCCCGAATGGAACCAAGTTAACAACTGGGTGTTTCGGTCCGCCCTAGAGATGTGGCTTCTACCTAGTAGAAATATTATATAGTTATCCTTTATGACTTACCCTCACCGCTACATTAAATACCTGGGCGACACACAGCACGCTTACAGAGGTGTTTGAGGATTGGCTAAGGGTCGGAAAGTTAAGATGAGTTTGAATGTTAATCACGACAAAAACTTAAGTTACGTAGGAAGCACGACAGAAGAAATGGTCGCTTAAGATTACTAGACGTGGGCGGTAATCGCCCTGTCTTTCTTTCTTTACTAACAGGCTTGTTAGATTGCTGGAAAGGATGTCTGAATAATTATCCAAGTGTGTTTCGTTTCCATCATCAAGTCCTAGCCTAGCTTGGTTCATGCGTAGTTCTTCTTTTACGTAGGGTGAACAACGATACAGCAATAACGACGATAACCAACACCCCGATCGCCAAAGCACCTATCCCTCCGCCATAGTTTGTGTGAGCTTGTGTTTGTGTGAATCGAACCACCAAGGTTGACACCGCAGTCAATGTATCCGTTCTCGTTACGGTTAACTGAACTGTCGATGTGGATGTGGAGGAAGAAAGAATAGATGCTGTAAATTGCTGACTCGTAGCTGATGGAATGGAAGCCACTGCAAGAATTATGATTAGAATTAAGAGAACCGTCGAACAGAAACCTTTGGCTAGTTTTGGTACCACTGGATTTGACCAGCCAATTATAATCCTAATCGAGACTGCCGATAAACGCTTCACAACTAGAGAGAGATATGGTCCTGGCTTAGAACAAGCGGCTCTCTTGGGACTGGCTATCCGACCTCAGCCACCTCGAATGCGGTTCCTGCCTGATTCAGCCCTTGAGGTGCCACAATTATGTTGCCGTTGTTCAGTCATGCTTAGCGGCGAGGCATTGTTTTGAAGGAGTGACCCAGCTACATTGTTCACTGCTGCGGTGCAATACATGAATTTGGTAACGTTTAGAATTCTAAGTTAGCAAACGACGTAACAATAAGGCAGGGGCAGTCTTAACCGAAACTAAGCTAGAATTACACTCCACTATCCTTGTTAGAGCTATTGACCGTGGCCTCGAAGAGGCCAACTAAATTCGGCAATAACATATGGCTTAATCCTGATTCAAAATGCGAGCCGCAAAACTGCAAAGTCTTAAGAAGAAAGCCAACGAATTTTGATACGTCTGAGGCGTTGGGCCCTGGCGCTTAAGCTAGCTTCCTGCATGGTTTTAGTAGCATTGGTTGCTTCTCTCAGCGTAGCCGTCCCTAATCAGACTTCGACCACGACGATAACTAATCTCGGCACTTACGTTACAGTCCAAATGGGACTGGGGGACTTCACCCTACCGATCGTTGACCGTAACGGTCTCACTGGTAAGACTCTGACCTTGTCAGACTTTCGAGGTAAGGTTATTGCGTTAGAGTTCATGGCACCTTGGTGTCCTCCATGCCAGCAGTCTGCATCATTCATGGAGAGCCTGTACAACAACTACACCTACAAGGGCGTTGTATTCATAGCGGTCGCCGTCGGATGGCCGCCCTGCTGTGGACACAAGAATGTGACTATAACACAGTTCCTCAGCACGTACCATTCGAGCCTGACTTATGTATACGACTCAGGGTCCATTATCAGTACTGCTTACAATATTACCGACGTTCCGACCCTTTTCGTTCTTTCTAGGACTGGAGCAGTAGAAACTCGGCTGCAAGATGTGGAGCTTATACAGCAACATGCTTCAGCCGCTATTGACGCTGCGCTAGCCCAAGTCGTTGTGACGATGACGTATCAAACATCTACGCTTAGCAGTTTCCAGAGTTTGCAGCCGTCACAGAACTTAGCAACTAGCGTTGCTCAGACAGGTGGCCAGAACCCCATACCAGGTTTTTCAATCGACTCGATTGTATTGGGGCTTATAGTGGGATTTGTTCTTCTACTTATTACGAGAAAATCAGCTTTCAAAGGGAAATCGACGAGTTAACGCGTTGTTAAACTCTGACTTCTGCAATAAATGTGGAACAAAACAATCGTGATACGAGGTTAAGGTCGTGGCTTCGAAAGAGGCCAATCTATTTCTAATAGAAAATATTTCCCTAGAGTTAGTGATAACTCCGAAACTGAGTTAGGGCAACCTCTACGGTTGATGGCTCAATTATTCTGCTGGTTATCAACGAGTCAAGTTCGCTTTGTTAAAGGAACATTGTTGTTCCGCCTTTCAAGGCAGTCGAAAACTATAGCAGTATTATTATGTTCAGGAACCGCCATCTGCGGTAGGGTTCGTGTTCTTGAGACGTGTGACGGCTGAGCTTGAGCTACTAGTAGTCCTGTTCATGTTTCTCTTCGTTTACGTGCCGTTGCCTGTTCACGGTTCAGCAACCCTAGTCCAACAGAATAATGGTGGTAATAATTCTTGTCTGGGGTGCGGGAATTCTGTCGCAATATCGTTTTCGAATCCTGTTGTTGCGGGAAATACTATAGTCGCTGGAATAACCTCAGTTGTTTGCTGCTCTGTCACTCTGGTCAGCATCAGCGATACTCTACACTCAACATTCACTCAAGCTGTTCAGAACAACAATGGCGGTAAGGACTTTGTTTACATCTACTACGCTACTCTTGTTTCGAGCGGCTCCGATACGATTACAGTAACATTTCCTGGTAATGTAGGTGGTCAGAATCTGTATATCTACGAGGTTTCAGGCGTGACGACCACAGGCGTTGCAACAGGCATCGGTCAGGGCGTTGGCACTTCAGCTGCCACGACCTCCACCTCGTTCCAAGGTGGAGCTTTCCTTCTTGGGATTGTAGCAGTAGATAGCGGTGGCAATACATGGACGGCTGGAACTGGGTTCACTCCGTCCACTGACAACACTGGACATCAGTTTTCGTTCGCTGAGTGGTCCGACCCCCCGCTTTCACCAACAACTTTCCAAGCAGGCCTTAGACTGAATGTCTGGGCTGAGGTTGGAATAGCCCTCAACCCCGCACCAACCCCCCCGCCTCCACCAATCCCAGAATACCCATTCGGGTTAGCGGTACTAGCAATCTTCATGATAATCGGGTACGGCGTGATTAGACGCCCAACACGAAGCAACTCCCGTTAAGCTCGTTGGGCCGAAGGCCCAATAATTTCTATTGAAACTATTTCCCCTCGGTGATAGCTTCGGACTGGAATTAAGTCAACAAGAAGTTTTGGCGCTGGTTAACAAGGTGGACGTGGGAGGGTAAGTAGGAATTAGGACTAGAATCGGCCCAAAATAATTCGGGGTCAGTCAAACCTCTGGAAAATGAATCGGGTCGGTGTGTTGGCCGTAACCCACCTTCTGTTTTAGGCGACATTCATCTAATCGGGATACCCGCGCCTCGGGCGGGTCTCATTGGCGCCTATTATCCCTTTCACGACGTGGGCGGGCATTTCACCCTTACCGCCAGCCTCATCAGCGCAAGCGCATCATTTTTCGCGGCTAGCGGAGGTTTTCTTTCTGCGCCCTGACCCGACCTCTCAGCCGACACCTCACAGTGCCACGCGTCCGCCGCGTGGGTGGAGTTTCCTCAAGCCCATCACGTTCAGGGCCCGGAGTCGCTCGCCAACTCGCCGACCCGACGGACTAGCTGCGGAACGAGATAATCAAACATTACGGAACACTGCATAGGTCCGAATTTAGGAAAGAGAAAATAAAAAAAGAGTAGCGGGGCGGGAGTTACTTCGATCGCATCGCGAGAATAAACCCGATGCCACCGAGAGTAAACCCGATTAGGGCTAGTAGAAGGAAGGCAGCTATTGGTTCCGTATAGAATTGGAGTACGTTCACATGCACTTGACCTGTCGACCATCCCTGTCCGCCGAACGCGACTGGTTGCATGCCAGCACCACCAAGGTAACCTCCAACCATCGCTAGGATAGCAGCCCCGGCCACACCAACGTTTCCGAGGACTAAGTGCACCCAGGCAAGCACCTTCGACGCTCCAGTGTATGACTTGCCGAGGACTGATTCAATGTAGAAGTAGAAAAGTGAAGTGACGGCCATAGCGACAACGCCGACAATGATGTACATCATGTAACCCATAATGAACCACATTCCAGCTTCGCCGCCCGCGATCACTCGCGACACAGCTACTGGGTATAGTCCGATCTGGTCACCGAAGCCACCGAGGAAAGTAATGAGCGCCGCGACAGCACCTTGAATTATTGCTGCATAGAGAAAGAGCCCCGCCATTTTGCTAGATTTTCCTTTTAGTTCCATTTTCATCCACTAAAACATAGTAAATACTACGCACGTAATATAGCTTGTGTGTATATGTTTTTCATAGATTATAGCCTGAAAAACCTCCTAACGTTCAATTTACCTAATTACTTCACTCGACGGTGTTCTTCTATCATTATGTCCGATTCCTACTGGAGGAAAGATGCGATTAATTGGTTCTGAAAGATGGAACCGCGCTGGAGGATAAGGACACGGGAAGTGGAATTCTGTTAACGAAAGCCAAATCCACTTTGGACCTAGTTGGAACTGGAAGGCGTTCTCAGAAGGAAGTCTTCATGATTCTGGACAAAATAAGAGATGAAGGTGGACGTTAAGAGGCGAGTCTTATACGACACGCGATTCATTGCAACCACATACTATCCCAAGAACGAGGAGGAAGCGGCTGGGATTCGACGCGAGCTAACAGGTACCATACCACAATAGCAGTCCTTGAACCCGCGAAAGGCAACTACTTGGACCCAATTGAAGTGGTAAGCGAAGCAAGCGTTGGACTGAACGACGGGCTCTCATATGTTCTGACGAAAGCTACGGGGACAAGAGAGATATACGGTTTCGATCGGCACTTCGATCGGTTCGATGATATCGAACGAATATGTGAATAGGTTATGAAAAAATAAGTTAGGTTGTGCGGGCGGTCGGAACGTGACATTGTTCTCTTCAAATAGCGGGGACAACCGGAACTACTCAGAGCAACCCGATTCCCTTGTCTGCATTTCCTAGCCTAATCTTCTAGTGGACGAGATATGTCCAAGAGTGACCGCCTACGCACTTCTCGTTTTGTCGACGTTACAGGTAAATGAAGCCAATGAGTCTACACGTTAACAGACCGTTACGTTGGTCTCACGGTTAGGGCTGGATTTGAGCGGTGTGGTTACTCGGGTGCTTGCTCGAAAGGTCTTCTGCGGTCCTAGTCTAACAAGCATAAGCTTTGAGAGACATACTCTTGAGGCCAACTGGTCCTGCGAATGGAATAGATGACTAGCTTAGCAAGCGATTGTATCTGAGTAGGTTCACGTATCTCTCTAGTACGTTTCGACTTTTAGTTCAGGTATCCCAGCGAAATCTTTTCTGTTTCGAGTTAGCAGAGGTTCATTATTCTGGATCGCGATACCTGCGAGCATGGCGTCTTCGGGATCAATCTTACTTTTCTCTTTGACGCGTTGGGCTTAAATTATCCCGGCTTTGGATGCAGACGCGGCGTCTAAG
>Ga0326727_10009021_pt1 | contig 24892 bp, 18 predicted proteins | sample MB2enrmetagenome_FD_207643 | JGI IMG/M metagenome (GOLD analysis project Ga0326727, IMG submission 207643) | Lab enriched peat soil microbial communities from McLean, Ithaca, NY, United States - MB29MY | ecosystem: Environmental > Terrestrial > Soil > Wetlands > Peat | place: USA: New York... | reverse complement strand
ACAAGCACATTCTACACCTAATGGCATTCGCCGTCCAGCTATTTACTGGCTACACTGAGTGACCGTTCCGCGCCTATCCGCGCTGGCCAGAGCAGGTTTCAACCGCTAAACGCGTCGTAACTTCGGCCTAATCCCCCGTGGACCATTCCCGGGGGGTCATATGGTTCCCGCGATGCAATGACCGTCCGCTCCTTCCCCAACGGGTTCAGCCCCCCACGGTGCCGCAGCCCGGCGGGTACGAGGCCACGAAGGTCTTGCTGAAGAGCGTGGCTGAGCTGCTGGCAGCGCTGAACCCGAAGAAATTGGCTTCCGCGCCGGCGGTCGCCTCCACCTCCAGCTCACGCGCGTCACAGCCCGTGGTAACACCCACCGCGCCGGAATTGCCTCCTACCTGGATGGCGGTATCGGCGACCAGGTCGACGAAGCCCGCGACGTTGAGGCCCTTGACCCCCAGGCCAAGCTCGATCTGGGGGACCTGGGCTCCCAGGACCAGGCTGACCGGCCCGCTCAGGATGGCGTTCGCGCGGTCAAGGAGGACCTTGCCGATCCCCTGGACCACTCCGGTCCCAGTCGTGGCACCACTGGCCGACGTGCTAAAGCCGGCGTTGCCGTCGTAATTGATTGTGTAGCTGCCCGAAATCGACTGGTTCTTGTTCGAGAACCCGACGGTCACGTAGAACGCTGTCTTCACGCCGAGGAAGAAGGGGATCCCGCCGATGACGAAGGGGACTGTGATCTCTCCGGGGAGGGTGAGCTTGAACCCGCCGGCGGCCCCCAGACCGAATGCGGTCAGAGGCTTCAGCTCGTATGAGAGAGTGAACTGGCCCTTCAGGCCATTGATCTGCATCTTGGCCGAGCCCAAATGCCCCTGGCTCACGTCGATCCCGCCAGCCGTGATGAGGTTCTGCAGGGTGCCGCTGACGGTGGCCGATACCTCGACGGGCGAGGACTTGCTGAGCGTTATCGTGATCGAGACGGCACTGCCGACGGGTTTGAACGCGATCTTGTAGCTGTAACTCCCCGCCTTGCCCTTGAGCGTCACGCCGCCGGCGCTGAGCGCGTCGAGCCCAAAGCGGGGGGCGACAGAACCCAGCAAGGCCGCCGGTCTGCTCGGGCCTTGATAATTGACGCTTGCCGGAGCCCGGGCCGCGTTCTCGAGGGGTACGCCAGGGCCCTGGACGGCGAACGCGTTGGCGAAGTCGATAGGAGTGTCCCAAGAAATCGCGCCATTTGTGAGCAGGTCGGTAATGGACGCTGGTGCCGTGCCCACTACGAAGCCAGTCGGGCCCGCCGCAACGCTGGTAACCAGGCGGACGGCTGTGCCCTGGAGAAGCATGACGCTGCCCTTCTTGAGCTTCGCCAGCGCTCCGGTGGACGAGGCGAAGGTATAGGTGGACCCATCGGGCGAAACCGACCGCAGGTCCGCAGCCACTGTGGCTGCCGGGACCACAACGGTTTGCGGCGTGTACTGAATCCCTACCGCCCGTGTCCCCGCGGCACTCAATACCGGTTGGGCTGTTGCCGCCGGCACCGGACCGATCTGGCTGCCAACCCCCAGGGCGAATGTGAGCAGCGATGTTGCCAGTACCGTGCCGGCGTGGTAGGTGTGGTGCCGGGCCGAGTACCGGGTACCGATCGGCAACGACCATTTGGACGAACGGCTGGCCTGTGTGTTATCGCCGGTCTTGCGAGCCTCTACAGTCAAGTTCGTTCTCCTTCTGGAAAGAGCACGGCCCGAAGTCCGTACGTCCTATCGATCGTAGTTGGCCCCCCAGTACCTTCCGGCCTTGCCGGGGCTTTCGTCCCGAGCAGGGCGCACTTCGCCAACGGGACGATTGGTGAGTTGCCCAGGCGAGCACCCGGGGATCCGGGGGCGTCAGCTCAGGAAACCGCGTAGCAGGGCAGCCGTCGCAGAGAGGTGCTCGGCCATCGCCTGCCGGGCCCTCTCAGTGTCGCCGTCGACGATGGCGCCGACGATCCTGGCCTGCTGCTCCTCGGAGTGCCGGATGTTGCGCTCGACCGAAGGGATTGCATCCAAGAAGGCGTTGACGCGCATCCGGATCTTGGCCACCGCAGCAGTCAGTGACGGGGATCCAGCGACTTCGGCGACGGTCATGTGCAGGCGGGAATCAAAACGCCTGTATTCGGTGACGTCCTTGGTCGGGGCGCAGTTATGCAGGCAAGAGTTCAAGTGGTCGGCGTTTGCCACGTCGGGCCCGTTCCGGGCAGCCTGTTCAGCGGCGCCAACTTCGAGCACCTCGCGAAGTACCAATGTGTCCTCCAAGTCGGCGCTGGTCTGTCCGGCCCGGCGCCGGGCCGCGCCTCTGTTCAATTTTGACAGGACCGGGCTGACAAAAGTGCCACCGTAGCGGCCGCGCCGTGAAACGACGTAGCCGCTCAGTTGCAGGGCGCGGACCGCCTCGCGCAGAGTTCCCCGGCTAACCGACAGGCGTTCGGCCAGTTCGCGTTCAGGCGGCAGCCTCGTCCCTGGCGCTGCAATCCCGAGCTTTATGGCACTGAGCAGGCGTTCGACGGTCTCTTCAAAGGCGTTGCCGTCCCGGACGGGCCGCAACAGCGCCTCATAGGCACGACCGGCGAGCGCCAATCCAGGCCCGTCGCCCCCTGGTGCTACGCCTACAAGGGCATCGCTGCTTGCCACCGCGCTCCCCCCCGTCATTCAACCCGGCCAGCGGTAGTCCACGAGACCCACAGAGGGGTCACGTAGGCGCCCGAGATGCCACCGTCCACCAGGAACGTCGATGCCGTGACAAACGATGCGTCGTCGCTGGCAAGGAACGCCACCGCCGCCGCGATCTCCTCCGGCTCGGCGAAGCGCCCGGCGGGAACGTGGACCAGGCGCCGCGCGGCACGCCCCGGGTCCTTGGCGAACAACTCCTGCAGTAGCGGCGTGTTGACCGGTCCCGGGCAAATGGCATTGACTCTTATGCCTTCTCGGGCGAACTGCACGCCGAGTTCCCGGGACATGGCCAGGACGCCGCCCTTGGAAGCGGTGTAGGAGATCTGCGACGTGGCGGAACCGAGCACGGCGACGAAAGAGGCAGTGTTGATTATCGATCCCTTGCCGGCGCGCTGCATGTAGGGGATCACCGCCTGGCAGCACAGGTAAACCGACGTGAGGTTGACCTCCTGGACCCGGCGCCACGCATCGATGCCTGTTGTGAGTATCGAATCATCTTCGGGGGGGGAAATACCGGCGTTGTTGAACGCGATGTCTATCCGCCCGTAAGCGTCATGAGCGGCACGGTAGAGCCCCTCAACGTCGGCGCCGCTGGCCACGTCCGCCCGGAAGAACAACCCGTCGACTTCGTCAGCGGCCCGCTTCCCGTTGTCGGTGTCAACGTCCGCCACGACGACCTTGGCACCCTCCGAAGCAAGCCGCTGTACTGTCGCCAACCCGATACCGCCGGCCCCGCCCGTGACCACGGCGACCCGTCCCTCGAGGCGACGGCAAGCAGGCTGTCCCATTCCTATCCCTCCGTTGCGATGAAAACGTTCTTTATCTCACTGAATGAGTCGGTCGCGTCCGGGCCGAGCTCGCGCCCCAGGCCTGACTGCTTGAACCCGCCAAAGGGAGTCCAGTACCGCACCGATGAGTGCGAGTTGACCGACAGGTTGCCCGACTCGACGGCCCGCGCCACGCGCATCGCCCGCCCCAGGTTTTCCGTCCAGATGGAGCCGGATAGGCCGTACTCGGTGTCGTTCGCGATGCAGATGGCCTCGGCTTCGTCTTCGAAGGGGGTTACTGTCACCACCGGGCCGAAGATTTCCTCCCGGAAGGCTGGGGAGCCGGCATCGACCGGTGCCAGGACCGTCGGCGGGTACCAGTACCCGGGCCCGTCGGGACAATTGCCACGGAACGCGACGGCCGTGCCATCGGGGACGTAGGAAGCGACGCGCCGGCGGTGTTGGGCGCTTATGAGCGGGCCCATCTGGCTCGACCCCAGCGCTGGGTCCTCGACTCTCACGGCCTTTACGGCCGCTTCGAATTGCTCCATGAAACGGTCGAATACAACACTTTCGACCAGTATGCGCGAACGGGCGCAGCAGTCCTGGCCGGCGTTGTCGAATACGCTCATGGGCGCGGTGGCGGCGGCTCGTTCGAGGTCAGCGTCGGCGAACACGATGTTGGCACTCTTGCCGCCGAGCTCCAGCGTCACCCGTTTCACCTGCTCGGCACAGCCGGACATGACGCCCTTGCCCACTTCGGTTGACCCCGTGAAAACGATCTTGCGTACGTCGGGGTGGCTGACGAACCGCTCACCCACCACTGATCCCTGGCCGGTGATGACTGTAAAGGTGTGTTCGGGCAGCCCCGCTTCGAGCGCCAACCCACTGAGGCGCATCGCCGTCAAGGGGGTGAGCTCGGCCGGTTTCAGGACCACGGTGTTGCCGGCGGCGAGGGCCGGGGCAAAGCCCCAACCGGCGATCGGCATCGGGAAATTCCAGGGAACGATCACACCCACGACCCCGAGAGGCTCCTTGAACGTGATGTCGACCCCACCGGGTACCGGGATCTGGCGCCCGAAGAGCCGCTCGGGGGCCGCAGAGTAGTAGTTGAGGACGTCGCGCACATTACCCGCCTCCCAGCGGGCGTTGCTGATCGTGTGCCCGGAGTTGCGCACTTCGAGCTGGGCGAGCTCTTCACGGCTGGCGTCGACGGCCTCGGAGAGCCGGCGCAGGAGGCGGCCACGGTCCGCCGGCGCCATCCGGCGCCACGGCCCAAAGGCAGCCCGCGCCTTGGCGATGGCAAGGTCTACCTCCTCAAGTTCGGTGCGGGGGACGTCGGCTATGGTCTCCTCGTTGGCCGGGTTGACGATGGCGGTCATCGGCGGGGGCTTTCGACGGTGCCGGTTGAGCCCCTTGAACCGGGGCGTTGGGACTGGCGTGCATCGCGGCAACGCACGGCCGCGCCCACCAGGGCGGCGAACAGCCGGCCATCAGCCGGGTTGTCCTCGGGGTGCCACTGGACGCCCACCACGAACCTGTTCCCCGGGATCTCGACGGCCTCGACGGTGCCATCGGTCGCGAAGCCGACTGCGACCATCCGGTCGCCCAGCCGCCCGACGGCTTGGTGATGGTGGCAAAGGCCTTCCGTCTCCGAGCCCAAGATGGCACCTACGGCACTGGCAGGGTCCAGGGTTATCCGGTTGGCGGTCATGTGGCCAAGAGCGGCGCGATGGTTATCGCGACCGAGCATGTCGGGAAGGTGCTGGTGAAGGGTGCCGCCCATGCTGACGTTGAGCACCTGCAGCCCCCTGCAGATAGCCAGCAGGGGCAGGTCGCGCTGGACCGCGCCCCGGCACAGGGCCATCTCGAAAGCGTCGCGTTCCTGGCGAGGCCGATCGGTCTCGTTGTGCGCCTCGGCACCGTACGTGGCCGGGTCGACGTCAGGTCCGCCGATGATGACGAGCCCGTCCACCACGTCCATGACGGTGGCCGCGCCGGCGGTGGCGACCGGTGTTGGGGGCAGCAGGACGGGGCAGCCGCCGGCCCTGACCACAGCTTGGACGTAGCTGCTGGGGACGAGGGCGGCGGGCTCGTCCCACGCACCGAAGCGGGCCTGTTCGACGTACGTCGAGAGGCCGATCAGCGCAGGCACGGTCCCAGCGCCCGGTTTAGAGCCGCTCGAAGCCACGGAACCTTTCCCAATCGGTGACTGTGCTGTTGAAGGCGTCGAGTTCGACGCGGGCTGCATTGAGGTAGTGGTCGATCACGGTTTGGCTGAAAGCATCGAGGGCCAGTTTGCTCTTACCCAGCAGCCGCGCTGCTTCCCGCAGTGTAGTGGGCACCCTCGGGCAATCCGATGCATAGGCGTTCCCGACAATCTCGGGAGCCAGCTCCAATTCTGAGTCGATGCCGTGGAGCCCGGCGGCTATGAGCGCGGCCACAGCCAAGTAGGGGTTGACATCCCCGCCCGGGATGCGGCATTCCATCCGTAGCGAAGGACCATAGCCCACGACACGGAAGGCGCATGTGCGGTTGTCGCGGCCCCAGGCCACTGCCGTCGGGGCGAAGCTCCCCGGTACGAAGCGTTTGTAGCTGTTGATGTTGGGGGCGTAGAAGTAGGTGAGTTCCCGGGCGCACGCCAGCTGCCCGGCGATAAAGCTTTCCATCAGTGGCGAGAAGCCGTGCACGCTGTCCCCGGCCATGACCATGTCGTCGGCCGTCGACCGCAGGCTGATGTGGATGTGGCAGGAGTTGCCCTCGGCCTCGTTCCATTTGGGCATGAAGGTGAGGCTCATGCCTTCCTGGTGGGCGATCTCCTTGGCCCCGGTCTTGTAGATGGTGTGATTGTCGCAGGTGGTAAGGGCGTCAGCGAAGCGGAAGGCGATCTCGTGCTGGCCGAGGTTACACTCGCCCTTGGCCGATTCGACGTACATGCCGGCACCTGTCATTTCGTTGCGGATGCGCCGGAGCAGGTGCTCGACCCGGCTCGTGCCGATGATCGAGTAGTCGACGTTGTACTGGTTGGCTGGCGTGAGCTTGTTGTACCCGAGCTGCCACGCCTCCTCGTAGGAGTCCTGGAAGGTGATGAACTCGAGCTCGGTCCCCACATGGGCGACAAGGTCGCGCGCCGTCAAGCGCGCGACCTGTCGTTGGAGGACCTGACGGGGGGACTGCTCCACCGGGGTGCCGTCCCCCCATTCGAGGTCGCAAAGCACCAGCGCGGTGCCCGAGTTCCACGGCATCAGGCGGAGCGTCGACAGGTCCGGGCGCATCACGAAGTCGCCGTAGCCGCGTTCCCACGACGACATCGAGTACCCATCGACCGTTCGCATGTCGACGTCCACCGCCAGCAGGTAATTGCACGCCTCGGCCGCGTGCGGCGCAACCTCTTCGAGGAAGTACCGGGCCGAGCAGCGCTTGCCCTGCAGGCGGCCCTGCATGTCGGTTATGGCGACGACGACGGTGTCGACGGTGCCGTTTTGCGCGAGAGTTCTGAGGTCGTCGAGGTTCAAGGGCACCGTCTGCTTACTCGAACTCGAGGCCGGCCTCGATAAGGGCCAATTGGTCAGGCGTGCCCTGCACCTTCGGCCCGGTGAACCACTTGCGGGCGCTCAACAACCAGTAGCCTCCCGAGAACACCAGGACTACGCCGACGGCGACTGGTGCGTAGTTGAAATTGTCGTGGTTTATGGTACCGAAGGCCACCTCTGGGAGCATGAACAGGACCGAGATGAACCCCACCCAGGCTATCCCGAGCCAACCCACGAGCGGGCTCCAGCGACCGAGCGACCAACGCCCGCCGTTCCAGTCCTTTCCTTGCAGCCTCCGGAGCAGGGTGGGAAGAACGTAGGCGATGTAGAGACCGATCGTTGCGATCGACGTGACTGCGGCGTAGGCGACGCTGCTCCACATCGATGGCACGGCCAGGATGAAGGCAAAGAGGACACAGAACCAGATCGAGTTCGTTGGTGTCCTCGTCTGGCGGTTGATTTGATGCCACAGACGGTGCCCTGGCACCGCACCGTCCCGGCTGAAGGCGAACAGCATCCTGGAGTTCGCCGTCACGGATGCCATCCCGCAGAAGCCTTGCGCTACGACGGCGATGAGCAGGAGCAGCTCCGCTCCGACACGCGAAAGTGCGGAAGTCCAGATGGCAACGGGGGCGGCAAAGTTGCCGGCCACGGTGGCGTAGGCCGCCGCTTTCGTCGGGATCACCGATGTGATAGCGAGGATCAGGATCCAGCCGGCAACGAGCGAGATGGCGATCGAGTTCACGATCCCTTTCGGCGCCGCCAGGTCGGCGTTGTGAGTCTCCTCCGACATGTGGGCCGAAGCATCGTAGCCCGTGAAGGTGTACTGCGCCATGAGGAGCCCGAGCATGAACACGTAGATCGGGACACCCAGGGTCGACTCGTTCTTGAACTTGGTGAAGATGAACGCCAGTGATGCGTGGTGGCTCGGGATCAGGAACAGGACGACGGCTATTACGGCCACACCGAGAACGTGCCACCAGGCGCTGACGTCCGAAAGCAGGGCGACGATCTGGACGCCGAACGTGTTGAGGGCCCCATGGACGAGCAGGATCGCAGCGTAGATCCATAGCACATGGCCCGGGGTGTTCGGGTAGCCGGCAGTCATGTTCAGCAGGACGGTGAAGAAAGTCGCAAACCCATAGTCGATGCCAGCGGTAATGGCAACCTGCCCGAGCAGGTTGAACCACCCCGTGAACCAGCTCCAGGCGCCCGGGTTGTTCTTCGAGAGCTTGGCGGACCAGTAGTAGAGGCCGCCGGCGGTCGGGTAGGCCGAAGCGATCTCCGCCATGCCCAAGCCGACGATCAGGGTCATTGCGCCGACGACGACCCAACCCCACACGATGTCCACCGGTCCCCCGTACTGCATCCCGAAGTAGTAGAGCGTCAGGCAACCGGACAAGACGGAGATGATCGTGAATGACACTGCAAAGTTGGAAAAGCCGCTCATGCGGCGCTTCAGCTCCTGGGCATAGCCGAGCTCATGGAGGCGGGTCTCGTCGCTGACGACGATGATGCCGCGATCCGATGGCGGGGCCGCGATTACTTGTTCCGGCACCGAACCTCCTTGTGATCAATGGGCTATGGACAGTCCATTGAGGCACTCATTGTGGGCCCGGAACGAGGTACTGTCAATAGGTCGAACACAGCTTCTCTGGATTACCTCTATCATGATGTTTGCTCAACCTGTCTACAGGGTCGCTGGTAGAGCCAGGCCTTGCCCTGGTGCCCTGGCGCGGGCCGGGAGCTCGCCCGTCCGGGCCAGACGCGCGATCAGATTTCGGAGGCACCCGGGCACTTACCGCCCATGGCCCCGGCGGTTGCGCGCTGTTCTTTCTGGGTGCCTCCGGGTGCCGGTCCCCCGGGGAGCATGATGGTCGGATGAACCACGAGGAGTTAGCCAGGCGTGTCCAGGAGGCCTGTTACCTGCGAGGGCACTTCGTCCTGCGTTCGGGCCAGGTGACCGATTTCTACTTCGACAAGTACCTCTTCGAATCCGACCCGTTGCTCCTGCGAGCGGTCGCCGATCTGGCCGTCCCTCTGGTGCCCCGCGCGACCGAAGTACTGGCCGGCCTCGAGCTGGGCGGGGTACCCATTTCTACGGCACTGTCCCTGCTTACCGGGCTCCCCCAGGTGCTGGTACGCAAGGAGGCTAAAACCTATGGCACGGCCAAGCTCGCTGAGGGCCCCAGTATCGCCGGCCGGCGACTGCTGGTGGTCGAGGACATAATCACGACGGGCGGGCAAGTGGCCATGTCCACCGAGGATCTTCGTGCCCGGGGCGCGATTGTCGACGCCGTGCTCTGCGTTATCGACCGACGCCCGGAGCCAACCGGTATCCCGGAGAAGCTGGCCGCTGTCGGTCTCTCGATGATCGCCTTGTTCAATTTGCAGGACCTTGTCGGCACCAATCGGCATTAGCGATTGCCTCGGGCCCAACCGAGCTCGATCGCCAGTTCGACCTCGTCGTGCACTTCGATCCCGAAGTGCCCGACGCCCGGCACCTGAGGCTTTGTTTGGCGGGCCCGGTCAATGGCACCAGGGTGGACAGCTACCAGGCGCAGGCCACGGCGCTGGTAGAAGCGGACCGCATCGAGGTTGTCGTTGCTCGTAACCAGCCAGAGGCGCCGGCAGCCCTCAGACCTTGCCAAACTGACAGCAGATTCCAACAGGGCGCTGCCTATCCCGCACTGTGGTACTGAGGCGTCGAGGGTGACGACCTCCAACTGGTCACCTTCGAGGCGATAGGTAACCAAACCGAGGCGCTCGCCTTGGGTGCCGGTCGCCACCAACGCGGGCAGAAGGTCGGGGGCATGCAGACGCCCACGGCTGACAACCCTGGTTGAGCCCCAACGCTCTACAAGCAGCTGAACGATCCACGACCGGTCGGCCTCCACCGCCGGCCGGACGGAGACCGGCCGGCCTGGCACTTGGCGTTCCACGGGCCTCCCTCCTGCACCCCGATCCTAGAACGGAGCCTGACCGGTCACGTCCTACCTGGAGTGGGGCCCTCCCGGTCGCCCCGCCGGGGCGAGCCGGTGCCGGCCTGGGCGCCAGGCTAAAGTAGGCACTCGTGCCGGCGCTTCATTTGCCTAAATAGGAGGAGAACCTTGACTTGGCTCCCAGCTGCAGGCCGCTATGAGACCATGACCTATCGCCGCTGCGGGCGGAGCGGGTTGTTGCTCCCGGCGATTTCGCTCGGTTTGTGGCAAAACTTCGGAGCCGCACGGCCCTTGGAGTCGTCTCGGGCCATCCTGCGCCGTGCCTTTGACCTTGGGATAACCCACTTCGACCTGGCCAATAACTATGGGCCGCCTTACGGCTCAGCGGAGGAGACATTCGGCCGGGTACTCGCTTCCGACTTCCGAGGCTTTCGCGACGAATTAGTCATATCCACCAAAGCTGGCTACGATATGTGGCCGGGCCCGTATGGGGACAGGGGCTCGCGCAAGTACTTGCTGGCTAGCTTGGACCAGAGCTTGCACCGCATGGGCCTGGACTATGTCGACATCTTCTACTCGCACCGCCTTGACCCGGACACGCCGCTCGAAGAGACGCTGGGCGCGCTTGATGCGGCTGTCAGGCAGGGAAAGGCGCTGTATGCGGGCATCTCGTCGTACTCGGCGGCTAAAACCCGCGAAGCAGCTGGCATCATGACGGGGTTGGGCACCAGGCTCCTTATCCACCAACCTTCGTACTCGCTCTTCAATCGTTGGATCGAGCCGGGCCTGCTCGACGTGCTCGGCGAAGAGGGCATCGGGTGCATCGCCTTTTCGCCACTGGCGCAGGGCCTCCTCACCGACCGCTACCTGGGCGGCGTGCCCGAAGGTTCTCGGGCAAGCGAGAGCGGGTCGTTCAGGCCCGAAATGCTCAGCGAGCAAAACTTGGCCAAAGTCAGGGGCCTGGCAGCTATTGCCGAAAGCCGCGGCCAGCATTTGTCCCAGTTGGCCCTGGCCTGGGTGCTCCGCGACCCCCGGGTGACTTCGGCGCTGGTAGGTGTCAGCAGCATCGCTCAACTCGAGGCCAACGTGCAGACATTGCGGCGGCTCGACTTCACCAGCCAGGAGCTGGTCGAGATCGACCGCTACGCAAGCGAAGCCGGCGTCAATATCTGGGCACGCTCGAGCGCAAGTTGACGAGCGTTCGTACCGGGGCCATCCCGGGGCTAAAGGACGGCCCCGAGCTGCCAGGGAGTGAACTCCTCTTCCCCGAAGCCGAGTTCTTCACTCTTGGTCCTTTGCCCTGACGCCACCGCGAGCACGAGGTCAAAAATGTCCCGGCCGGCACCCTCGACGGTCGCTTCGCCGTCGAGAATTGGCCCACAGTTAACGTCCATATCCCCAGGCATCCGCCCGTATGTCCCGCTGTTGGTGGCCAGCTTTATGCACGGTGCTGGTTTAGAGCCGAACACCGACCCGCGCCCGGTTGTGAAGCAGACTACGTTGGCCCCGCCGGCCACCATCCCGGTGACCGAAACGGGGTCATAACCAGGCGTGTCCATGAATACGAAACCTTTCTTGTCGATTATCTCGGCGTACTCGTAAACTGCGGTCAGGTTGCTGGTCCCTCCTTTTGCCACCGCGCCGAGCGATTTTTCGAGGATCGTGGTGAGGCCGCCTTCTTTGTTCCCGGGCGATGGGTTGTTGTCGAGGCTGGCCCCGCAGCCTTTGACGTAGTTCTCCCACCAGCGGATCCTCTGCACCAATCGCTCGCCGATCTCCCGGCTTGCGGCCCGGCGCGTCAGGAGGTGCTCGGCGCCGTAGATCTCGGGGGTCTCGCCCAGTACGGCTGTGCCGCCCTGTTGCACCAGGATGTCGGCTGCCGCTCCAAGCGCCGGGTTGGCCGTTATGCCCGAGTAGGAGTCCGATCCCCCGCACTCCAGTCCCAGGATGAGCTCACTGGCAGGGACGGGCGTCCTTGTCACGTTGGCCGCCACTGTCGCCAGGTCCTGGATGCGAGCGGCAGCTTCGCGCACCGTTTCCCGGGTACCGCCCATTTCCTGGATGCTCATGGACAGCACCGGCGTGCTTGAAGGTACGTCAAAACCCGCGGTCAGGGACCGCACCTGGTTCACCTCGCAACCCAGTCCCAGGACAAGCACGGCGGCGAAGTTCGGGTGCCGGGCGTAACCGCTCAAGGTCCGGCGCAAGAGTTCGAACCCCTCGCCGCTCCCGGCCATCCCGCAGCCTGATCCGTGGGTGAGCGCCACCACACCGTCGACGTTGGGGCAGGAGGCGAGGAGCTCCGAACCTTCCTGGAACCGGGCCGCCACCATTCGTGCGACCGAGGCAGAGCAGTTGACTGAAGTCAGAATGCCAATGTAGTTCCGGGTTGCCACCCGCCCGTCGGCGCGGATGATGCCGCCAAAATGCGCCTGGTGGTCCACGGGCAGGTCGGGGAGCCCCTTCACGTCGGCGCCGAAGGCGTAATCCCGCCCGAAGTCGGCAAAGGCAAGGTTGTGGCTGTGCACGTGCTCACCAGCGAGAATGGGGCGCGTTGCCACGCCGATGACCTGTCCGTACTTGAGCACCTGCCCACCGGCCGGAACGTCCACCAGCGCCACCTTGTGCCCTGCCGGGACATCGCCTCGCAGCCGTACCGCCACGTTCTCGGCATTCAGGTCGGTCCCCGCTGGGAGCGTGCGGGTCACTATCCCGACGGTGTCGTCAGGTCGAAGGCGCAAGAAGAGGTGGGCAGTGGCAGCGAGTGGCTTGTCCATTGGTCCGACGATAGGACATGCAGTTCGTCTTACCGCGCTTGGCGGGGCGCAGTTACGATGTCCTGCTAGTCCGCGGTCGCTGCTGTCCCGAGGTGACGGCGCTGCTGCCCGGAACTTCTTCGGAACTGAAAAGGGGTTTGCCTTATGGATGCGCTTCGAAGCCTCGCTGAACTGCGCCGTCGCAGGATGGCGCCCTACCTGCTCGAGCTGGACTTGTCGCAGCCACTGCTCGAGGAACGTCCGGCCGACGCCCTCGGGCGGTTGGCCGCACGTCGAAGGGTGGCGCTGCCGGTCGTCCTCCAGGCGCTGACCGACGCCGCCAACGACCCGAAGGTCTGCGGTCTTATCGCCAAGGTGGGAGCGCGACGAATGGGATTTGCCCAGGCGCAGGAGATCCGATCCGCGGTCGCAACCTTGCGGGCGGCGGGCAAACCGGCGGTCGCCTGGTCCGAGACATTTGGGGAACTCTCGGCAGCCACCGTGCCCTACTACCTGGCGACAGCCTTCGATGAGATCTGGGTGCAACCATCTGGTGAGGTCGGGTTCGTGGGCGTCTCTTCCGGCTCCTTGTTCCTCGCCGAGGCCCTGGACCGTTCCGGCGTCAGGCGCCAGTTTGGTGCCCGCCACGAGTACAAGAACGCAGTCAACATTTTCCTCGAGCGCTCCTTCACCGAGGCCCAACGAGAGGCCACTGGCCGCGTCGTGACTTCTGTGTTCGAACGGGTCGTGACCGACGTTGCCCGCGCACGAATGCTTGACGAGGAGGCGGTGCGGGACCTGGCCGACCGAGCGCCGTTGACTGCCCAGGAGGCCCGGCAGGCCAAACTGGTTGACCGCCTCGGGTATAGGGACGAGGTCTACGCGGACGTCCGGCAGCGGACCAACCCGGAGGCACAACTGCTCTTTGCCCAGCACTACCACCGGGCTCAGCCCCTGTCGAGGCGCTTGGAGCGGGTGGTCAACCGGCGGAGCGATGTTGTCGCCTTGGTAACCGGGAACGGCACCATCCGGCTCGGTCGGAGTTCGCCCGGCCCTGTCCCCGCCGCGGCTATGGGTTCCGACACGGTCGGTGCCGCTCTGAGGGCTGCCGGAAAGGACTCGCGGGTAAAGGCGGTGGTGTTCCGCGTGAACAGTCCGGGGGGGTCCTATGTCGCCTCGGACGCCATCTGGCGCGAGGTGGGCCGCCTTAAGGAGGCGGGAAAGCCAGTTGTCGTTTCTATGGGAGATGTGGCTGCGTCCGGAGGCTACTTTGTGGCCGCTCCGGCCGACGTCATCGTGGCCCAGCCTGGCACCCTCACGGGCTCTATAGGGGTGCTGGGCGGCAAAATGTCGTTCGCCGAGCTCCTGGGGCGATTTGGCATCCGCCACGACGCCGTCAGCCAGGGACGGCATGCCCGGATGATGTCAGCGCTCGACGAGTTCAGCGAGGAGGAGTACCAGGAGTTGTCTGACTGGCTCGACCGGGTATACGACGACTTCGTTGCCAAGGTGGCGACGGGGCGCTCGATGACAACCGAAGCAGTGCACGAGGTGGCCAAGGGGCGCGTCTGGACCGGCGCCGACGCTTACGAACGGGGGCTGGTGGATGAGCTGGGTGGCCTCGAGCGTGCTGCCATCCTGGCCCGGGAGCGAGGGGGGCTGCCCGCAGGTGCAGAGCTCGTGAGGTTCCCAAAGGCTCCGCCGCTGCCACGCGTACGGCCGCCGCGGTCCAGCGAGGACCAGGGCGGCGGGACAATCACGCTCGATGCGTGGGGGCCGCTAGCCGCTGTGGCCGCACGGCTTGGCTTGCCCTCAGCCGGCCCACTCATCATGCCCTCCTCGGTCTTCGGGCCCCCAGCTTCACTGCAACCGGGGGGAAGTTCGGGCTAGTCGATCAGCGACGAGCCCAGCTTCCGAACTTGCCAGACGTTACAAGCTGCCCCGGACCGCCGGGGCGGTCCTGTAATGCCCATCGGCGCTCAACCAGCGCACTGCGAACGGCCCAAGGCGTAGCAGGTCTGTGGCCTCGGGGTCGAGCAGGTCGGAGATGGGGGCCAGGTCCAGCACCCGCAAGGCAGCGGGGGACGCGTAGACAGTGGCATCCGACACGTTGGCGAGGCCGAGCATGGGCCCGTAACGTGGGTGGTGGCGGGCCCAAGCAAAGACGCACGAGTCGCCGCTGGGCAGGACTTCGACCGTGCCGGCCCCGTGCAGCGCCCGGCAGGCGCGGCGCGCCGAAACCAGCCGGCTGAAGCCAGCCCACACCGCCCCGGCGGCGGTACCCGGGTTGTGGCGGTCAGCCATCCAGGAGTCGTCCATTGCCGGGCGGTGGCGCCAACGGCTGTCGCCAGCCCGGCCCGGGTCGAGCTGGTAGTCCTTGTCGTCGCCCAGCCCGAGCTCGTCGCCCATCCAGATCATGGGAACCCCGCCGAAACCGAAGACCAGGGCGTAGAGCAAGAGCAGGCGGGCGATGCCGTGGGCGAGCTGGTCCGGGCGAGTGGACTCGGCGCCGGCCGCCACGCCGGCGAGCGTGGAAGCCATCCCGCACGTGCGCTCATCGCCCGTCTCGGGGTTGCTCGAAAACGGCACGCCCCGGCCGAACGACATCGGGAAATCACCCCTGTAGAACCGGGCCAGGAACTGGCGGTGGGCCGCCCCGTCCAGTCCGACAGACGCCGCGTCGCGGTCCGAGATGGCCCATCCGATGTCGTCGTGGCAGCGTACGTAGGTGAGCCAGGTGGTCCCGGCGGGTGCCTGTGGCAGACGCCCAAGGGCCACAGTAGCGAGGCGCGTGTCACGAGTTGCGAGCATGGACCATCCCTGCACCATCAGCTGGTTGTGGTACGCCAGTTGGCACTCCCGTCGTTGGCGTTCGTGACGGCCCAAGTAGGGGACCAGGTCGTCAGGCCCGACGATCGCTTCGGCAAGCAGGATGCACGCTGGCGCGGCAATGCCTAGGACTGCGCGCAAGGCCTGGGCGATCAAGTGGGCTTCGGGCTGGTTCTGGCAATTTGTGCCCATGCGTTTCCAGGTGAAGGCGATCGCGTCGAGCCGGACGATCTCGACCCCCAGGTTGGCCAGGAACAGCAGCACGTCGACCATCTCGACCAGGACATCGGGGTTGGCCCAGTTGAGGTCCCACTGGAACTCGCGGAAGGTTGTCCATACCCAGGCCTGCATCTCCTCGACCCACGTGAAGTTCCCCGGCGACATGGTCGGGAAGACTTCGGGAAGGGTCGCTTCGTAGGCATCGGGGAGGGTGCGGTCAGGGAACGTGAGGTAGAGGCCACGGTGGTAGGCAGACCCCTGGCGCGCCCGCACCGCCCATTCGTGCTCGGCGCTGGTGTGGTTCATCACCAGGTCGAGACAGGTGCTGATACCGGCGTCGCGGAGCGAACCGATCAGGGACTCGAGATCGGCAAGGGTGCCCAGGCGCGGGTCGGGCGCACGGTAGTTGTCGATGGCGAAACCACCGTCGCTGTCACCCGCCCTGGGTTGCAGGACCGACATCAGGTGGACCATGTTGACGCCGATCTCCTTCAGGTACCCGACCCGGCCCTCGACGCCGCGCAAATCACCGCCGAAGCGGTCGACATAGCAGGCATAACCAACCCGGCCCGGAGCCAGGTACCAGTCAATGTCGCGCTCACGGGCACGGTCCAGTGCAACTAGTGGGGCCCCACGGGCCCGAGCGGCCGCCATGGCTTGTGCTACGACCGCGTCCTGCACCTCGCGGACCTTTCCCGGGTACAGCCCAGCGAGGGCAGAGCACAGGTCATCGCTCCACCCCTCTACCCTGGCGGCCACCTCGGCCTCGGTCGCTTGGCTGTCTTCGCGTGCACCCTGCTGTCCTGCAGGCACCTCCCTGAGCCTCCTTCGAGACCGTGTGAACGGTCTGATCCCCAAGATGTTCCCGCGGAGCCTCCGGCCGGTCAAGCATCGGGGCCTCTGATCTTTGTGACCCGCCCAGATCCGGCCACCGGGACCGGCCACTTGTTGCCGGGGCTTCTTCCCCACTGGGGCCGCTCTTCAGCGGAGCTCCCTTCCTGCCCGATAGAAGAAGTGGCGGCACCGTCCAGGTCGCCGAAGTCGGAAGGTGTGAACGTTCATGGGTTGTTTCATGGTTGGGCGCCAGCCGGTGTTTGACGGCAAACTCGACGTTCGGGGATATGGGCTGCAGTTCCGGGAACTCGAGTGCCCACCGCAGAGCGGTGGCGGCGTGGCGGAACTGGCCGGTCTGGGGACTGACCTGCGGAGCATGGTCGGCGACAAGCTTGCGTTCCTGGAGGCGACCCGCGCGTTCGTCGTGGGCGAGCGCGAAAGCCCATTCCTTGTCCCGGGGCGAACTGTGATCGAGGTGCCGCGCGGGTTGCCTCGGGACCGAGAAATCGTGGGAGGGTACCGGCGGCTTGTCCAGGAGGGCTTCGCTTTGGCCGTGAAGGGTGTCGCCTGGGACAGCGACGACGAGGATCCCGTCCTCGAGCTGGCCTCGGTCATCAAGCTCGACACGCTCGCCATCGAGCCGGCCCGGCTGGCGGAGGCGGTCATGCGAGCTTCGGCGTTCGGTGTCGAACTGGTAGCCGAGAACGTCGACGCACCTGATCAGTTCAAGACCTGTGGCGCCCTCGGCTTCGACCTTTTCCAGGGCGGCTTGCTCTCGCGCCCTGAGGTGGCTGAAGGCGAGCCCCTCTCTCCTGGTCGCCTTACGTGCCTACAAGTCCTGCGGGAACTGTGCGACCCCGACATGTCGGCGCGCAAGGTCGAACGGACGGTACAGACGGACGCGGCGCTCAGTTACCGCTTCTTGCGGCTCGCCAGCGAGGGAGCCGCCCGGGGCATGTTCCGCCCCGTCAACTCCGTGCGCGAGGCCGTCGTACTGCTTGGTGAGCGCCGTCTGCGCTCGTGGGTATCCCTCATGATGGTCGCCGGCACCCAGGACGGGTCGAATGAACGGCTCACAATCGCCATGACCAGGGCCCAGATGTGCGAGCTCATGGCGTTGGAACTCGCGCCGCGCCTTGCCGACTCCGCTTTCACCGTCGGGCTGGTGTCGGCGTTGGACGTACTCCTTCAGGTATCTTTGCCGACGGTCCTCGGGCGCATGTCCTTGGCGCCGGCATTGGAGGATGCTCTCCTGCACCACGCTGGTGTGCTCGGTAACATCCTGAGCGACGTGTTGATCTGGGAAGCCGGCGGGTACGGCATCGGCTTGCAGTCCGGCCTCTGCCTGGCCGACGCCGCGAGGTGCTACATGCAGGCCGTTGCGTGGGCCACCGAGGTCTGCGCTGTTTTCGAGATGTCCGCCTGAGCTTCGCGCCCCCCTCTTCGCGGGTGGGGCCCGGCCGGTACCTTCAAAAGGACGGTGAGGTGGGGCTGGCGCCGCCGGGAGCGCTACGTGCTGCGCGATGTCGACGGGCGGGAGTCACAGGACCAGAAGGCAGGGCCATCGTCGCCGAGCGCTACCGCATCTCTGACGAAGTCCGCCAAGCACGGCGACTACCAGCAAAGCCAACAAGCTAAAGGGGCGGACGAGCCGGCGCAGTCAGAAGTCGACCGGGGCCGCTCCAGCACCCGGCTCGTCCACCAGCCGCAAATCTGCCCGCAAGAAAGTCGCCTGAGCCCTTGACAAGAGTTAGGAACTCAAACAGAGGAGCACCGCTCTGGCTCGTCAGCTTCGCTGGGAAGAGCGTTCCTCGAGCACACATATTAGATATTCCGCAACACGGCGGAAAACATAGGTGATGGGGTCATCGCCCTGGTGCCAAGTCGAGGAGGCTAACCAGCCGTTCGGGCTCGATTGCTTCTAACACTGGGCCGGGTACCCAAGTGCAGCCGCACCAAGAGGTGAATAACATCGGGCCTTGGCAGCGTCCAGGTGCAGTCATTAGATGAGGGTAGGATGTTGAATGGTTTACCTCATTGGCCCAACAAGGCACGATGGCATGTCAGCGTAAGGAGAGCCGTCCCCGGCTCACGGTGCGGCGGGCTTGCCCGCCCGTGCTCTGTCTTCTCGTTCCTTGCCTCCCGCGCCATAGGAGAGAAGGGGTGCCTCAATGTCGCCAATAAGTAGGCCCGCACGAGGGTTGCGCCGTCGCAGCCTCGCTCTGGTGGCCCTCGTCGGGTGCTTGTCCATGGGCCTGTCCACGACGGGCGCCACCGTCCAAGCCGAGCTGCCGACCCCACCGCCTGGGAACTTCATGCCTAGCACCCCGCCGCCGGTCCCTGAGTTCTGGTACACCGGTTCAGAGGCCGACAACATCCCGGGAGGCGGCACGGTCGTACTGTTCACCCACCCTGACGTAGTGCTCGCCCACCCCTACAACTGGGGGGTGTTCCACCTGACGGGGCCGGAACCGCTGCAGACCAAGCACTCGGTGGCATGCGGTGACCTGGGCTGCGTCTACAACCACTTGGACTGGACCGTTGATGCCGAGCGGGTGTCGGGCTGCGCGACGAACACCGCCACCTGTGATGTGGAGGTGGCCCCCGGGGGGACAGGTTGGGCCGCCGTCATGGTCAGGCAGAACACGGAGCCGCCGCTCATATTCCTGCTATGGAACTCCCTGGTACCGGGTGGGACCATCAGCGGGACCGTAACGGACTCCACTGGCGCCGGCGTGCCGGGCGTCGATGTCAACGGCGCTACTACGGATTATGCCGGTTTCTACACGATGGACGTGGCGGCTGGCACTTACACTGTTTCAGCCTCCGGCCCCGGGGGCCCGTACGAGCCGGCCAGTACCCGGGTGACAGTGCCGCCGAACGGTGCGGCGGAGGCCGACTTCTCAACCAAGAGCTACGAAGTAGGTGGCCAGGTGCTCGGGCTGTCGTGCAACGGCACCAGCTGCCCCCCGCCGTTCGCGCTGGCCGGCCAGAGCATACTCGTGCAGGGCCGCTCCAGCACCGGCAAGGCCGTGTCGGAGATGGCAGTCAGCAAAGCAGACGGGAAGTGGTCGGCTAAAGTGCCGGCCGGCACTTACAACCTCGGCCCGACCGTGGACGGCAAGACGATGGACCTCCCGGTCTTCGACCCGGAGGAGATCCCAGGGGTGGTCGTCCACGGCCACGACGTATGGGGCAACGACTTCGAGGCCTGTGCGGCCGAAGGGGGCGGCAGCGGCGTCCAGGAGGGGCCGCTCCGGGCTGCGGCGCTGGCAGGTGCCGACCCTGTGCGGCCGAGCGTGTGCCAGTCCATCTACACCGTGGTGGTATCCGCGGCGTTGGCTAACGAGGACTTGGTCGATCCCTCGAAGGACGCCCTGTTCAATACCAATACCAACCCGGAGGGGGCTGGGGTGTTGCAGTCCCCCCACTACTCCACGTTGCGCCGGTGGCTCGGTCTCGCACCAGAGTTCCCAGGCTGCCAGTCCGAGTATTCGAACCTGGTGGCTCTGAGCAGGCAGGGAGCGCGGTTCCAGTGGTTCAGCTACTACTACCCTGAAACAGCGACGCTCGGGCAGATCCAGTTCCCGCTGGTGTGGAAATGGTCGGGGAAGACCAAGACGGTGGATTACGCCGGCACCCCGACTGTGGCGTACGGCAAGATCACCAAGCTCTGGACCTACGAGTACACCCTCCCTGGCCAGCCGGGAGTCGTCCACCGCAACAGCTGCTGGGATACGCGCACGGTCCAGATGACAACCGTCATGGCCGCCGGTGGCAACGGGGGCGCAGCCGGCCTCAAGCCCAACCAGTTCACGATCGAGATCGCGTGGTGGCTGCCATTCGACCCCGAGGGGGTGGCGGTCGACACGGAGGGCAGCCTGGGCGACCAGATCGCCGAGTACGGTGCCGCGTTGCTGCAGAAGCTGGCCGTGGCCGGTTCCAACGCCGCCGCAGCCCTGTACGAGAAGTACGAGGCGATGCCGACGTGGCAGAAGTTCGCGCTCGGCCTGGCCTGCGGCATAGCCGCTGAGGGGCTGGCCATCAAGGGAGCCGTCGCCGCGCCCGAGCTGATCGCGAAACTGATCGGCACCGATCTGCCTGCGGGGACCGCGGCCTTCATGGAACACGTGATCGGCAGCGACCTCGAGCTGGCGCACTACTTGATGACCGCCGCTGAAGTCGCCGGCTTCTACGTCGGCACCATCAAGGGGTACCCGGTGATGAACGCCGTGATCCGAGGCAGCTTCAGCGGCACACCGTGCGCGGTGGGGTCCGCGGTGGAGTGCAAGTCCACCCTGGCGCTGGCCGTGTCCCCCACGCAGTTCCCCGACATCAGTGTGAAGGTCGTGCGCTCCGTGGACACAACGTACGGACGCTCGGGCATCCACGGGCCGCTCTACACCGGAGCGCTCCCCTGGAAAACCGGCTACAGCAGCCGCGGCAGCGAGGTCAGCACTTTCAACCCCGCCTTCGGGAGCAACCCCAGTTACCTGGTGTCCAACATCGGCAACGGCACGAAATACGCAAGCGGGGCTCAGGCGGTGGCCAACGTCAAGGCAGGTACGGCGCAGAACCCCCAGCTGGTCCAGAGCGTCAGGCAGACCCTGAGCCCCGCCAAACAGTTCGTGGCCGCCCAAGAAGCCGTGAACGACCCGGAGTGCGACAAATACGGCGAGCCCGAAAGCCATTCCACGATCTGTTGGGTCCTCCAGGACGGCCGGCCGTGACGAGCCCGACGGGCAGGAACCAGGCGCTGGGGGAGCCCTACCACTCGAGGGCCGGGACGTCGCGCTCCAACGCATATCCCGCTCCGGCCGGGAACAGGAGGGGACGATGAGACCTGTAAAACGATTGGTCACCGTGTTGGTCGCGGCCACGACTGTGATGCCCGTTCCCGCGGCGGCCGCGCCCACAGGCTCAGCACAGGGTGTGCGTGCCGGCCTGATAGCACCGGCAGGGACTTGGGCCCAGTCCTCCGAGCTGACGGGCTCGGACACCAGGTGGAGCTCCGCCTCCGCCGGCGCGTACGGGGGAACTAGCTTCGGGGGCGAAAGCGACTTCGGCTGGTCAGTCGCCGTCTCTGGCGGCACGGCCGTCGTTGGTGCGCCCTATTTCAGCTCGTCCCTCGGCTACCACGACGAGGGCAACGAGGGACCCTACGGCGAGGCGACGGGGCGGGCATACGTGTTCACCAAGGGTCCCGAGGGGTGGCAGCAGACCGCCGAGCTGGTGGCCTCGGGCACGGCCCCCGGCGACGAGTTCGGCGCCTCGGTAGCCGTCTCCGGCAGGACGATCGTCGTAGGGGCTCCCGGCCATGGGCCGACGGTGCTCAACCAATTGGCCGGGGGGGCGGGCGCACAGAGTGGCCGGGCCTACGTCTTCCAGGAGGGAGCGACGGGCTGGCACCAGGCGGGTGTGCTGGAAAACCCGGGAAGGACCACCCGCCGCTACGGTTACCTTTCCGGTACCTCCGTCGACTTCGGTACCTCGGTTGCAGTTTCCGGCAACACCGCAGTCGTCGGCGCCTACGGGCAGGCCTACGTCTTCACTGAGGGCCGTGCCGGCTGGCACTATACGACCGAGCTGGTCAAGGTGCCCTTCCAAACTCTCACATGCTGTGAGGCGGTCGCCGTCTCCGGAGGCACGGCCGTGGTGAGCAACGAGCGCTACGGTGTCGACCCGAAGGGCGCACCTCTGGCCACCTCTGACGCGTACTACGCGCTCAACCAAAAGGGCCTCGTGCGCGGCGTCGCCTACGTGTTCAGCAACGGCCCCACCGGCTGGCACCAGACGGGCGAGCTGATCGGGCCCGACTTCACTGCCGCGGACTACCTGGGTTCTGGACCGTACTACGGCGCCTCCGTGGCCATCTCGGGCAGTACGGCGGCGGTGGGCGCACCACAGTTCGCGCGGGTCTCCTGGGCGAACTTGAAGCTGACTGGTAAACCCGGCGGAGCGTACGTGTTCACCCGGACCGCCTCAGGTTGGCGCCAAGAGGCCCAACTTGCCAACCCGAGCCCCAACTTCGGCTGGTCAGTAGCCGTCTCCGGCAACCTGGCGGTCGTGGGGGCGCCCGGCCCGGAGCCATCACAGACGGCCTATACGACTTCCGGCGGAGGGACTTACCAGCCGGGGCTGCCCGCGGGGGTACCCGACACCGGGGTGGCCTACGTCTTCACGGGGGGCGCCGGTGACTGGCACCTGGTTGCCAAGCTGTTGAGCGCGGGGAAGCTGAAAGGTGACAACCTGGGCAACTCGGTCGCCATGTCGGGTGGCACGGTCCTGGTCGGGGCCCAGTGCAGCTCCCACGCTTACGTGTTCGGGGGTTAGTGCAGGACCTTGACCTTAGAGCTGAGCCCCGTCCAGGGTGGCTCGGTCGCAAACAAGTTCGTGGGCGCCGTTCACGACCACTGCATCGGGCTTGCTGGGCTTGCTGGGTGCTCGACCTGATGCCGGCGAGCGGCGCTACGTCTACTTCTTCGCTTGGCTGCAGAGCCCACTCGACGAATCGCCTCAGCCCGTTTGAAGTCTGCCACCCGGGGTCAGGCGTCCCGGCGTTCGGCCGACTAACAGGTCCGGAGCTGTCCGGCACAGAATCGCCGGCTTACGGGCAGCTCGGCCGTCCGAGGGGAGATGGCCACGCCGCTCGCTTGTGGCCGTGCACCCTCAAGCACCTGGCCTGCTCGGGCAAGCCACCGTGGCGCGCGCCTTAGCGGCCTCGAACCATTGGCCGGCAGACGTGGTCGTAAAGGCGTCCACCTCCAAGTGCTTGAAGCCACCGCCGCCACAGGGGCCCTGTTCCTGGGCGATGCTGGTCACCCGGAAGCTTGGCGACGGCACCGTTGCCGACTTGACCGGTTGCAAGCAGGGTGCCGCGCACGGTCGGTGGGGCAGCGCTCGTGCTCAGGGAAGCCCCGCTGTGGTCGGGGTCCGCCAAGATGTCCATGCTGTATTTCATCTCAGGCTTGAGCCGTCTGAGTCGACAGCTCAAAGGGATTCGAACCCCCAACCTTCTGATCCGTAGTTCTGACAGGGCCGTTTACCGGGTAATAACCGTTGTTTTCCGTAAGTGCCCGATAGTGCCTCTGAACTGGGGCGATGTTGGGTGCCAAGGTGCTACTTCGTGCCCGCTATTGACCGCTGGTGACCGGTCATGCAAATGCTATGGTTCTCACGGCCGTTCTCACGGCGAGAGTTTATCGCTGTTATTCTTGTGTGCATTCTGCGGGGAATTATGGTTGGCGGTCACCGTCCCCACCTGCCCACTTTGTCGTGGCCGCCTCCCGTTTTGCGGCGCCCGTCCGGCGAGGGCGCCCAGCCGTTCGGAACACCCAGCACGGGCGGATGTTCTCAGCGGAGGACGTGTCCGATGACGGTCGGGCGTCTCAGGCCGCTCCATGCGGGCTAGGGTTCCTCCGTGCCAGAAGACGTCCCTCGTATACGCCTGGCCCCGCTGCCGTCCGCCGCCGTCCTGGTCGTACGCGGGGACGTGCTGGACCCTGACGTGCTCAGGGCCGATGCCACGCGATTTGTGAAGAGGTACCCGGGTTGGGGCCGCTACGGCGTCTCTGGCTTCTTGGCCAACGACGACGCCGAGGTGGACGTCCTGTGCGAGACGAGGTTGGAGCGCTTTGCCACCGTCGTGGTCTTCCGCGTAGCCGACCTGGTTGCGGCGGGGGTAGACGTCGTGCCGACCTTCGGCGCACCGCACGTGACCCTCGCCGCGATCGAGCTCGACGCGCTCGTGGACCGGCTCGTGGCGTGCCAACATGAGACAAGGGCCAACGTCCACCACCAAGGAGGCGACTGAGCACCCGTGAGCGGCACCCACCCTGAAGGCGTCGACCTGGTGGTCGACCTGAACAGCGAAGACGAGTCCGGCCTGCCGTGGTCCTTCATCGACGAGGCAAGCGATCCCGGCCTCATCGTCGAGGGATCCTGGATCGTCGTGGGCGAGGGGACGGCGCGCGCCGTGGCGCAGGTGGCCGAGATCGACGGCCGCGTGGTACGGGTCCGGCCACTCCCGGGGCCAGTTGAGCGGCACCGCCACCTCCTAGGAAAGCGGATCGCCTAGGCCTTCGGTCCTGGGCCACCGAGCGGCCCGTCATGCTGGGAACGCTTCAATACGGGACAGCGGGCAACCTGCGGGCGCGCGTTCTGTACTCCCTCCCTGAGCTGCGATAACCGTCGATCGGCACGCCTTCGCCGACGCTGGGAAATATTGGCACCCCGACACCGAATAGGCCAATCTGCGCTCCCGGTCTGCTAGCCGGCCCGGCTAGGGTTCGGGTCGTGGCGGACGGCACCCCAC
>Ga0326727_10009020_pt1 | contig 24893 bp, 18 predicted proteins | sample MB2enrmetagenome_FD_207643 | JGI IMG/M metagenome (GOLD analysis project Ga0326727, IMG submission 207643) | Lab enriched peat soil microbial communities from McLean, Ithaca, NY, United States - MB29MY | ecosystem: Environmental > Terrestrial > Soil > Wetlands > Peat | place: USA: New York... | reverse complement strand
CCTGGATGCTGAGGCCTTGTCGCTTCAACTCCGCAAAATCGTTCACTTCTCTCGCCCTCAACAGGTTCGGCACCTCCTCCATTCCAGAGTCGATGCCGACTATAGCCCCTGTCAGGGGTGGGGAAACTTCAACCGGCGATACGGGGATTATTGCACCGGCGGTGACAGTTTGGCGACATGAGGTCCAAATGCATCTCTCGGGCGCTACCAGGCTGATCGCCGCCGGCAACGGGTTGTAGCCGAGGAAGCGGATGATGGCGCGCATGTAGCGGATCTTCGGGCCGGATGCTGGTCGTCACCCTCATGTCTGTTTTGGCTCGGCCGGAACGCTGCCATCCTCGATGATTCGCTGGACCAGAGTCCGATTGCGAAAGCAGTAGGTAAAGACGATTTCAACCTCAAGGATCCGCAAAAGGCGAAGGTTAGGGAGAAGAACGAAAATCAGCACGAATGCTTCGCCGCCAGCAAGCGACAGCATTAGCGGTTGTAGTCCAGCTTCAATGGGTGCCCGCTGGAATCCTGCTACTCCGAGAGCGAGTGCAGAAAATATCAGAGCATAGCAAATGTTCGCCGCATGCCTAACCATCATTTCGATAGCGTACATCTCCTTCGCCGCGTTCTGATCCACAGAGAAGGTAAGTGTCTTTAAGAAGCCGAAGCGAAAAAGATCGACTCGCAACTTCGGCTTCTCATTCTCGGTCGGCTCCTTGTTAGCCCAACGGGTCTCATAAAACTCTCGAGCTTCGGATGGCAGGTGCTTGGCAATGCGCGCCATCATCAGGGCGGTATACGGAAAGCGTTCCTCTCGTACCGGTTTGTGCAACTGAAATGGCAATTCTGGATTACTCCACCACTCTTCGGCCATGGAGAGTAGGCGGCGACCGTCAGGTAGGAGCGGAAACAGCCACTTCGATAGGCTGTCAGCCGGATTCGTACGCACCAAACGTAGAGCCAAACCCACGATGTAGCCCGCAGGCAGACCAATAACAGTCAAGACCGGAACATTATCCGAAACGATCCTGATGAACTTCTCTCCGGACGTCGTCGGTAAGGTACAACACGCCAGCAATGCGATGTGAAACAGGAGAAACAACCCTGGCAGGAAGGTCTCGAAAAAACCTCTGATCTCACCAATCGGCGATAGGGCTGGTGGCTTCTCATTTGGCATACGATCTCCAATCGCAAGCAGCGTAGCAGAATGCGCTCGTGGTTGGTAATCCCTTCCTGTGGAATCTTCTGTCGGACCACTGCTCGTCAAAGGCACGCAACGCGATGTGGTGGAAGGCACCTATACGGGAAGCATGATCATACCGACCTGGCGACCGACGCTGATGAACTGGCCTCCGCGGCCAGGAACCGCACAGCGCGTGCGGCGAACGCACGCGTTGGCTTTCGTTCGCCCCGTTCCCAGCGCGCTAGCGTGCCAGGATCGACGTCGATCTGCCGCAACGCTTCCCTCTGCGAAAGCCCCAGGCTCATCCGCTGGCGGACTAACTGCTCGGCCAGCGTGTTCGCTGGTCTGTGCCAGACTGTCGCCTTCCAATCGGCGCCCGCAAGCCTCGATCTCCGCCGAGGGAAAACAGTGTCCGATATTGAACCATATCAGGCAGATTCGAGCAGTTGCCACCAGCTCGCGGCTCCCGAAACGCTCGCTTGCCCATCGGAAACCTCGTCCGCGTGGCTGCCTGTCATTTCGCACCGAGCAAACCGGCAATCGTCTTGGCGAGACGCTCCTCGAATTCCTTCATACCCGGAGGCGTGTACCTGTAGTGGATATATCTGATTGATCGAAGGTCGAATGGCACATCCGTCTCATTCTGAGTTGTCAAGATCACCGGTTTACCCACTGTGTGGGCCATCCCGATCTCGTAGAACACGTTGGCGTTCCGACCGGTACAGTCGCCGATGACCAGTTTCGAGTTGTAGACGGCTGACCAAATATCATCGATTACGGCGTGTGCGGTAAAAAAATCGTCTGCCCTTCCTACAGTGACATTCAACTGCGTGGCAACCGTCTTGATGTGATCTTCATAGATTGGGCGGAGGATGGGGTCAAACGACATCAACACAAAAACATCCGGTTCCGTGGCCTTGCCAGGTGATCCGAACACCGGATGAACAGTCAGTCCGGAAAGCGCTTGCTGCGCATCAGTAAGTGTCTTTAGGCTGATTCCCAGCAGACCCTGCAGTTTCATCCAGTGTTCAGTGACCATGAAGCGGCCCGAGTCGAACTTAATAAGGTCCGCGTCCTGAAGGTCACCGATAGCCTTACGAATCAAATAGCGGTCGCCTTCGCAAGCTGCGAGCGCACGATCTATTGTGTCGTGATCCACGACGGACCCGTCGCGTATTATCTTGAGCACGCGGGTTGGAGTAACCGAGCCATGATCCATGTTGGCAATGATTTTAGCTCAAAATCGGTTCTGCGTGGTGTCGACCTCGCACTCGCGCATTCCTCTGCGCCGACGTCGTATACCTGTCCACTCGGAGACAGCCCGGTCGCGCGAGAGCTGGAATTCTGGGGGACCACTCCGGCGCGGGTTTCGCACGCGGTGTCCCCGCGCCACGGCTGCTGGCACCGTGGCCACCTGATACCCTAATCGGACAAGGCCATGACGGAACCTCAACGCTCGCATGCTGAACTCCGCGCCGCCGTAATCCTGGCCGGCAAGGAGATCCGCAAGCGGAACTTCGGACGGGCCGACAGCCCAGTGCTTGCCGTTCTGCGCCGCGTCCTCCGGGATTCCCGAGTCGTCGCGCGCAAAGAGGGAATCACTGTACGAGTCAGACTGGACTTGAAGGAGCCCGAATAGGGCCGCGGTTGGCGGGATTGCCGCCCATGTTGCGCGGCCTCGGGCGCCTCGCGGACTCGGAAGCCAAGCGATGTCGAGTGGATCAGGACGTTCGCCGGTTCCGGCTGGTTTCATGCCACCGGCATCACCCCGGCCATCAGCGAGTCGGCTGCGGGCCTCTCGCTCGAGTCCGTCCAGACGGCGCGCCAGAAGGGCCTAACGGTTTTCTGCAGTCTCTACTACTGCAAGAACCTCTGGAGGTGGGGCAGGCCCGCCGTCGAGGTGATGCGGGAAATGGTGAAGTTCGTCGATATCGCCATCGCCATCGCCAACGAGGAGGACGTGCAGAAGTCGCTCGGCATCCAGGCCAAGGTGGACGTGCATTCCGGCGAGCTCGACCGCGCCCAATACGCGATGCTCGCCGGCAACGTTCTGGCCGCGTATCCCTAGCTGAAGGCCATCGCCATCAAGCTGCGCGAATCGCGGAGCGCCTCGCACAACGGCTGGTCGGCCTGTCTGCACAACCACAGCGACTTCCTGCTGAGCCGGCACTACGACATCACCCACATCGTGGACCGCGTGGGCAGCGGAGACAGCTTCGCCGGCGGCTTGATCTACGGTCTGCAGGCGCTTCCCAGCCATCGCGACGCGCTGGAATTCGCCGTGGCCGCAAACTGCCACAGATTCTTCTGACGAATCGATTAAGCAGGCATACGAGATCGCCAAGGAGCAGTATGCCGCTTTGGGCGTGGACGTAGATGCTGCTCTGACGGAACTCGCCGCGATCCCGATTTCCCTTCACTGCTGGCGTGGCGACGACGTCGGCTGTTTCGAAACCGTGGGCGTACAACTGCCCGGCGACGGCATTCAGGCCACCGGCAACTACCCGGGCAAGGCGCGCCCGCTGTCCGCCTTTCGCGTGCCGGAGGGAGCTCAGTACTTGGGCAGCGAACTGGCCGGCCACCTGCGACGCGAAAAGGCCATCATGGGCATCTTCGACGAAGGCTGCATGGGCATGTACAACGCCATCGTCCCCGACGAGAAATCGTGGGAACGCTTGCTGCAACCAGATCAACCCGCTTTGCCCGATGCTAAAATTGGACAGTGGTTCGATGAAGGGCCTTGTCAACTGCGCTGCTAACGCAAAGGCCTGAGTGTCGGACCCGGTTTTTGGAAAAAGGAGACCTCGGATGCAACGCCTATATTCGCGCGACTTTTCGCCATTGGGTGCATGCGTTCTGCAAGCACTCTATGGAAAACCAAACAACTCACCCGAAGGACGCTACACGCAAGGATATGTGGATGGATACCTTGCGAATTGCCATAACGACGGAAAGACTCCGAAGCACCATCTTGAAGTGTGCGTTCCCCTAGACGATCCGTATCGCATAGGGTTCTTGGAGGGACGAGCAAACCGCTCTTGACTACCGACCCACAGGGCGGTCGGCATACCGGGCCGACCGCCCAGATCTCATTGAAAGCAAACGAAAAGGGCTCTGCGCGCTGCTACGCGACAGAACCCTTAGGGAGACCTCGGATAAGGTCTTGCCCCGTTTGCATTATACAACTTAACCTCCTTCGCGTGGGGAAACTGTCGAGCGTCCTGGTGATCTCTTGCCCGCGCGGCGAACTACCCAGTTTCGCGGCGGCGTAGAAGCCAGCGGTGCTGGGCGCGCGTGGCAGGCGCCAAGCCCGTCTGACTCATCGAGACCCGGGGCCTGGGGGGTTTAGTCGATTCCAGCGAGGCCATGTGCAAGGCACGTTCGACCGCGTGCATGTACGAATCGATCCCACGTCGCGGCTGAACGTCCACATGGATACAGCCGAAGCCAACGCCTGCGGACTGCACCTGGCCAAGGATATCGAAATCGTCAAGTGAATCTAAATGTCAACTAAACAAGCATTGGGAATGATCGAGACAAAGGGCCTGGTGGCCCTCATCGAGGGTACCGACGCCATGCTCAAGACGGCCAACGTGGCTTACAAGGGCTGGAGGAAGGTGGGCAGCGGCTTCTGCACGGTATTCGTATAGGGCGACGTGGGCGCGGTGCAAGCGGCGGTGGACGCCGGCGCCACGGCCGCGCGGTCGGTGGGAGAAGTGAAAAGCGTGCGGGTGATTCCGCGGCCGCACCAGGACCTGGCGGGCGTGCTGCCCAAGTGAGCGGCGGAGAGGATCGATGAGGGTTAATCAGGAACTGGTTCAGGCCATCGCACGGGAAGTGATGGCGCACATCGAGGAGCGGTACGGCGCGCCGTCCTCCGGGGCCGTGGTTGATGGGCATCGAGACGTCTCAGGCCTGCGTGCCCAGCCAACGTCCCGACGCCAGGCCTGGCTACCGATATCCCGAATTAACTGGCCTCGGAAGACCCTGTACCCAGGCGCCCGCATGCGGCGCTACATCGTGCCCTCCGGGCAGGCGTGCGCTCGTGCTATTGCTGAATTTCCGCTCTAAGTTCCGCCAGGACAGTTGCTCGCAGACTGGCCCTACAGTCCCTTTCCAGATTGGGTTGCCGGCCTACATGCAGACGCAACGCCCCGGTCAACTCATGCGAGAAGCTCTCTTGGAAATCACCAGCCTTGTACGTCTTTTTCCGGAATGCCCCGTCCCGAGCATCAAACAGCCTCATGCTACAACTTCCCCGAGCGTTGACAAATGCGGCGAAGTACCCAGATCCACTCTCGGCGCCCAGGTAATACCAGCCCTTCTCGACCTTGTTCGGCGCGACTGGGGAGTCTGACGGGCATTCGGGTGGCCGCTTCATTCTGCCAGCCGGGGAAGTGGGTTCTTGCAGTGGAGCATGAGTCAGCGTGGACCGTGATTCGGACTCGAATACATAACCAACCTCGCCGGCGACATCGCGGAATCGCTTCTGTGGAATTTCTCGGGCTTCGATATCGTACTGTTCGCACGCAACCCTCCGTTCCGGCGGGATGCGTGGTGCAACCACCATGAGTTCGATGGCCCGGTCTGGGAACCGTGACTTGAGCATCCCGTAGTAGTCCACGAGTTGCATGATCGCTCCGCGTTCCAGCGTGTCGCGCTTGAGTTCGATTACGAGCAACCGACCGATCCGGTCCTCGAAAATCAAGTCAGCCCTGCCAACGGCGGATGCCGACTGGCGTTGGAATTGCCGCAGCGGTTCATTGAGGAGCTTCTCGGCGTGCTCCCACAACAGGTCCTCCATCTCGCGCTCGATCACTGGCCGATGTCCTCCTTCCGTGAAGCCGCTGCCCGTCCGAACTAGGCCCGAGTTCGCTCTGGCAGATTCATTGTCCTACAAGATCCGTACCTTAACTTGGCGCGCACTGCCGCGCAACCTTGTTCGAGCGCCAAGTCTCAGTCAGTACCGCAGCCCGGGCCGACCGCCCTGGCAAGCCGGGCAGCGCCGGGTGTGAATGTCGGAGCCGTTCGCGCCATATTCGTGGCCGCACGAGCTGCAACGCAATACGTAGATGCACTGACCATGGTCCGTACCGGCCAGGCCAGTGGAGCGAATGGTGGTCTGGCCATTTCGGTTCTCGTAACCCGGTTCCGTAGTCCGGCCCGCACCTGACCGATGCGGAGGCTTCGCGGAGAGCGGCGCCGAAATCACCGCCGAAGCGGCCGCTGGCCTGGGCTTCAGTGCTAGCGGCTTTGTGCGGTGGCTCTCTTCTACCCCCAAGGTCCATCCTTCTTCACGCTCGATTCGGTCGCGCTCTGCCGCTGTCAGCAAGTTCGATCCTGCGAACAGGTCCGAAAGTCGGTCGGCATCGTCTAGCGTCGCGAAGTGATACGCCAGCTTCCGGACCTGCGCGCGGTCCTTCACTTCGTCGGCGGGTTGAACTGGAAGGAGAGATGGGTAAATCTCCGCGTGCAGAATCAGCGAGTCCGTGCCGCGCCGGCCCGACAGTCTGCGTAGGCCTGTCTCGAAGGGCCATACGGACGACACGGGTGCGAGTACTGAGTCATTCCGCAGTGCTGATACAGTGGGTATGCCGAGGAGCGCTTGGCTGCCGACGGAGCCGTTGCCGAATAGTTTCCAGATCGGCTGCATGTTGCCGACGTCAGTTATCCGCTTCTCAGCGAGTGGCCCTGTCCCACCTTTGGTAGAGGACATTGTGGAACACTCGCAGCTACGCGGACACCCCCAGAACGGATAGCGGCCCCCTGAAACGCGGCTGTTGAGACCGGCGGCCACCGTGAAACGGTTGTTGCGGTTGTCGTCGCCATCGAGGATCACGCTGGTGATCTCGCGCCAGGTGGCGAGCCATGGCGAAGGGCCCTCCAGACCGAGTGCCGCCGCGAAACCAGATGGGTAGCCGTACGGGAAATCGAACCCGACGAGGACAGACTGGCTGCGCCTGACCATTTCCCGGAGGATCACTTTGACTTCCGCTCTCGCTTGAGAGCGGGTGGCCGGGTTTTCGAGCGATGCGATGGCCAATCGGTCGTTGGTGCGCGTCAAAAGGCAATACCAGACACTGTCTAGGCCTTGGGCGGGACGGCTGCTGGCGCTCCAGTCAACCATCAAGTACGCATCGAACTCTTGCATTATCGTCTCCGCACAAGCGGTTCGTAACCCAGACAGATTATCCCATCCGGAATCCCCGAGCGAAAGGCCCGGCCCAGATTTGTTCGTCCGCGGTGCTCAGTGGGTTCGCACGGAACATGGTGATCGGCAATCGCGCGACATTGCTACCGATATTGCCGCGTATCGTTCCGCTTTTCAATTTCCGGTCCGAAACGACCGGCGGCCCCTGGACGAGGGCGGCCCCCGATCATTGGTGCCAAGGGCTGTTCTTGCTAGGAATTCTCCCGAAGGGAGATTCGCTTGGGGATGGACCAAAAATGTTCGGCCAAAGCTCCCCTTGAGCACTTCCGGACCAGATTGCCATTGTTGGTGGCCTTCGCGCGTCCCCATGCGGCGCCAGCAGTATCGCGATAATATTAGGACTGGTTCCGCTGGAGGGAACGACTTGATCGTGGCTGCCCTTCGGACGGTATTTCTGAGCTCCACAGGCGCGGACCTGCGTGAGTACCGGGAGGCGGCATTCCTCGCGATCCAGAAGTTGGACGGCTGGAAGTGCGTCCGTATGGAGGACTTTGGAGCCCGGGACTGGGACGTGAACACGTTCTGCTGTGCGCAGGTGAAGCAGTGCGATCTGTTTGTAGCCATTATCGGGCATAGGTTTGGGGATGGTCCAAAGGAAAGCAGGGAGTCCTACACACAGCGGGAATGTCGGGCGGCTTCCGAGGCGAAGAAGCCGCGCCTGCTATTTCTCGCCCCCGACGATTTTGCGATTCCGGCGAACCTGCGGGAACCGGAGTGGAAACTCGATGCGCAGGAGAGCTTCCGTAAGGGGTTGATCGACAGCAAGGACCGTGTCGTTTCGCTTGGTTTCACCACTCCGGCCGACCTGGCTCAGCGGATTGTTACAGGTATCTATCATTTCATCCAACCCAAGGGCTTGGATGCAGCGGACCCATGCGATATTTCCAAGTACGCCCGGTCAATGACCCTGAGATATGGCCAGCTCGAATTGGAGGCGCTGACGCCTCCCGACGAGGAGGACCATCCCGAGATCTCTCTAGCAGCCGTCTTCATCGAGCAGAGGGTACGGGAGAATCCGCCGCCACTCGAGCTGCCGAAAGACCTCACGGAAATGCTCCTTCGACAGCGCGAAATACGGATTGAAGACTTGAGTGAAGGTGTTGCCATTGAGGATGTACGGGAAGCTCGGGCCGCCTACTATAAGAGCCCTGTTGCCCCGGTGCTCGATGTGTTAACGAGCCCGATTAATCAGCATCTGGTGATCCTGGGCGATCCAGGCTCGGGGAAGAGCACCCTAGTGAGGTATCTCGCATTGGCGCTGCTCCATCCAACTGCCCACTCACGTGTCGCCCTTGCCTTGCCAGATCGTGTGCCATTCCTGCTGCAGCTACGCCATTATGGGCTCTTGCACGCGAGTGGACAGTGCAAAACACCTCGCGAATTCCTGGCGCACGTGAGTCTAGTAGAGACGTGGCATCTCAGCCAGGAAGCCATCTCCGAGTACATTGATCGGGACGGAAGAGCAGTGGTGATCTTCGATGGCCTGGATGAGATTTTTGACCCGGAGATTCGCGAGCAGACCTGCCGACAAATTGTAGACTTTGCCGCCGATCGACCGCAAGTGCGAATCATCGTAACTAGCAGAATAATAGGCTATCATCAGCGGATCTTTGCTGCAGGAACGTTTCGGCATTTCACGTTGCAGGACCTTGATGATGATCAAGTCGTCTCATTTCTTGAACGGTGGTGTGCGACGGTATACCAAGCGAAACCCGATCACGGCCGTGCGCACCTCGACCGTGTCATTCGGTCGATCCAGCGGAGTACTTCACTTCGCCAACTTGCCCGTAGCCCTATGCTCCTGACCATTATGGCAATGCTCGCGAGGCGCCGGGAACTGCCGCAGGAAAGGCACAAGCTATACGAGCACGCTGCTGGCATTCTAGTTGAGTACTGGGACATTAGCCGCTACCTGAATCAACAACAGATTCTCGCCCAAATTGGAACGGACAGAAAAATGGAGATGCTGGGGCGGATCGCCGCCGCGATGCAGCGTGGGCGGGGCGGACTCGCGGGAAACTACATTTATCAGGATGACCTCAGAATGGAGGTTGAGGGCTGCCTGAAAGACTGGCAATCAGACCCGGCTTGGCGCGTCACTGAGATTGCGCAGGCAGTAGTCGATCAGCTGCGAAGACGTAACTTCATCCTTTCAAAGTACGGTGGGAATGTCTTCGGTTTCGTCCACCGTGGATTTCTTGAGTACTTCTGCGCATCTCACTTCAAAGAGAAGTTTGAGCGAAAGCGGCAACTGACCATCGAGCGCCTTAAGTTTGAGGTCTACGGAAGACACTGGCAGGATCGGAGCTGGCACGAAGTTCTCCGGCTTATCTGTGCGATGGTTGACGAACAGTTTGCGGGTGAGATCATCGAGTACCTGCTCAGCGGTGTTGATCTGCGGGAGGTTCCGGACTTTAGCCGACCGTATCCGTGGTACGGGACAAATTCGGATCGGGACGACGGGGAGTTGGAGGTTGCCGCGGATTCAAAGTGGCTACGCCTACCAGAATTCTACCGACCATTTCCCTGGAACCTGGCCTTAGCCATTCAGTGTCTCGCGGAAGTAACGAATCCAGCGTTAATTGCGGAAACGGCGCGGAATGTTCTGCGGGTTATCTGCGTTCTCTTTGACTGCTGCATGCTGGGGCGAGTCGAGCTCAAAGACTTCGTAGTTGAACACATAGTTCCGTATGCGGAACAAATTGGGCGACAATGGCCCCACCGAAACGAACTGGCGAGGTGGCTCTCGGCGCGGCAGAGACGTAACTATGACTGGGCTTGGCTTTTTGCGGAGGTATTTGGTCGCTTCGTAGGATCAGTGGGTGCGGAGTCCTCGGAAGTCTACAGCGCACTCTCCGAATATGTCGAGCACGAAGATGAAGACCGGCGGGTACTTGCAGTCTTTGCGCTCGCCAACGGCTGGCGCGACAGACTCAATACAGCCGAGACCTTGCACCGCCGCGCGAGTGACGATTCCGAGCCGGATGTCCGGTGGGCCAGTATTTCCGCGCTGGGAACGTACTATTGCCACGACTCGAATACTGCCCGGGAACTCGCAGAGCGAGCGATTTCCGACGAGGCCCCCCAGGTTCGCGCTGTGGCGTGCAGGCTGCTCGGACTGCATTTTTCTGGGCTGCCGACCTCAGTTCCGCTGCTCGTACATAGCGCCACCTCGGACGGTGCCAATGTTGTTCGAAAAGCTGCGATTGAAACCCTTGCGCAAGCGTTCCCCAGTGTTGCGGAAACCCACGAAGTGTTGGGGAACAGAGCAGGAAACGATGAGGACCCGCGGATTCGGAAGCTGGCGATGGCACTCGAGACGACGCTTCGAGCCCGAGGTCTTGCTGAAACCACGAGCGAAGATGCGCCGCGGCACACCTTGTGAGCCGTTGCCCACCGGCTAATCTGCAGCCAAAACTCTGCCAGCGCGCTTTCCGGCATTCCTATCGCCAAGTTTCCGTCCGTCCAACCGAACCGTTTTGGGCAGACCAAGCCGTTTCCGCATTTCGCTTGATGTCTGCGCCGACCAGAGGTAAGGTCCAGTTAGCTTCCGATATTGCCCATTATAAGGACCCTAAATGAATGATTTGATTGTAGTTCCGCAACCGAACCAGTGGCAGAAGCTCAAGGCGCTGGTGCTGGACAGCGTCTCGTCGCCAATCACGAAGCGCGTTTACAACCTGGGGCTCGACGAGTTCATCGCCTGGTACGGCCAGGAGCCCAGGCCTGGCTTCACCAAGGCGGCGGTGAGCGCCTGGCGCGTAGCGCTGGAAGCCCGCGGCCTCGGTTCCGTTTCCATCAACGTCAGGATTACCGCCGTTCGTAAGCTGGCCGCCGAGGCCGCCGACAACGGGCTGTTGGCGCCGGAACTGGCCGCCGGCATCGCCCGCGTGAAGAGCGCCAAGTCCATGGGAGTGCGCACGGGGAACTGGCTGTCGCTGAAACAGGCCCAGGCGCTACTGAACGCCCCGGACATCACGACCACGAAGGGCCTGCGCGACCGCGCCATCATCGCCGTGCTGCTGGGCTGTGGGCTGCGGCGGTCCGAGGTGGCCGCGCTCACGATGGGCCACATTCAGCAGCGGGATGGCCGGTGGTGCATCGTGGACCTCTCCGGGAAGCACGGGCGCGTGCGTACCGTGCCGATGCCGGCATGGGTCAAGGTGGCCATCGACGCGTGGACCGGGCCCGCCAGCGTGACGGACGGCCATGTGTTCCGGCCCGTCAACCGTGCCGACCAAGTGCAGGGCGACGTGCTCTCCGAGAAGGTCGTGTGGCAAATGCTCCGGCCCTACGCCGCCGCTGCCGGCGTCCCTGGCATCGCGCCTCACGATTGCCGCCGCACGGCTGCGAAGCTCTGCCGGGCCGCCGGGGGCGAACTGGAGCAGATTCAACTGCTCCTGGGTCATGCGTCGGTCCAGACGACCGAGCGCTACCTCGGCACGAAGCAAGATCTGGTTCACGCGCCGAACGACGGGATCAAGCTGAGGCTGGCGGTGTAGGGCTTCCGGCCAGCGGCTCCTGGAAGGGCTGACCAGCCGAACTAGATCACGCGCTCAAAGTGGCCGCCGGCCACGAGCGATTCGAAGAACCTCACGATTCGACCCGCGACGATGGTTGAACGGAGCCGAAGACCAACCTCGATGTTCCTCTGCTGCGCGGCCTCTGTGAAGTTCGCCGAGGACACGAACAGATCGAATTCGTCGATCACCACGCATTTCGCGTGGAGCGCCGCGGCCTTTCCCGGTTCGAGCGTCACAGACCGGGGATCATAGAAAACCTGGGGCAGAGGACGTCCACCGGGCCACTGGCTCGTCCGAAAGCGCTGCACGAACTCACGCACCAGTTCGGTGGGGGCCGATGTGTTTCCCTGTCGCCGTTGAATGTCCAGGAACAGACGCACGTCGAGAGCGGGACTCTCCTGCATGCGGTCGGCCAGAGCCTGAAACACCTTCTGGCCTTGATAGACCGCATAGCCCGCCACGAGGACCGATTGCTGGGCGTTTCTGAACAACTCACCCACGACCACGCTGGTGGTCCGGTTGCCGCCGCCGCTCGTCCCACCGCCCGTGGTCACCAAGTCCACGACGTCCTCGATTGGTGGCCGGTTCTCGTATCCTGTAGCCAGCAACTCGAGCGCGCAGGCGATCCCCACAGGCGGCAGCCCGGAAGCCGCCAATTCCTGGAGACCCGTCGAGACCTCGGCGGCGACAGCCCCGTTCAGCATGCGTTGGACGCTTGCTGGCGCATAGGGCGGGCACAGGTGCCCGGTTCTCAAACCCGCAACCAGGGCACGTAGGTCAGACGGCAGTAGACAGAGAATCGGATGATCCATCGCCGGTGACACTCTCCAGGAAGAACTCGGCACCCAGGTTCTGTACCGTCCGCACCACCAAGGCGCGGTCGAGGAAATCGTTCTGCTGCTCGCAACTGGTCTCGGAGATCAGCACGCAGCCGTGACACGCCGACCCGTGCAGAAAGCGGCGCTCATGGTCGCTGGATGCCTCATGTTGCGCGCACACCGGATCGTTCGAGCACAACTCGCCCAGATCAAGAGCGCTCCGGACCGACTCGTAGATTCGGCGGCCCACCTGGACCAACCCGCCCAAAGTGCCTTCTGCGTCCGAGGTCCCGGTGTAGAGCAGGACGCCATACCCGACCTCCGGGATGGCGTAAATGCGCTCGCGGATCGAACTGGCTGGATAACCGCACCCCAACGCTACCGCCGTGATCAGCAGATGGGAGAAAGAGTGCAGCATCAGATATGGAAGGCCTGGGAACTGCCGCGTGGTCCCCTGGTGCTCTCTGCGCCACGCTTCGAACCCGGCGGCCAGTTGTATGCCACGTTTCTGCACCGCAGTTCGCGCAAGCCATGACTGGATCGCCTGAGTCTGGAACTGAAGGAACACGCCCTCGCCTTTGTTCTCGAACGCCGGCAGCCACGTAATCTCGCGGGCGAGAGACGCCCGCCGCACCCCGATGTCCAGTTCGCCCTCGATATCGGGCGCGGCCGACTCGAACCGCGTGAAGCCCACCTGGGCCACGACCTCCCGCAGGCGATGAACCAGCACAATGCGTTCGAGCGGGACCATCCACGGGCGGTCCCATACAGACCGTTGAAGGGACCGAGCGTGGAACACGCCCTCCGGGCGATCTTCGCCGACTTCCTCCTTGGCGGTGACCAGGGTCTCCAGTTCGGCGACCTTCACCGACTTGTCCGGCTTCGCGCCGCCAACACGGCGTGCCTGAATCTCGGCGAAGACCTCGTCGTCACTGATTCCCTCCAGCGCGGCCTTGACCGGCGCTCGTCTGCGCTCATAACGGAGTTGATCAAGGTCTTCGACGATATCGAGGAAGCTCCACGCCGCATCGACGGCCCTGCGCACGACTTCATCCCGCTCCGGAAGCGAAATCACGCTCATCAACTGCGGGAAATAGGCGTTCGATGCCGAGCGGATCAGCAACCGGCTCGGCTCGCCGCATGTCTCCTTCGTGAAAGGCCCGAGCCAGGGGCGCGCGCCATCGCACAATCCGAGTGCGCGATTCTGCAAAAGCGCTGCCTGCGCCATGCTGCGTTCCGCCTTGCCGCACTCGCACCGGACCCAGACCTCGGTCAAGTCACCGCTGGTGCCGCGCTCGTCCATGAACAACTGACGCTGCTGCTTGACGCAGTCCGACGGTCCGTTATGCGCGAAGGCGTACCAGTCGATGTCACCGATGTGGCCCGCGCGGCAGGCCCGCACGAATCGTACTGGAACCACCGGTCGCCGCTTCTTATCCCGGTCGATGAACTTCCCCCTGGTGAGCGCCTTCCGGTGGACCAACAGGCGCGAACGACCGCCCGCAGTTTGACCCTCCTGATCCTGCGTGACAAACCATTCCGGGAACTGGAATCCGGTAATCCCGGTGGAAGGCGCCGTTGGATCGTCATCAGCCGGTGGTGGCGTCCTCAAAGCCACCGTCGGCACATCGAGGACCCGCGCCAGCTTCTGACTCAGCCTCGGCTCCGAAACCGGCTCCCCGCCCAGAGACCAGAAGTCCAGTCCGGCAACCAGTATGGAGTGGTTCGGCAAATCCATCATCGATCCAGGCCCGAACGTGGTCACGAGTTGGCTCTGCCGGATTTCGCCCTGGGGCTTCTTTCCCTTCGTCATACCGCATCCTCTTCGAGTTCGGCGTTCTCAAGGGTTCTGACCCAGATGTTCACTTCAGGCTCCACATCGCGAAGCGACCGGTTGGCGCGGAATTTCATCCGTGGATGGTCCGCTGGCAGGTTCCTCACCTCGGGACTGAGGAAATCGTAGAGCAGTTGTTTCGCGGCACCCGCCTCGGCGGGATTGTATTGAAGGCCGGTCCCGACGTTCTGGTAGTCCTGCGCAATCCGCGCCCAGACCTCCAGGAGATCGATGGCCCGCTCGCGCACCCGCTGCCGCAGCCGTTCCGCCTCCGTGGGCGGCAGGTCTGAGTGGCTGTAAGCCCGCTCGGCCAGCGTCTGGATGACGAACTCCAGCCGCGTCCGTTCGTTCAGGATCTCCATTGCACCCCGTGGCGTCGTCATAGGCCGATGCCCTTGTCGAGCCAGACCCACGACCGTCGCCGCCAGGCCCTTATCCAGCGCGCGCGGCGAGAATGGCGTCACGCTGGTGGCTTCCAAGCTGCGGTAGAAAGTCTCGTGATATGCCGCGAATCTTTCGTAGTGCGACCGGTCGCGCGGCTTGTGAACGTTGAAGATCGTCACCACCAGACCGGGCCTGTCCGGATCGCGGCCGACACGGCTGGTGGCCTGAATGTACTCCGCGCTGGTCTTCGGCTGACCAAACACCACCATCAGCCCCAATCGCGTGATGTCCAGACCGACAGAGATCATGTTTGTGGCGATGGCCACGTCCACGCGGCTCTTGTCCGAAAACAGGAGCGCCAGCCGCCGCTTGGCATCCGCTACGTCAGATGTACTCACGCGGCTTGTCAGTTCTACTGGCTCGTAGCTGATCTGCCGGTCGTCAAACAGTCCCTCCGTCTCACCGACCCGTTTGCGGTTGGAATAACCCACGAGACGGTTCCGGATTTCATCCTCGATCAACCGCCGCGCGCCGCCAAGTTCCCGCAGGCTGTTGTAGTAGCCGAGCAGGGTCATATAAGGATCGGCGGGACTCATCGGCTCGCCTTTCTTCTTCAGACGCGAATGCCACTTCAATCCGGCACCAAGCAACGCCAAGTACACGCGCAGCATGGCTACCTTGGGGCTGCGCCCCTGAGCGGCGACGCCTACATAGAGGCGCGCGTTGCTTTCGATGGAGGGAAGCGTCTCCGCGAAGAACGAATCTCGGCGGTCCGGACCCGGCGGCGGGAAGATGTCCACCAGGCGGCGATTGAAGAGCGCGCGAATCTGGCTCTCCGCACGGCGCACCGTCGCCGTGGATGCCACGATCTTCGGCCTCACGATGTGACCGTCCCGCTCGATGGCGCATAGTTCGTCGAGCGCGGTCTCGTAGAGGCCGGCCATGGTGCCCAGCGGACCCGAGATGAGGTGCAACTCGTCCTGGATGATCAAGTCCGGAGGGAGCAGCCGGCCATCGGGCAGTTTCGCCCCCTGTGGCGAGTCGCAGGGTCCATAAAATCCGCGCTTCTGGTCATAGCGTTCTACCCTGCCGAAGAAAGCCCCCACGGGACCGGTCCACGGCAGCGCCGCAAACTTGTCCACGGTGGCGATGATGAAGCACGGCAGCCTCCGGTAGATCGGCTCATCCACTGCCACGATGGGTAACGACAGACCGCGACCGAACTGACATTGCCGGTTCACACACGAGACGCGCAGATCTTCCGGTTCATCAGAGTTGGGAAGAAGCCTGAAAGAGAGCCGGGTGAACTTCGTGCCGCACCAAGGGCATTCCTCGAGCGGGATGGGCGATGGCTTGCGGTCGTCGTTCAGGAAGCGGATCGTGCGGGAGCGAGCCGATTCCTGATCGTTGTCGCCCTTGCGCCCCATCCGGTTCGGTGTGGCGGCGCGCCCGACCCACAATCCGATCTCGAACGGCCAATCTCCCAACTTTTCCGCGTCGTTCTGCCGCTCCAGTTCCAATGCGCAGATCAGCGTCGCGGCGCGGCTCAGTTGATCGAGCGTCAGCAGCCTGAGGGTGTAACGCATCAGCACGCTCAGCCCTGCCGACCGGATTCCCGGATTGCGCCGCCGACGCAGGACCAGAGTGAAAGCCGCCAGACCGAGGTAGGCTTCCGTCTTGCCACCGCCGGTCGGGAAGAACAGCAGATCGACGATCCCGCGATCCGGGTGACCTGGCTCTGCTATTCCTGGCAGGTTCATCAACAGGAACGCCAACTGGAAAGGCCGCCAAGCGGGCTGTACATCCTCGGGCCGTTTCCCCTGCATGACTCCGAGACGCCGTCGCGCCGCCTCGGCCATCGTCTTGTTGGCAAGCCGGAATGCTTCGAGGCATGTCGGGTCGCCCAGGAGGTCGATACCACGCTGGATGCGATCAGCAGCGACCCTAGCTCGCTGGATCAACTCCAGCCCTGTCTCACGCCGCTTCGCCGGTGCGCCCGGCACATTCCCGGCCTGGCCGTCGATCCATTTCCGGTATTCGCTCACCAACGGACCAAGTTTCGCCGCGGCATCCGCGCCGCTCTGAAGTTGGCTGAGCGCGTCCATGGATAGCTCGACGCCGGGAATCGCGGCCGGCGCCACCCGCTCCACTTCCGCATCCGGAATCCACTGCGTGCGTACCAGGCTGCACGCGCCTTCCGGACAGACGGCCTCGGTGGCCACGTTATGGCCGACGGCATACTCGCCGACGTCGCGGTACTGGAGATCGGCGACGCGATCATCCCAATCCCCGCTGGCATGGCTGCGCAGATCGGGGCGTGGCAGGAATCCCGCCTCGCAGGCCACCTCGATCTGGACCTGGAACGCGAAGGCTTCGTCCTTCTTCTCATCGGGCGCGGGTGCGCGCCGGTTTACCAGGAAGATGGAAACCGTGCGAGCGCCTGGCGGCAGCCCCGCGTCGGTCGCTACGGACCCCACCGGACGCGCGAGGTAGGCCACACGTAGACCGTCGCTCCCCGGCACCTCGACTTCGCGCGCCTTCTCGGTAGCCTGCGCCAAATCCACCGCCACGCCGACCGAACGAGACGTGCGCGCCCACTCTTCCCGCGATTCCGAACGTAGATGGTAGTCGCCCCAGGAAACTGCAATCTTAAGGTGCCCGGCGCGAGGAGGCACCAGCAGGCTGACGCCGATGGAAGAAGGCAAGTAGCGCTGACGGGCCGCCGCGGGTTCTGGCGTCACGTCGTCATCGATACCTCCGCCCTCGCCGGCCTGGTCCAGGTCCTCCGTACTCGCTTCGTCGGCGCGCTGAGAACGTTCCGCGCCCAGGGGGACCAGAAAGCCGGTGAGGTACCAGCGCGAGGGAGCCTGGGGCAGCACCTCGGCCGGGTCGCCCAGATTCTCCGACGGGCCGACCAGATCGAGCCGGAGTGCTTCGACCAACTTCTCACGCACATCGACGGAGTTCATCGGGTTTGCCACGTCTCAAGCCTCCTCTTTCTCCTGCGGTAACAGGCTCATGTTGAGACCCTCGCTCGCCCGCTTGCCAACTTTCTTTCTGCCGCCCTTCGTCTTCGGTTCCGGATCGGCTGCTCCCGCGAAGACCACCGCTTCGGTTGGCAGTTGTCCCTCTTCGAGCGCCCGTTGCCGGTTCAGTTCGAGCAGACGCGCCAGGACATCGTCGCAAGTCTCGTCAGGCCAGCGATAACGGTATCGCTTGCGACGCGAGCGACCGTTGTCACTGTCATCTTCCTCCTCATTGAACTCGGGGAAGAACGTACACTGCGAATGGACGCCAGTCCAACCATACGCATCGAAGGTGGCGCGGTCCATGGCGTGGTGGAGTTCGCGAAGCCGCAGTATATCCCCGCACTCGCACTCAGGATCGTGAAACCAGTTGTAGAGCGTGGTTAGACCTATGTTCTCTCGCTGCATTAGACTGGCACGAAGCTCGAAGTACGAGCAACTGGCTCGGCCAAGCGCAGTATTGCATTCGAAAGCCAGCGGAAACGGGAATGTCTCAAAACAATCGGAAGGGCCGTATCGCAAGCGGTCTTCGAGAGAGGATGCGAAGAACCGCGCCCAGATCTCGTGCACCCTGGACTGCAGAATGCCTTGCAGCGTCTGGCTGGCGCTCGTCACAACGACCAAACTCTCACCGTGGACCATGTTCGCAGGCAGGACAGCGAACCCGAGCTGGTGGGTAACACGGGAGATCACAATGACATGGTCGAGGCTTCGCAGCGCAACTGTCAGCCCTGGCCGTCGTTCCGCAAACTGCCACCAGTACCGGCGGTAGTTTTCGCGATTGTCGGTCAGGCGGTCGGGCTTAACCTTTCGCTCAACGATGTTGAGCAGGTCGGGCCAGTCGGCTGCAACTGGATCTGGATAGTCCATCGGCACGATACCAGATCGTAGCCACTCCTTGCGTTGGCTGTCATCCGCGCCTTGCCAAGACGGGCTGACGTTATCCCTTCGCAATGGGAAACCTTCGAAGTTGATTACATAGCGGTGGTAGGCGTGAGTGGGGCTGTCGTTCACTTCCTCGCCTCCGATATATGGGAAGATCCGCTCGGCATTGCGTGAGTCCCTTGCAATGAGCCGCTGCATTTCGGTCAGCGGAGTCGCCACTCCCTTCGTATCGGTGTCGTCGAAAGTGAAGCCCATGCCCAACACGATGCTGCCCTGAAAACTTTTGTCCTCGTTTGCCTTCAGGCGCTCGGGTTCTTCGTGGCCGCCTGCGTGGAACAAGTAGGCCGTGATGATCTGAACTTCGCGATTGTCGAGGAGGTACGGCCCCACCAGTTCGCCTTTGGCCACATGCACTACGCTCACCACCACGGCCGCCTGCCCAGGCCACTTCAGCCTCTTGCGCGCCTGGTAGATGGTGCCCCCGTGCGTGCAGATCCAGCGCAGCCCGGTGGAACGCGTATCGCCCTGCCCGATGGTGTTGGTGGCAATCAAACCGAATCGGCCATACGTCCGCAAGAGCGTGAATGCCCGACGGAAGAAGTGCGCCACTAGATCAGAGTTACCGTGCGAGTGTTCGTGCAGCGCCTTCAGCCAGTCCAGGTAGCCATCGGCGTGGGCGTCGATCAGCGTATTCTTTCCTGCAAATGGCGGGTTGCCAACGATTGCGTCAAAGCCGCCCGTGACATTGCCTTTGGTGTCCACCGTGAAAACCTCGGGGAACTCCATCTCCCAGTGGAACGGCGTTACGCCCTTGGCACCGCGGCGCAGTTCAGCCACCGCGTTCTCCAGCGGTTCGGCGAGTTCGAATTTGCCGAGATTCTTGAGAGCCGACTCCATTTGCTGCCGTAACTGCTTACGCGCCTCCTCACGAGGCTTTGGCTTGTCGGCGGAGAAAAACGCGGCAATCACGGCATCGCCTGCCAGCCGCAATAAGAGCATCGCGTCCTCGGCGCGGTCGAGGTGTTGCCGCAATTGCGCATACGGAACATCATCGCGCGCGGCCATGATGCGCTGGCGGAACTCGCTCACACGGTCGATTCGTTTACGGATCTCATCTTCGAGGAAAGATTGCTGTCCGGTGGGCAGCCAATTGAAGGCCGCAATCTGGCGACGCGTCAACCCGGCCAGGGAGTCGCCCGCGCGCAGCGAATGGTCCAGGAACGTGAACGGGTGATCCTTAGCCAGTGTCGCCAGCCACAGGGAGAGCTTCGCCAAGTCTGCTGCCAGCGGGTTCTTGTCAACACCGTATAGGCACCGTTGGGCAACCTGGCGCTGGGCATGCAGCACCTCGTCCTCATCCGGCGGCAGCACCGGTACAGCATCGTAGTTATGCCACGCCTGGGCAAGCGCATCACCAAGTTGGCGGCACGCTTCCACCAGAAACGCTCCCGACCCCATGGCCGGATCGCAGACCTTCAGACCCAGGATCTGCTCCGGTGTCGGTCTGTCGCCGAGTTGACGCAGAACCGGCTTGAGTGCGGCTTCCACGATGGGGCGGGTGAGCGCGCTTGGCGTGTAGTGAGAGCCGCTCCGGCGCCGTTCGCCTGATGGCTGGAAAATCATCGCGTCCTTGGGGACCACGTTGGGCGTCACCGCCCGCGCGATGCGACGCTCCAGCGCAGCCAGTAGATCGTCGATGTTTTGCGCCGCCTTGAGTGCGTCTGCGACCGCGCCGGTAAGCTTCTGGTCCGTGTTGTCGGCCATCCACTTTTGGCGCTTGTCGGGCGCGATGGCGAGAAGCCCCTCGAGGTTGACCGTGGCTGGTGCGCCGTGTTTCTTGGCTGGCTTGATTGCAATCGACCGGCCAGCAGCAACGTGCAAGTCGAAGCCCATGATCGTCTCGTAGACGCTGCCGATCTGTTCGACCGCGAGTGTACGGTAACTGAGCCGCTCGCCGTCGAGAACCATCAGCTTCGAGAGCACATGGTAGAGGACGCCATCGGACACACGCGGGATGGATGATTCCTCACTTCGCTGGCGTCGGCCTTCGAGGAAAAGGTAACGGTCCGGCTCGAAGAGGTAGCCCTCGCGCGGCGGAATGCGCATACCGCCATGGCTGCCGCCCTCGTATACGAGGCGGAAGAGGGCCAGCAGTTGCGCCCACGCGCCATACCTTTGGTACATGGTGTCCGGGTAGCGGCCGGCGTCGGCACGTAGTCGCTCATAGAGGCCGGTCACTGAGTAGTAGTTTGCGTATACCGAATCCGTGGAAAGGAGGCCGCGGTCCTCCGCATACAGCAGAAACACTAGGCGCAGCAGGGTGGTGAGCAGGCCGGCGTAGACGAGGTTCGGGTCACGCGCCAGGATGTCCCGGAGCAATTCGCCATGCAACTGGTCGTCGGCGGCCTGGAAACCGCGCAGCAATTCGTAGAGCGCCTCCAGGACCTGGCCCGCCAACTGCGTCGATACGACGTTCTGGTATTTGCGGCTGTTCTCCAGGATGGCCGGAAGACGCTCTTTCGGGTCTCCGAACATTCGGTCCGAATACAGCAATTCGTGCAGGGCGGCAAAGATCGGACGCCCGGCAACCTTCACCATGTCCGGCAAATTGAAAGTGATGTAGCCGCTCGTCTCGATTCGGGGAGCGTACACCAGACGAATCTGCCGACCATTCACGAGCAGGCCGATCCCGATGCCGGTCTCGCGCAGAAGCCGCTCGAAGCGTGCCTGCGGACTGGCCTGCCACCGGCGCGCTTCCATGACGGCCACGCTGTCGAGGTCGGTTCCGGCTGGCAAGACTTCAATCAGCAGTATCCACTCGCGCGTGGGATCTGCCGGTTGGAAATCGTGGAGCGCGTAAGTGGGACGAAGGGTCTCGCCGTACGCGGGAAGCGGTGCTTCCAAAGTCTCGGGCAGAGCAGGCGCGCCAGGTGTGCCGTAGAGATCCTCCGGGGCCCAGCCGAACACTGAGCAGGCGAACTCCGGGACGTTGGCGATCTCCGGCACCGGCTCGCCGTCGCGGTCACTCGGCAACGCACTGAGAAAACGCTGGTGGTCCGGAGAGATGTTCCGGTTCACATAGGCGCGCGCTTCAATCAGGGCGGGAATGGAGACGACCAGCCCGGACGGTTGAACGTAACCGAGCCATTCTTGGTGGGCGAGGATTGCGGGATCTTTCGCCATAGTCTACCCCGCAATCGGCCACAGATAGATCAGGCCGACAGGTTCTATCCTTTGCGCCCGAACGTCGTACAGGTCCCGGATGCGGTCGGGCTCCGTTCGAAGTTCGCCGTCAATCGCGGTCAAGCGCTGGCCCTAATAGCGCCGGTTCGATTCCAGTTGGCGTTTCTCGTCTTCGCTGAAATCCAGCGTCAATTGGCCGCCGCGATCATGCCGCGTGACGGTGTCCTCGATGTGCTTCTTCTGCGTTTCCAGGATCTCCCGCATCGCTCTGGCCTCGGCTTCCGCCCGTTTGGCTAGGCTGGCGATTGCATCCTTCGCGTATTCGGCGCTTCGCGCTTCCAAGTGGGGCAGTAGCTCACGGACATCGCGTGGCGCAGTCGCCTGCAACTGCCCGATCACGACATCCGGCACCGGTCGCGCGTGCTTCTGAAGGAAAGCGGAATCGAGCAGCGAGAGGGTTCGGCCCTCGGCCTCGCGCCCGTAAGGCGTGAGCGCGCTCTTCCGGATCGCTGGATCTGTCCACCGAGCGGTCACCGGTATCAGTTCCTCGTGCAGGCGCGCAGCACCGGGGCCATAAAGGGCCAGGCGGCCGATAAGGAGAACGCGCGGAATGGCATCGGTAGACTGCGCCATGCAGGCGCGCGACAGATCATGGTGGACAAATCCCTGGGAAGTGAAACGCGACAGCAGCCGTTGGACGACGCGGTGCTCGAGGTGAAGCTGAACGACTTCCTCCGTGACGACGCCGGGGTCCTCGAACACGACGGGACGGATGGGGGAACTGCGACGCCAATCCCAGAACTTCTGGTCGCGGGGGCGCGGCGCGCGGAGGCTGTCCATGGTTTCGGCCCAGGTCGGGTCCGCGCCGGGACGCTGATCGAGAGCGGGAAAAACGGAGCAGTCCGACCCTTTCAAGCCACCGAGGGAGGTCCTCAATGGTTCGGCACCCAGGATTTGCAGGGCGCAGGAAATCGCGGAGCGGAAGTGGTCCAGCGAAAGGCCAATCGCCTTCTGAGAATCGGCGAGCATGGTACGCAGGCGGTCGATCTGCTTTCGCAAATCGAGTTGCCGCTCTCGCGTGGCTTCGAGTTCTTCATCGACGGCTTCTCGGGCATCCTGATCCAGGTCGGCCGATTCGATCTCATTCTCGATCAGGTCAATGTCCGCGCGGCGAATGCCGGTTTTCATGACAGCATCGAGGCGCGCGTCGATGACCTGGGATAGGCTGCCGAGTTCCTCGCGGATCGTTTTCGTCTTCCGCACGAGCGCGGCCAGGATGCGGTCCTCTGGGCGCTGCTTATAAAAGAAGTAGTGGCAGTAGACCTCCGGGTTCGGCTGGAGTTTCCGGTCGATGCGCCCGTTGCGTTGCTCCATACGGCTCGGGTTCCAGGGCACGTCGAAGTGAAAGAGATTCCAGCAGTGCGCCTGTAAGTTCAGTCCTTCACGGGCGGCGTCTGTCGCGATGAGGATGCGCAGCGGATGGCGTGCCGGGTCCGTGTTGAATGCAGTCTTGATGCTTTCGCGATCCAGTGTCCGCGACTCATCACCCTCGGTCCTCCTGGCTGGCGTCGAGCCGCAGTAGACTGCCATTCGCTCGCCCGCGCGGTCGGTGTCGGCGGTTGCGGCGTTGATCTGCTGCTGGAGATAGCGCCTGGTGTCTTCCCACTCGGTGAACACGATGACGCGCGTATCGTTCCACTTCGCGCCGGCGGATGGAAGATCGGGGCACATATTGTCGCGAATCCACTCGATGAGCTTCGTGACCCGAGCATCGGGAAGGGCGCGACTGGTTTCCGCGATCTCGGTCATGGTGTCGAGCAGCCTCTGCTCACGCTCGAACAATGCGCGAGTCGCAGCCGTATCGGATGGACCGACTGTGGCTTCGGAGACCGCTGCCACCTGCGCGTCCTCTTCCGCCGCCAATTCCTGTTCCGGTAAAGCTGCTCGGTCGTCATCTGCGCCGATGCCGTCCAAGAGCAAGTCCGTGCGGGGCAGCGGCATGTTCTTCTTGGCCGCTGCCGGTCCTTCCTCTGCCTGCGCGGCTTCCCACTGGCGGCGGACCGTGCGTCGGTGAACGCGGAGCGTGCGCGAGAAGGCCTCAATAGACGAAAAGAGCCGTTGCTGAAGACCGCAGATCAGCAGGCCGGAAGCAGTTTGTGTGCGCTTCGTTTCGCTGCTGAGACGCTGCTCGCGCAGTTTCCGGTATTCGTCGAGAAGAGCCGTCAGGCGCAACTCCGGAGCATTCTCCGGGAGGCCGTCAATATTCACCTGCGGGGTTTCGCGCTTTGGGAAACCGCCAACGATCTGCCGGAGATCCTCTTTGAGGCGCCGGACCATGATGTCGTCCAGCATCCGCTTGCTGGCCTTTACGCCTCGGCAAAATCGCTGCGGATCGAGGATCTCCAGCAGGGCCGAGAAGCTGTTGGAGTGACCATTGTGCGGTGTCGCCGAAAGGAACAGACGATGTTCGAAACGCGGCGCGAGGTCACGAATGGCACGCGTGATGTGGGAGTCGATGGCGTATCGCTGGCCACTTGACGGGGCCGCGTGATGGGCTTCGTCCAGGATGAGGAGGCTGCCTGGGCGGAAGGTGCCGAGCCAGTCGCGAAGCGGCCCGGCGTAGGACTCGTCAATCAGGAGGCGCTGCGAAATCAGAAACCGCGAGTGCGCGGTCCATGGGTTGACGCCGAACCCGCGCTCGCGGCGCACAGTCTGAACGTAATCCTTGTCCAGAATTTCGGCTCGTCAGAAGAAATCGTGGGTCAACTCCGGTTCCGGCAGCTTGCCAAGTGAGTGATAGAGGGCGAGTTCGAGTACACGGTAGGTACGGAAGCCGTAGGATTTTCTCATGGTGA
>Ga0326727_10009019_pt1 | contig 24893 bp, 20 predicted proteins | sample MB2enrmetagenome_FD_207643 | JGI IMG/M metagenome (GOLD analysis project Ga0326727, IMG submission 207643) | Lab enriched peat soil microbial communities from McLean, Ithaca, NY, United States - MB29MY | ecosystem: Environmental > Terrestrial > Soil > Wetlands > Peat | place: USA: New York... | reverse complement strand
GGCGTGTGACCTTCTCGAGCAGTTCCGTGGCGGCCCCCACCTCCCCTGCCGAGTTCATCAAGACCGCAAGCTGAAACTGGCTCTGCCAATCTTCGGGATCCAGCGCCACGACCTTTTCCAGCATTTTTCGCGCTTCAGCGGAATGTCCTTGTTGCATGTAGATCTGCGCCATGCCCGCATAGGCCGGGCCGAGGTTGGGGGACACCTGGATGGCTTGCTGAAAACTCTCTGCCGCTTGCGCATATCGCCGCTGGAAGAATCGCATCTGGCCGAGCGCCAGGTACGCTAGGCCCTCCTTGGGGTTGAGTTGCAAAGCTTTTTGGTATTCTGCGGCGGCCTTTTCTTCTTCGGCTTGGGCAAAATAAACGCGGCCCAGGGCCACGTGTGTCGCGGCATCGTCCGGAGCGGCGCGAGCCGCCTCTTGCATCTCAGCCAGCGCTTCTTCTTTTCGTCCTGACTCGAGGTCGAGTTCCGCCAGGATTTGCCGGAGCGAGGCATCTTGCGGCCGGAGCGCGGCGAGTTTCTTATACTCGCCGGCGGCCAAAGCACGATAGTCCTGGGCGGCGGTTCCGGGAGCGCGCTGCGAACCAGCCGTTTGCCGGCTCAAAGCCCAGGCCGTGGCCGCCAGTTCGTAGTGGGCATCCGCATCCGAAGGGTCGAGGCGCGTGGCGACTTCCAGTTCGCGCACGGCCGCTTCATCCTGGCCACGAGCCCGGAGAGCCATGCCCAATCCGCGGTGCGCCATTTCGAGTTCGGGCTGCAGCTCGATGGCTTGGCGAAAGGCGGCTTCGGCGCCTGCCGGGTCACGGCGCGACAGCAGGTCGAAACCTTTGTTAACCGCCTCGGCGACCCCCGGCAAAAGCTGCGGGGAAGCCGGTGTAGCCGTCTGCTGTGGTGCGGCGCTCAGGATGACAGCAGCCGGCGCCTCACTCAATATGACGGCGGGCTTCGCTTCGCTTGGCAACAGGCTGGCCGCGACCATAATCAATCCCACGCAACAACGCATACAGCCTCTCAATCCACTACCTACCGCGTCGAGCCGTTCCCCCTCCTCTACGAGGAGGGGAACTCTCACGGCGCCACGCGAATCTGCCCGGCATCGCGGATAATGATCTCCGGCCTTCCTTGGTACACGGTAACTGACCCGCGGATTTCAATTTGCCTCCCTGCCAGGGATTCGAGATCACCAAACTTGCTTTTGTCGGAGGAAAATATCACGCTGGTGAACGGGCAGTCGTGATAATCCTCGCAGAAATCGAAAAAGGTATTGCCACCCTTCGACGTGAATACCTTGAGCACGCGCCCGGAGACGCATCCTGTCTTGCCTGCCAGGGGAGCCGCATCGTGGATATCGACACAGCCGGCAGCCTCTCCGCCAGAGGGAGCAGGCGAAGTGAAGGGCGTCGAGGGCGAGCGTCCGGCGCGGCGGCCCACCAAAACCCCAAGGCAGAAGACCGCCAGGACAATTCCCGACACGAGTATCCGCTTTCGTCTCATCGCGAGACCTTCGACGAAGTAGCGGCGAGTTCATCTCGCCACGTGGCGGCGTAAAGCCGCCTCTACATCAAGCCCAGACGCCTCCAGCGCCTGGCCAGCCTTGCCCGGCAGCGGGGGTTTACCCGCTCGAACCCAGGCAGTATACCAGAGGCTGCTGACGAAGGAAGCTGCGGCCGATAGCCGCTTCTCGGCCAACGGCCCGGCCAGCTTGTAGAAGGCCGCACTGTACTGCGGATCGAGGTAGGTGCGGCCGGAAACCGCGATGCGATCGGCGGCGAAGACCAGGTTCCGGCAATTGAAGCTTGCCGTCGCCTCCTCGAAAATCCGGCCGCGCAGGTCCGGCAAGAAGATCGCCGGTTGCGGCTTCAGCTGCCAGGTGTCCGCCAGGGTGTTCACTAAGTCGGTCTCGAAACGAGCGTGAACACCCTTCTGCCCGGTCATTTGGCCGTCGTAGTTCTTGACGGTGTGTAGAGGCTGGGTAAGGTCGGCGGCGTAGTGGGCAGCAAAAACCGCGTCCTCGTCCGCTGCCTGCCAACGCCGGTGCTCGAGAGAATCGGCCAGGCGCAGCGTGAAGCGCTCGATTTGCCAGAGCGAGTCCCCATTGCGAAGCTGCCAGAACATGGGCGCCGCCCTTCGCAGAACGAATTGCCGTCTGAGATTGGGGAATGGGTAGGTGTCGTCGGCGTCGAGGTCGGTATAGTGGTGAGGGCGTTCCGCGGCGTCGTCGTGCGCCAGCAGGTCAGGGTCGGAGGCATGGTCGATCAGATAGACTTTGCGGGCCTGAAAGTAAGAGCGGACCGGTTCAGGCAAATTGTCCACCGCTGCCGCGTTGACCAGCTTGTGACCGTGATCCCCCCAGGCCAGTCCCGGCACGGGCCAGTGAACAAGAATTAGCAGGATCACCGCCGGGTGCAGCCAACTGCGACATCGAAGCCGCCCGCAGGGCGTGGTGGCACGGGCGTCTCGCCCGCTGTCGTGCGGGCATTCCTTCACTCCGCTCAGGGCAGGCTCTGCCCGCACGTGGGAGCCAGACGCCCTCCGGATTGCGGTGAGTTCGTTTACGCTAAGTTTGATCTTCACTTGCATGTCGGGCGCTCGTTTTTGTATTGCGTTTGCCCTCATTTTGAGTTCGTTTTTTTGCAACTTTTACTGACAGCAAAGGAGTTGTTGAGTTCGTTTCCACTATTTTCACATCTTTTTGCATGCCCTACTTGGCACCGCACCCCACGTTTCTTAGCCGCGTCCCAAAGACCTCGTGGCTCACCCGACGAATACATTGCGACACTCGAAGGAGTCCAGAAGTTGCCAGCCTTGCACGGCTCTGGAGTGGCCACCTGTGATCTGATATTGGTTTCCTCTGCTCGACTTCTCAACTCCTCGACACCTCGACTTTTTGACCTCGTCCTTTGTTTTCATAAACATTCCCGGTTCGTTCGTTCGAATTCAAGTCGAGAAGTTGCGAGTCGACGGTTGAGGATCGGGAAACCGTCGGCATCCGCCCCTCCCGACCTCTAGTTTGGGTTTGTTACCCCTCAACTCTCCGACTCCTTAACTGCTCGACTCTTTGTTTTCATAGATATTCTCGCTTTGTTCCCGAAACTCGACGTAGCACCAACCTTCAGGTCGGCATTTGTTCGACTTTCTGTCTGCTGACCTGAAGGTCAGCGCCACGCGGCGCGAGCATTCTCGATTTGTATCCACTGTTCCGGTGTGTTCCTTTGTTTTCATAGACATTCCCGGATCGTTCGTAAAAATCAGAGTCGTAGCGGTCTTTCGCTCGGCGTAGACTCGGCCTCACTGCTGCCAACCATCCTTCGCGCCCCTCGTGCGGCCGAGAGGCGCCCAGCGTGGCTTCAATACTGTAGCCTATTATTTCGCGTTTGTCAAGAGACAAGAAGTCTGGGATAATAGAACGGACTGATTTGGTGGCAGTGCGCTTCCACCTGCCGGAATCCAATTCCGTCATGATTCCGAGGAGAGCACTTGTTGAGTTGTTAGGAAGACCCGCATTGGCGTCAGCGGGCGGACCGATATCGGAACTGTCTCTCCGACCTCTGCCTCTTCAAAAAGGCGGAGAGCCTCGTCGCTGGATTCCAGCCCCCACTTCTCCAAATAAATGCCGTAACCGCCGCGGTAGATTTCTTTTCCGAAGAGCTTGAAGACTGCACTCGGGTATACCATTGCAAACGAGACTGGGCATTGGACAACATTCGCGAGCGTCCTTGAGTTTTCCACACTCTTCACCAAATTGAGGGATATCTCACGCGTCGGCACCGTTTCACCGGTGACTGCCGCATAGAGTAAGCTCGCGGATACGTAGTCTTGCCGGTCAATTTGGCCCTGTTCAGGGAGATTGATGGTAACTTCGAGTTTTTCGGAGATGGAAGCGAGCATGTCGATCCAGGCGATAGCCTCCTCGGAAAGAGCGAACTTGAACGGTGGCAGCTTGATTCTCCCCAGCGTCCCTTCGTGTGTAAGCGAATAGAGCTCGAGCTCACACCCAGCCTCCAGCAATCGGAGCGCTGCGGCTGCCTTTCGCACCCGTCGAGCATCCTTGCCAGCGAACCTCTTGTTGATGTTGGTTCTGCACGTTTTGCTTCGTGTGCTGGGGGCCGGAAACACAAAATGGATTTCGAATGGCAATTCGGCGTCTAAGGTCGAAATTTCGAGTTCGTCTGTACCTGCTCTCGTTAGGTGAAATTCCAGCAGGTCGTATATAACTCGTTCCTCTTCACGAACAAAGGAAATGCGGAGAGGTATGGGCGAACTCGGCAGTAGCGGAATCAGGCTAAAGTCGAACTCCCCTGGTGTGAGTCCTAGCTGCGAGAGCAACGGGACATTGGTGTTGAAACCCTGAATCTCTTCGGCACTAAATTGCTGCGATCGACCTGTCCGAATCAAGGCCTCCATCTTTTCTATACCGGTTTCAGCCAAAGTGATTGAGAACCCTACCGGGTCAAGCGAAAGAGCTTGGCGATCACGTGCGTATGCTTTTATTGTTTTTCGCCCATCCGTGACAGCGGCGAGCAGTCCAGGCTCTGGTGGAGGCGGGAGAGGTCGGGGGCCCGTTTCACCGCCGAATGTCACTTCGTATAGGAATCTTGGGTCCTTGGCCCTTAAGCGTTCTATGTAGTGCTCTACGTCCTCTCCGGGAACCATTTCCAACTCGTTCGCCGTGAAACTTTCGGGCCGCTTTATGAGCTTGCGCACTTCGTCCACGAGCAGGGCATTAGGAAAGAAGCAGCTTCTGAGCGTATGGCGAAAGATCAGCTCATGCACGATGTCTGACCCTTGGAACAGGTCGATTCGCATCCCGGTACCCGCATATGATGACTGTAGCCGTTGGAACCATCGGTGCGCCTTCGCGTCCAGATCTATGTTGAGGCATAAGATCCAACGGCGTGGCGAGGAACTTTCGACTGCGGCACGAAGGGAGTCCTTAATTTGTTGTTTTTGAGATTTGCCGACGAGCGTTACTTGAAAGCTTTTGCACTGCCAAACCGTTGGCCCGCAATCAAGATCACCGCAAAAAAGGTCCAGACCCTGATCCCCTGCCACGCCTTCGACATGCCGGACGTTTGCAGAAGGGTATTTCTCCGCCATGAGATGAAAACAGAGTCGCTCAAAGGCATTTTGGTCTATCTCTTTCAGGCGTTGAACAAGCGAGTCCATACCTAGCTAAGATGTTACAACAGCCGCCTCGCGAGTCAAGCGAAGTCGTTGCATCTCCTCGCCTCAAGCCCTTGTTAACAGAGGATGTCCACAGTTGCCGCCACCCCCCGCTCAAGCTAACCCCGGCCGCGAATTTCCGTCTAACTGCACATGTGGGAACAAAAGCAACCTGGGGCGCGGGGATTACCGGCGCTCGACACTCTGAAGCAAGATCTTCGCTACGCGTTTCGCACCTTGCGGGGGGACCGCGCCTTCACGGTGATGGCGGTGCTGATTCTGGGGCTGGGCATCGGCGCGAACAGCACAGTTTTCAGCGTGGTGAATACCATCCTACTGCGGCCGTTGCCCTTCGAAGCTCCGCAGCGGCTGGTGTGGATTGAAGGACCGCCCAAAGACTGCGGCCTTTCGTGCGCGACCTATTCCGTCGATGCGTTTGAGGATTATCAGCGAGGCAACCATTCGCTCCAGAGCGTGACGGCATACTTTCCCTTCTATGGACCTTCCGACTACAAGCTGACGGGGCGAGGAGAACCGCAACCGGTATCGGGAGTGAACGTGGCTTGCAATTTCTTCGACACCCTGGGCGTCGCGCCCATGTTGGGCCGCCTGTTCACCGCGGATGAGTGCCGGAAGAATGCCGGCCCAGCCGTGCTGATGAGCTATTTCTTCTGGAAGCGGCGGCTTGCCGGAGACCCGTCCCTCGTGGGGCAAACGATCACACTGAATAATGCACCGGTGACAGTGGCCGGTGTGCTTCCCCCCACTTTTGATTTCGGATCGGTCTTTGCCCCTGGCGTCAAGATGGAAATCTTCGTTCCCGCGAATATGGACGATATGCGCGATTGGGGAAATGTATTTCTACTGGTCGGCCGTCTAAAGCCAGGAAGAACTGTGTCCGAAACGCAGTCGGAAGCCGACCTTCTATTTCCGCGCCTTTATTTCAGCAAGAAGCATCCGGAGTGGGGCACCGGGTACAAGGCCAGAGTGCAGTCACTGAAGGACCACGTGAGCGGCAGGCTTCGGCGCTCGCTCGTGGTGTTGTGGAGCGCGGTGGGCCTGATCTTGCTGATCGTATGCGTGAACCTGTCAAACCTTGCTCTGGCGCGAGCGGCAGCGCGCAGCAAGGAATTTGCGATGCGCAACGCCCTCGGAGCGGGACGGGGCAGGTTGATCCAGCAACTGCTCACCGAAAGCATGCTGCTTTCGATGGCGGGTGCAGTGCTGGGTTTGGGCTTTGCCGCGTTGATGACCTATTACCTGGCCCACCAAGGTTCCATCGCCCTGCCCTTGCTGAGCAGCCTGCGGGTGGACAGTGCGGCTTTCGCGTGGACGCTGCTGGTAGCGACGGTAAGCGCGGTTCTCTTCGGGCTGGCGCCGGCCTTCAAGATGTCAGGCAAGAACATTCAAGAAGCACTGAAAGATTCCGGCCACGGAACCACCGAGGGCCACGCGCACGAGCGCATGCGCTCCGTGCTGGTCGTATCGGAAGTTGCGCTGGCCTGCGTGCTGCTGGTGGGAGCGGGACTGCTGTTGAGGAGCTTTCTGCGCGTTCTCGATGTTGACCTGGGATTTCAGCCCGACCGCGCCGCCGCTTTGCGCGTGGATTACGACGACGGAGGCAAACCTGCGCAGCGGGGAGCGATTCTCGAGGAGATGCTGCGCCGCGTGAAAGCGATTCCGGGTATCGAGGACGCCGGCATCACCGACATGCTGCCACTGGATCGAAACCGGAGCTGGGGACTCGGCGCCAAGGGAGTAGTCTATCGAAAAGACGAATACCCCGACGCGTTCGTTTATGTGGTGACGCCGGGCTACCTCGAGGCCATGGGCATGCATCTGCGCGAAGGGCGAGACCTGAGCTGGTCAGACCGCCCGGATAGCGAACGCGTGGTGATTCTGAATGAGGCGGCGGCGAAAAGGCTGTGGCCCGGGCGGGACCCTATGGGGCAAATCGCGGTGATTAACCTAACGGATACCAAGGTGGTGGGCATCGTTTCCAACGTTCGCGAAACCAGCGTGGAAGAAACATCGGGCTTGGAAATCTACCTTCCGGCAACTCAGGCGGGGCCGGCGGGAGCGGAGTTGGTGGTGCGCACCCAATTGCCGCCGCAGGCGCTGGCAGCGAGCGTGATGCACACTCTGCGCGCGCTTAACCCTGGGCAGCCGGCTACAGAGTTTCGCCCTTTGCGGCAGATTGTGGATCATGCCGTTTCGCCGCGGCGCTTTTTTGCACTGCTGGTTGCCTCCTTTGCGGCGCTGGGACTGGTGTTGGCGGCGCTCGGAATCTACGGCGTCATCTCGTACACGGTGGCGCGGCAGACACAGGAGATCGGCATCCGCATGGCGCTGGGAGCAACTCAGGGACACGTGCTGGCGGGCGTGCTGGGCAGGACGCTGAGGCTGGCGCTGGCGGGAATTGCAGTGGGCTTGGTGGGATCGTTGGCGGTCGCCAGGATGATCGCCTCGCTGCTGTTTGGGACCGCCCCAACCGACCTCGTGACCTTTGCGGGCATGGCGGGTTTGTTGGCCGCGGTGGCGCTCGTGGCCGGATATGTGCCCGCGCATCGCGCCTCACGCATCGACCCCATGGTTGCACTGCGGAATAGCTGAGGACAGCCGCAGGTATGTGGTGCGGGCGTCTCGCCCGCAGTCGCGGGGAGCGTCTCGCCCCCGCAAGGGATCGCGGGCAGGATGTCTGCGCCACAGCGGGCGAGACGCCCGCACCACAAGCTTCAGAGCTGTACGGAGAGAACGATCTTGCCGAAATTGCCGGAAGCCTCCATCGCGCGGTGGGCGTCGGCCGCTTGCGCGAGAGGAAATATGCGGTCAACTATCGGATGCAGTGCTCCGGACTCGAACGCTCCCAGCCAGCGTTCGCCAAAGCGCGATGTCATGGCCACCTTGTCTTCCAGGCTGCGAGATTTCATGACCGTGCCGATGATGCGAAGGTAGCGGTACAGGAGCAGATCGAGCGGCAGCACACCTTTCGCGCCGCCAAGAACTCCCACCTGGACAAGCCTTCCGCCTTCGGCAAGCGCGCGCAGATTTCGCTCCAGGTACGCCCCGCCCACAAAATCGATCACCACATCCACGCCTCGGCCACCGGTGGCCTGCATGGCCGCGGCCACAAAATCTTCTTTGCGGTAGTCCACTCCAACCGTTCCTCCCAGAGCGGCAACGCGAGCGATGCGTTCCTCCCCCGAGGCGGTAAATATGATCTTTGCCCCAAGGGCGTGCGCAAGCAGAACGGCGGCGGATCCGACTCCGCCCGCCGCGGCCTGAATCAGCACCCAATCGCCGGGCTTAAGTTCGCCCAAATGGATCATGGCTTCATGCGCGGTGATGAACACCTCGGGAATGGCGGCCGCCTGCACGTAGCTCAAACGGTTCGGGATGAGCATACACATGCCGCAGTCAACACGCGCGTACTCCGCATACCCGCCCCCGCCCACCACGGCCATCACGCGGTCCCCGGCCTTGTAGCCTTCCGCCTTCGGTCCGGATGCGACGACTTCGCCAGCGATCTCAAGTCCCGGCAAAAGCGAGTCACCATAGTCAGGCCGTGGGCCATAGATGCCCTGACGCTGCAGAATGTCGGCGCGGTTAACGCCGGCAGCATGAACCTTCACCAGAAGATCATGGGGCCTGATTTCCGGCATCGGCTCGTCAACCAGCCGCAACACGCCGGCATCTCCGACTCCATCAAATACGATAGCTTTCATAGACAGTCACACCGGTAAGGGATTTCGTTCGACAAACTGGCGTTGGTGCCAGTATGGGTAGACCGGGGTTAGCGCACTGGCGGCGTCCAGCGCGTTGATTTGCTCAGCCGTTAGATTCCACCCTACGGCACCAAGGTTCTGCCGCAATTGTTCTTCATTGCGCGCGCCGAGGATCACGCTCGAAACCGTGGGGCGCTGCAAGAGCCAATTGAGAGCGATTTGAGCAACGCTCTTGCCCGTCTGGGCCGAGATCGCGTCAATAGCGTCCACAACCTTATAGACGTGCTCGGCAGGAATCGGCGGTCCCTGGTCGGCGGTCTTGTGAAGACGGCTTTGCGCGGGCAAGGGCCGGCCTCTTCGCACTTTGCCTGTTAATCGTCCCCAGCCGAGGGGGCTCCAGACGAGCGCACCCACCTTCTGATCGATCCCCAAGGGCATCAATTCCCACTCGTATTCCCGGTTCAGCAAAGAGTAGTACACCTGATGGGCGACGTAGCGGGCCCATCCATACCTTTCCGAGGCAGCGATCGACTTCATAAGATGCCAGCCGGAAAAATTGGAGCAGGCGATATAGCGGACCTTCCCGCTCCTGACCAGCGAATCGAGGGCCTCGAGAGTCTCCTCCACCGGAGTCAGCGCATCGAAGCCATGCATGTGGTAGATGTCAATATAATCCGTGCCCAGGCGGCGCAGACTCGCTTCGCAGGCGCGTAGAATGTGATAGCGGGAAGAACCGACATCGTTCGGCCCATCTCCGAAGCGGAAAGTGGTCTTGCTGGAAATGAGCACCTCGCTTCTTTTGCCCTCGACGGCTTTGCCCAGAATCTCTTCCGACAGGCCGTTCGAATAAACGTCCGCCGTATCGAAGAGATTTGCGCCTGCTTCGAGACAGATCGCGACCAGGCGTTTGGCTTCCTCAACATCGGTTTGACCCCAGGCCCGGAAGAATTCGTTTCCGCCACCGAACGTGCCGGTGCCAAAACTCAGCGCCGGGACCTTCAGGCCGGAATGCCCCAGTTGCCGATAATCCATAGTTGGTACCTCTCTTTCACTGGTGTAAGCCAGCTAGATCAGCATAAAACGAAAGGCCATTTTTGTCAGCCAAGCATCGAGCCAGTTCCGGCAGGTGAAAACGGCTGAGCGCGAGACCTCACTACAGAGACGCTGAAACGTAGAGAAAAGGCCCTTTGTTCTCCATCCTCCGCGCCGCTCCGCCTCAGCGGAACAGCAGGGCTGATGCAGCTTGTTCGATCCGCCCACTTGCGCCACCTTGCTTGCTTCCGCAACCGTTCCATCAGGGAGAACATCGTTGATAGAGAGGGGCTGAATCTGTAACTCTGTCATTGCGAGCGCAACGAGGAATCGCGCTCTGCTGCGGGTGAATCGAGGAACGAAGACCAGGGCGCGATTCCTCGCTTCGCTCAGAATGACAACCAAACTTGAAACGGAGGGAATAATGACATCGACGGTAGTGACGCAAGCTGAGAAGGGGCGAGCCTTTCGCGCACTCCATGAGCGTGACGGTGCATTCATTATTCCCAACCCGTGGGACGTGGGCACGGCGCGCCTGCTGGCGCATCTGGGGTTTGAGGCGCTGGCCACGACCAGCGCGGGTTACGCCTTCTCGGTCGGCCGGAGCGACCAGACGGTGGGCCGCGAGGCAAGCCTGGAGTATGCCTCCGCCATTGCGTCCGCTACTAGCTTGCCAGTGAGCGCAGACCTCGAAAACGGCTTTGGCGACGCGCCTGAGACGGTCGCCGAGACTGTGCGGCTTGCGGCCGCTGCGGGAGTGGTCGGCTGCTCGATTGAAGATTCCACCGGGCGAGCGGACCACCCGGTTTACGACAAGGAGCAGGCGGCGGAGCGAGTCCGCGCCGCTGCGGCTGCGGCGCGCGGGCTTCCCTTTCCGTTCATCCTGACGGCGCGCGCCGAAAATTACTTGCATGGCCGGCCGGACCTCCGAGACACGATCCAGCGGTTGCAGGCCTTTCAGGAAGCAGGCGCGGATGTCCTGTACGCGCCGGGCCTGGCCAGGAAGGACGACATTGCCGCCGCGGTCAGCTCCGTCGATCGCCCCGTCAACGTGCTGGTGGGTCTCGCGGGCATGCAACTGACCATGACGGAACTGGCGGCGATCGGAGTCAAGCGCCTGAGCGTGGGCAGCGCGCTCTGCCGAGCGGCCCTGGGCGCCTTTCTTCGCGCCGCTCGAGAAATGCGGGAGCGCGGCAGCTTTGCGTTTGCCGCTGAAGCAGCGAGCTCAGCGGAGATCAACACAATTTTCGCGGCAGGAGACTACGGCATCAACCACCCCTGACCCCTCCTTATCCAAGGAGGGGAACGCTAGACTCCCCTCCTCAGTTGAGGAGGGGCTGGGGGTGGTGGGTCGCCAAGCCTCCTTTTGCGGCGCCTCTCGTCAAGACTCCACGAACGATTTCAACCGGGCTAGCGCCTGGTCCCACTGCTCGGACACGAAATCGAGGTAATCCTTCAGCTCTTTCATGGGCTGAGGATTGAATTGAAACAGGCTCTCGCGGCCGGCGCGTACGCAGCGCACGATCCTGGCGCTCTCCAGCACTCGAAGGTGTTTCGTGATCGCCTGCCGGGTAAGCCTGGAGCCCGCGGTGAGCTGCGAGATCGAACGCGGCTTCCCGCCACAGAGTTTCCTCACCAGCCGGAGCCGCGTTTCGTCCCCCAACGCCGCAAAGACGTGAGCAGGCGCACGCGGTCCCAGACCCCCGCGGCTATCGCTTCGGTGTGACATAGCGCTCAATATTCTTCATCTGTTCGCTCCACCCGCCCTCGTTCATGCGGTATGCTTCGTCGCGGCGGTGGCTGGGGATCTTATCGAAGCCGGACTCGGTGAGCACAAGCAGCGTGCCGCCAGGGGTTTCCTCGAGCCGGAATTCGACCAGGGTGGGCGTTTCTTTCGAGTAATCGATTTTGGGATCGACGGAATAGGGGTGCCAGGTGAAGGAGAAGAGCCGCTCGGGTTCCATTTTCTGCACCACAGCCTCCCACTTGAGGTGCTCGTACCCAGGGTAAGTGATGTGACCCCGCGTGGCCTGGCCGGGCACGAACGGCCCTTCCAGTTTCACGAGGAACCACTCGCCGAACTCGCGGTAATCGGTCAGGGCGCGCCAGACCCGCGAAATCGGCGCCTTCAGCTCAATGCGCTTCTCGATTTGGTTTTCCATATTGTGCAACCTCCAGGTTGCAGATTAGCAGAGCCCGATAGAAAAGGCAACCTATTTGTTGCCTTTTTCCCGCTTTTCGGAAAGCGTCGCGCTGACCTGAAGGGCAGGTCTGCCCTACCTGGAATTGTGGGATTGATTCCGTGAGAACCTGCGGAGCAAGCAGGCAGCGAAGGTCAGCGGGTTTCGGCCAACCTGAAAATCCTTTGGACCAGCCTTACCCGGTCCACCTGTTCCGGCAAGCCGGCACCGCTCTTGAGTTCGCTGATGGGGCCGTGCAGGATCTTGTTCAGGAAGCCGCGCGTGAGGGCTTCAATGGCCTGGCGCTGCTCAACTGTCAGGCCGGTTAAACGGCTCCCAAAACGTTCCATCTCTCCCTCTCGAATGGCGTTTAACCGATCTTCAAGAGCCACGATGGTAGGGGTGAGGTCGCGAGAGGCGAGCCGGCGCATGGTTTTGCGCACTTCTTCCTTCACAATGTCTTCCGCCCACACGGCCTCTCGCTCCCGCTGTTTCTTGTTGGATTCCACCACCTGTTGGAGATCGTCGATATTGTAGACGAAGGTGTTGTCCAGTTCGTGCACCTGTGGGTCGATATCGCGCGGGACCGCGATATCCACGAAAAACATCGGGCGGTTCCGGCGAGCCGCAAGCGCTCTCGCGGCCAATTCCCTGTCCACGATGTACCCGGGCGCGCCCGTAGAGCTGATGACGATGTCAGCCTTGGCGAGGTATTCGAAGATCTGGTCGAAAGCGACGGCTGTGCCGTGAAAGGCCGAGGCAAGTTGGACGGCGCGCTCGTAGGTGCGATTCGTGACATAAATCGCGCCGGCGCCGCCGCGAAGCAGATGACGGGCGGCGAGTTCGCTCATCTTGCCTGCGCCGATGATGAAGATGGTCTTGTGTTCGAGGCTGCCAAAGATCTTCTTGGCCAACTCAACCGCAGCGTAAGAAACCGAGACTGCGGCGCTGCCCAGCGCGGTCTCCCGCCGCACCCGCTTTGCTACCGCCAGGGCCTGGCTCACGATTTCCTTGAGCGTGCTGGTCAGTCCCCCGGCCTCGGTCGCCAACTGAAAGGCTCGCTTCAGTTGTCCGAGGATTTGAGGTTCGCCCAGAACCATCGAATCGAGACTGGCAGCCACACGGAATAAATGCAGCACCGCCTCCTGCTTCTGATGGTGGTAAAAGTACTGTCGGCACGCCGCAAGTTCGAAACCCGAGTAATCCGTCAGGAATTGTTCGATGATCGCTTTGGCATCGGCCGCGTCTTCCGCCGATGCCAACACTTCAACGCGGTTGCAGGTGGAGAGTATAAGGGCTTCGCGAATGCCTTCCCGGCGGAGCAAGGCTGCGACGGCTTCCGGGAGGCGCGACTCGGGGATATTCAATCGCTCACGGATATTGACGGGAGCGGTGCGATGATTGACGCCAATGAGGATTACGTGCATTCCTGAATTTCAAATCACGGCTAAATCTCAAATTTGAAATTTGAGATTTCAAACTCTCTTAACGTATTCGGCCGCCTCTCCCAGGGGAGACCGTTACCTGCCGTCCGTGGGGGTGGTCATGGCAGGTCAAGTTACAGGAATTGGTGGCCCGGTTATAGGAGATCGGAGTTGCTGCATTCGGGGTGACGACGCGAATGTCAAAGTTCACCAATCGTTCGCCGGAAATAGTTCCTGACTGCGCGCCCATGCCATGCGAAGTATGGCACACCGAGCACGAGAAGCCATCCTGGACCACATGGCGGGAATGCTCGCTGAAGCTGGCGCTGTTCATGATCTTTGTCACATCGTGGCATTTGGCGCACAAAGCGTAAGGGCCGCCGTTCGTGCCGCCCTGGGCGCTCAAGTTGGGATTAGGGAAGAGATTCGTGACGAGTTTACCTGGCACCGGCGCCTGGCTGAACTCATATCGTCGCTCCAGGATGTGCGCGAACATCGACCCGTGCGGGCCATTGGGCCCGGTGCCGCCGAACTCGCGATTGTCGTCGCTGTTATGACAATCGGTACAGAGAATTTGCATACCCATGCTGCGTCCCGAAGTCCTGCCATCCAGATTCAGCATGTTGAGACGGAGGCTGGGCTGTGGGAGGACACTGCTGCGGTCGTGGAATACCGGATGACTCGACCTCAGCGTCGAGTCGAATTCGGGAATAACGTTCAAACGATCCGTGGCAGAAACCACTCTTACGGGCAAATAGCCGAAATTGACGCTCGTTGTCTTGCCAGTGCTCGTACCGTGGCAGCGTAGACAGTTCTCGTATTGGTTGACGGCGGGATCGACGATGGTGGCGCCGTCGGTGGCGCTGATCCCCATGACCAGAGCTTGCGACGGGCGAATCCGAGGCCCGGCGGGGAAGCTGGCGACCCGGGTGGAGGCATGGGGATTATGGCAGTCGACGCAGGTTACATGGATGGTTTGATTCAGCAATACGCTCTCGTCCGGGCGGTGAGGGGAATTGGCCACTGATAACGCATGGCCATATTTCGGCGCCACCATTTCGGCTAAAACGTTGGGGATCTGCGGAGAGACGACGGCGCTTCCGTTGTGACAAGTGATGCAGGTTTGGTCGTCCATCTCCTGCAGGAGTGAACCCGCGCCCTGGCCGTTGTGAGGCGTATGGCACGACAGGCATCCGTTCTCCGAAACCGAGCCGTAGGGCCCCAGGGATACTTGCCTTGCGGCCGTCGGACTCGAGAATCCGGCGAGAGGGATGTTTTCAGAGGCCAGTTGGGGCGCCAGCTTGTTGGTGGCCGTGGCATGGCTGCTGGAGTTCCATTCAGCCAGGGGATTGGATTTGCGTGAGGTTGTGCCACCGGTCTGGGCGCTTCCGATGGCGCGACTCAATCCATGGGTTGCTTCCAGGACATTGGTCATACCCATGCCGGAACCGTTGAGGAAGGTGCTGTGGCAGGCAATGCAGAGCGAGCTGCGGCGATTATTGATGGCGAGAAACATCGGCGTCTTCGGGTCGATTTTCTGTACGTGCGGATTGTGGCAACTCGTGCACTCGATGTTTCCGTTGATGAGCCGCACGGCGCCCGTCAAGTCCGCCGTGGAAGGCGGATTGGCGGTCAACTGCGGGATCAGGTGTGGAGCAGCCCGCAAAGGAAGGACGAAGCTGATCGGGTGCGTCGCAGAGAGGTTGGTACCATACACATCCGAGGCACTCATCTTGCCGGTCATAGGAATCTGGCCGTAAGCGACGGTGGCGCCAGGCGATCCCGCAACCGTTCCGTCGTGGCAACTCAGGCAGAGGGTGCTGTCCGTGCCCAGAGGCGGCGATGGGTTTAGCTTGTTAACCAAAGTCGAACTACTGTAGACGGTATATGCCTGGACGCTTGAGAGTTTTGTGTTCCAGAGCGGCATTTGCCCTACGCCAGGCGCGCCATTCAAGCCGGAGTGCGGAGCATGGCAATACCAGCAGGAACCCGAGAGGCCGCCCTTCACGGGCGAAGTGCCGGCCGGCGAGAGATCGTGAGAGCCGATGACATCGTTCTGGGCACGCACCGGCAGGGTCGCCAAAAGCAAAAAGGCAGAGAGGCAGATGGGCAGGTAGGCAGATCGGCAGATCGGCAGAAAGGCCGAAGCAAAACATCCTACTGCGGACCTACCGACCTGCCTATTTGCCGACCTGCCTATCTGCCCATCCGTCCATCTGGCCATTTGCCTACCTGCCTATCTGCCGACCTGCCCACCTGACGCCTTCTGTTGCGCTAAATACTGGAAGACCTGTACCCGGCGATTGAAGGAATCGACCACAAACACGCGGTCCTTGGAATCGATAAACAAACCCGTCGGCAATTGAAATTCCCCGAAACCCGAGCCTTTCTGCCCAAAGTAGTAGAGCAGCCGGCCCTGCCGGTCGAAGACCTGGACCCGCCCGCTGAGGCCCTCGACGACGTAGAGATGCCCCTCGGAATCCATGCCGATTCCCTTCGGGCGAAACATGCCGCCAACCTCATCACCCACCTGCCCGACGGCGAACCGGAACTTTCCGGAGAGATCCAGGGCCTGTACGCGGAAATTCATGGCGTCGACGACAAGCAAATCCTGCCCCGCCAGCCGCAACTCCGTGGGGAAGTTGAACTGGCCTTCGCCGGTGCCGCCCCTGCCGATCTTCTGCAACACCTTACCGTCCATATCGAGGACGAAGATCAGGTGGCGCAGGGTGTCCGCCACGTAGATCCGCTGGGCCTGGGAGTCGACGGCAATGCCGGTTGACCGTTTGAAGTAGCCTTCGCCCTTGACGCTGGCCAGGACCCGCTGAAACTTCCCACTGGCGTCGAAGACGAAAATCTTGCCGGCGTACGAATCGGTTACATAAATGTTGTCGGCCGCATCGACGGCGACGCATTGAGGGGATACCATTCCATCGGTTGATTTCCGATGTGAAATGAACTTGTACTTGTGCTGGGTAAAATCAAAGATGTGAATTCCGGCGGCGCCGGGGTCCGTCACGATGATCCGATCCCTCGAATCGGTCACCACGCTGTAGGGAGCAATCAGGCCATGAAACTCCGGTTCGCCTGCCACCACGTCGAGCAGGCGGCCCCAGAAGCTGTGCTTGGTCTTGACTTCCTTTTCCGTGCTGAAGCTGCCCTCGTAGCGCAGCTTGCGGCCTCCCTCCAGTTCGAGTTGAGGCACTGTCGCGAGTGCAGCCGGATTGGCTTTTGACCGAGCCGCCGCGAGGCCGGGAACCAGCAGAACAACGAGCAGGCAGATGGGCAGATGGGCAGATGGGCAGGTGGGCAGGTGGGCAGATGGGCAGATGGGCAGGTGGGCAGGTCGGCAGGTGGACTGTGAGGACTGTTCCGTCTGCCTTCCTGCCGTGCTAATCATTTGCTTGTCCACTCGATCGCTCATCTCTGTCCCGTTCGCAATCTCGCAACTTGCCTATCTGACCATCTGCCTACTGCCCATCTGCCCATCTGCCGATCTGCCCACCTGTCTCAGAAGAAATTGAACCACCTGGATAACCCGACGTAATAGGTGCTGACCAGCGCCGGCGGCAGAGGACTGCCGCTGAACCCTTGCAGTAATCGGCTGTAACCGGCGGTGAAGTACACTTTGCGAAACTTGTACTGCAGGTAGGCGTTGCCTTCCTGCGTGTGGTTGAATGAGGATAAAGCCCCGTTCTGCGTATTGCTTCTGGAGTCGGCAAAGGTGGCGCTGTAGGTGAGCCGCCGCGCGGGCGAGCCTCCCACGCCGACCGAGTAGGTTCTGCCCCCGTACAAGACCGTCGACGGAAGCAGTGTCGGCGGCACGCCCGGCGGCAGGGGAGCTATCCCCTGCGCCGTGAACAGGCCCAGCCCGCTGGATTTCGAGTACCCGGCGTTCACGCCCAACCATCGGCTGGAGAGCCCTGTCGAGTAGTCTTGGGATAGCGAATTCGTGCCTTGGATCTCGTTCACGATGCTTTTGCTTCCGGCGGCCGTTCCGTTCCAGACCAATCTGCGGATGCGGCGGGTGGCGGAAGCCGAGTAGCTGTAGCCGGAGGTTGTGTAGGCGATGAGAATGGTCTGCACGTTTCGCGAATAACCTACCGAGCCGCTCAGGTTCCATGCGCCAATCTGCCGGATGTAAATGGCATTGCTCAATATGCCCAGCAACGAGCCGAGGTTATTGCCCAATTCGCTTTCCGTAACGATGGTCGAGGTCGTGAACTTCCCACCCAACACATCGTGCCCGTAAGTCGCTCCGCCGCTGTAGGCGGTCGAATCGAAGGCAGTTCCGAGAAACTCTTGCTGCCGGTGGGTGATACCACCCGAGAGGTAAAGCCCACCCATCACGGTATACTGCGATTCTCCGGACACGCCCCAGGAATGCGAATTCTCCTCAGGCAGTTCCAACGGAAGCAGTGAGCCGGCGGTGCTCGCAGCCTGCAACACTGTGCCGGCAAGGTTGTCGTCGTAATCGGCACTGAATTGCACGGCCAGCTTTGGCGTCGGTTTCAACGCCACTCCAGTTGTCACCACGTCAGCCGTCTGCGAATCCGTCGCGCCCAAAGCAGTGTACCCGACTGTGTTCCGGGAGTAACTCGCCCAGGTGCTTCCATTCCATGGCAGGTTGCGGGTCACATTGAAGGTAGCCGTCGAGGTGCTCGTCTGGCTTTCTGGAGTGGATTGGCCGGTTAAGAACTCGGGAACCGAGTAGCTTGCGTCCTGATAACGATATCCACCTCCCAAACGAAACCCCGCCACCGAATAAACCGAGGAAGCAAAGACCGACTGAAATTGGGAATGATCTTCCCCAGGCGTCCCGTAGATCGAATAGTCGTCGCTGCCTTGCTGATAGCCCACTGTAAAGCTCGGCAAACCGGTCGGGTTGCCCGACCAGCCCACGCCGAGCGTCTGGCCGTTCCCGCTCGTCCTGTAATTGCCGATTCCCGGCACGGAGTAGTTTCCCTCGCCGTTGTACAGGTCGTTGTAATTGAAGTAGCCCGGATACTTGCTCCCACCGAAGAAGGTCGAGTTCGCAATCACGCCGGAGCTATTAGTAATGGACTGATAGTTGGAATTGTTCCTGGATTGGTCGTAGAAGGGAGTTATACCAAAGGATAAAAACTGTGGGCTGTGAAAATACCCGTTTAGATCCGCCGTTCCGCCGAAGGTTGCCCCGTTGCTGGCGGGCCCTTCGTTGGTTGTGCTTCCGGAGTAGCCGCCGCTGACGTTGCCTGCCAGGTTGAATGCCAGATCCCCTGCCTGCGCCTGCGGCCACGCCGGCGCGCTGCACCAAAGCAGCGCTGCCAGCACCCATCCGAACTTCCTCGCCTGTCGCTCCGTCACCATGATGCCGCTCTACAATTCTTCGATTCTGGCGTTTTTCCTCAGTCGCGCATCCAACTCGCGCCGCAGTCTCTCCGTCTTGCTCCTTTGCATCTGGGCTCGCAACGTTGCCTCCACTTCATCAAACTTCTGCATCCGTGAGGGGATGTGGGCGTTGAGTCGCACAATCGTGAGTACGCCTTCTGCCTGGATCAAATCGCTCACGTCTCCCTGGCGCATTTTGGATACCACAAGCAGAATCTCAGGCGGAATTTCCGCGGATTTTGCCGCCCTGTGGTCGCCCATCATCACGCGGTAGTCATCCTCGGAAATCCTCTCGGCCAGCAGCCCGAATTCTTCATAGGTCTTGGTGGCCTTCGCCTGCTTCAACGCTTCTTCGGCCCGCGTCCGCATCTGCTTCAACTCCTCTGGTGTAGACTGCATGGCCGCGGCTTGCTTCCCGCTTCGCGCCCGCGGTGGCAAAGTGCTGATGGTTTGAAGCGCGTACGTCTCCGGCACTTCGAAACGTTCCGGATTCTTCAAATAGAAATCTTTCGCTTCCGCCACGCTGACGGCCGATTTATCGTTCACTTCTTCCTTCATGAAGTCTTCGATCAGCAAGGACCGCTTGATCTTGATACGGAGAACTTGTCTGGAACCGCCGGCCTCCCTCTGAAGGAAGGTCTCGTACTGTTGCTCGTCCCCGAACTGCTGGCGGAGTTGTTTCTCTGACGTGGCTAAGCGCTCGGGCGCGATCGTCATCTGCCGGCGCTTGGCTTCCTGGTACACCAGCTCCTCAAATTCGATCATCTTCAGGGCGCCGCGGCGAATGTCCGCCTCCATGGCCTGCGGGAAGCCCCCGTTGTGCTGCTTCGCATAAGGAAAAATCGTGTACATCTCCCGCAGCAAGTCGCCGTCGGTCAGCACTGCCCCGTTCACCCGGGCCACCGGCCGCGGCGCGGGAAGCGCGGGCGCGTGCGCGCTGACGAGGTCCGCACTCGCCGGCAGAGTTGGAGGAGCCGTTTGTTGCCCCATTGCCGTAGCGCACGAAACGATCACGCAAAGGAACACTGGTCGTAGCTGTGATTTCATGGTGCTCTCCATTGTCAAAGAAAACGTAGCCCGCGCAAAAGCTTGCGCAAAAACCCGGGCCCCAATCGGCTCCTGGCGAATTTCTCCGGCTGCGCAGCTCGCTCCACGCCCACCACGAAACCGGAGAAACTCTTCCCAGTCTGGCCTTCTGCGGTCCCGGAGATGTTGATCTAAGTCGCAAAAGGCCGGTTTCTGGGGGAAGGTCAACCCTTCCCCCAGAGGATTGCCTTAGGTCGTTGGCACCACTTGGCCGTGCATTTCGTTGGACTCGCCACCATGGCAGCCACGGCAGAACTGTGCCGCACTGTTGCTGGTGGTGGAGTTTCCGGGATCGTACCAGCCCCGCACGAAGAAGTGCGTTGGCTTAATCACCGCGGGCCCCGAGGCGGCGGTGTTGAAATAGAGCATGTCGTGTTGGTCGTGGCAGGTGGTGCAGGTGACCCACGAGTTGGCGGTCGTCGAACCGCCGAATCCAGAGGTTGTTCCGGGCACTTTCACAATGTTTGCCAACGGACCGCTGCCCTTGGTCACATCATAGTAATCGGCGATGAACTGTGTGCCGTTGGGGCCGGTGAAACTGATGGAGCCGTCGGAGTTGACGGTGCAGTCCCAGTTGTAGGGGCCGCCGCAACCAGGGTTCGCCGTCGGTCCCACCGGGTGGTCGTTCATGTAATTGCCCGGCGTCGACCCGTCATTTCCGAGCAGCGTCGGGGGGTTGAAACTCGCCCCGGCGATCGTCACGGTTTCAACCGTAGTGCCTTTCATCATGGCGACCTTCGCGAGGTTGCCATCGTGACAGCTAAGGCAAGCAATAATGTCGAAGTAGCCGTCCGGACTGGCGGGTAAACCGCCGGTGGCATAGTTCGGCAGGGTAACAGTGTTAGCTCCGGCGTTCCCAAAACCTAGCGTTACGCCATAGAGCGGAGACATGTCCTCGCCCCACAGCGCCAAATTACCGCTGTTGGGAGTGGACTTACCACCGTTCCCGGCGGCGCCGCTGTGCGGCGCGTGGCATGCTACGCAGCCACGGCCATACACGTTGTGTGCTCCGAGAACGTCTTGCGTTGGGGACGTGACCTGAGCAGCGGCGATGCCCGCCATCGCCAGGATCACGAGGAGTGCAATTGCCGTTCGTTTCATGAAACCTCCTAAGTCTAAGTTGGAATGACTTATTTCTCGTTCACTTCGTCGAGCGATCTTGCTTCACCGGAGAGGGCCATCCGGCCGGAATGGCCCCCCTCCGTTATGGCTTTCTTTCGAAAGCCAAAACTCTTTGCCCTTCATGACCCCGAGCCCCCTTGGGCTGCACCGGGCGCATTCTCTTTCTGCATCTTCGGGTCGGCGGGCTTCGTCTCGCTGGGTTTCCCGCCTGCGGCGCGCCGGGCCTTCTCGGCTTCCGCCTCGGCGTCCGTTACATAGCGAAACACCTGCACCCGTCCCGGGAACTGTTCGCTGGTGATGATCCGGTTGTTGTAGTTGTCCGCGGCAATTCCGTAGAGCCCTTGAAATTGTCCCGGATACCATCCTTGCTCGCCCATGTAAAGCAACAGCCGTCCTTCCTTGTCGAAAACCTGCACCCGGCTCTGAATTTCGTCCGTCACCCAGATGTGCCCGTCGCTGTCGAGTGCAATTCCCTTGGGCCGCGCAAAATGACCCGGGCCGTCGCCGGGCTTGCCGAATTCGCTGATGAAGCCGCCGTCCGCGTCAAAGATCTCCACGCGGTTGTTCAACGTGTCCGTGACGTAGACGTTTCCGTCTTTGTCGACCGCGACATGCGTCGGCAGGGCAAAATCACCAGGGCTCGTGAGGCTGTGCTTCTTTCCACCCGTTCCAATCCGCCTCAGCAGCGTGTACTTGTCCGCGTCGAAGACCACCACCTGGTCCGCCTGCGTATCGACGACGTAGACAAACCGATTCGAGGTATCGATGGCGACTCCGGCCGGCGCCACCAGTTGGTCGGCGCCAAAGGAAGCTTCCTGTTCGTGTTTCGCACTGAACACCAGCACGTGGTGCAGCTTGACGTCGGTCACGAACAACCGGTCGTCGTCGTCCACCGCCAGGCCGTTGATCATCGGCAAGCGCGCGTCCACGCCGTGCTTGATCAGTTGCACCGGCTCCTTGTCGGATTTCGGGAAGATGAAAATGGCGCCCACTCCCTGATCCGCGGCATAGATATTCCCTTTCGAGTCCGCGGCCACGCCGAACACGCGCATCAACTGGAAGCCGACCTTCTTCTGCACATCCTTCACTTGCCGGTCAGGCTGTTCGCCCGCCAGGCGGTCCATCCACGATTGCTTCGGTTTTTGGGTGCTGGTCAGACCCGCCCAGTCGATTCTCTGGCCCGTCAGGATGGACTGGAATCGGACTCGCGCGATGGCCGGTGGGCTCGGCCAGACGATCTTGCTGATATCAAACACCACTCTCTTGGGTCCCGTGTCAGCCGGAGCATTCGCGCTCGGCTTCTTCTTCGCCTGCAAGGGCATTCCGCACACAATGACTGCCACCAAAAGCGCCAGGATCATCCAGCCCTTTCCCGAAAGTTTCGAATGGGAGCGAGTGGTACGCATTTTTCTTGTTCTCCGTCTACTTCAATTGCAGCGTTCCTTCGCTGTGGCAGGTCTTGCAAAACGCCATATTCGCTTGTTGGTCCTTCACCAGCAGCCCGCTATTCGCCGACGCGTGGGGCTGATGGCAGCTCAGGCAGTTCAGCGCGCTCGCCTTCTTCGTTTTGGTGTTCATCGCCGTGGAGACAGGGTGTCCTTCGGTGGGGTGTCCCCTTCCGTACTTCAGCGGCAGAACTGAAATGTTCTTGAAGTAGTCCTCCGGCAGCTTCACTTTCCCGTCAAAGATCGTTATAAGGTGCTCATTCTGGAGCTTTTGCGGCTCCGGGGAATCCGGTCCGTGGCACTCCAGGCACAGGGTGTTGACGTCCGCGACGCGCAACAGGTTGGCGTTGTCGTTGCCGTGGGCCACGTGGCAGATACTGCACGCCTGTTCGAAGGCCGGCTGGTGCAGGTGCTTCTTCTTGAACTCCGCGGCTTGGTCGGAGTGGCAGGCGAGACAGACTGCGACCGGGTCCGGCTGAAGGAAGCCCGGCGACTTCCCGGCGTGCGGATTGTGGCAGGTTGTGCAGTCGCCCTGGGCCCCCGAGTGCTGAACTTTGGCCGAGGCGATCTGTTTGGCCTGCTCCTCGTGGCAGGTCACGCAGAGCGCCTTGGAATCAGCCGCCGTCAGCACCACTTTTCCGTCCTTTGCCGGCTGATGGCAGGTATCGCACATCTTGTTTTCAAAAGGATTGTGCAGGAAAGCCTGCAGCAGCTTTGGCGACCTCGATTGGTGCGGATCGTGACAGCTCAGGCAATCGGCAGAGCCGAGCGGCTGGTTCTGATGCGCCTTCCGAGTCCCTTCGTCGCTGACGTCGTGGCAGTCCAGGCAGAGTTGCCGAGTGGGCTTGGTCAGATGGGAGGCAAACTCCGGCTGGCCGGGATCGCCGGTCTTGTGGATAACGTGACAGGCGTCACAGCCCGAATCCAGAGCGGCATGTCGGCTGCCACCCTTGGGCACCTCAACACCGGCACTGTGACACGACAGGCAAAGGTTGTCCTGTGCTGTCGCTCCGGACATTGCCTTCAGCAGTTGGTTCTTGTTGTCAGAGGCATGCGGATCGTGGCATTTCAGGCAGTCACGTACCCCGGGGGGGTGAATCCGGCCTTTGACGCTGGCCGGGTTCTTGTCAGAGTGGCAGGTGAAGCAAAGAGCCGCCGGAGTGGCCTTGCTCAACTTAACATGAGTCGCGTCCTTGTTGACCCGCACTTCGTGGCAACTTAAACATCCCATCTTCATCGCGGAGTGGACAGATTTGCCCTTCGTCTTGTCCTCGTGACACTCCAAACACTTGGCTGCATCGGTGTTCGGCGCCAGCGCAACGGGATGCTGTGCCGCATGCAGAGAGCGAGCAAACAGCATCAAGATCAGACCTGCGGCGATAACCGTTGTCTTTTGGCCCGACCCAGAAACGGCACTCCCCGCAGCTCTCCACCGTGAAGTCGGGAAGGGCTCCTCTGCGAATCCGAAGGTGGGACGTCGGTCCTCAATACCCTCCCAGCGCCCAGTTTCTGTATAGAATATCAACACAAAGTTCGCACTCCAGAGGCGCACAAACTGCAAATATGTCTCCACGGTTGGCAGCATCCAACCTTTATTGCAAGCCGTAAGTGACTTATTTTCAGTGCTATGTTTAGTCTTTTGGGAATGTTAAATATTTCAACATGCGGAAAATATCCACAGAGTGTGTTAATTTCCACAACAGTGCGCCAATTCGATGCGGGTTTGGACACGTTGGCTTCCCAGCCATATTAAGGTCCATGACGCGTGAAGCAGAGGAAAACTGTGACTTCTTGCCCCACGACCCTGGCCCTCAATGGGCTGGTCCTGGGAGGCATATATACTACTTAAGGAGAGTCTCCATGAAGCTAATGAAGGGCCTGATTGCAATTTCCATCTTTTGCGGTTGCTTGTTGAGCTTGGCCAATGCCAAGCCGGAATATACCAAGAAAGAGGGCAAGGCGTGCACTTACTGCCATCCCAAGGCGGGATCGAAAGAGCTGAACGACGCTGGCAAGTACTATAAGGAGCACAACCACTCGCTCGAAGGTTATAAGGCGCCGGAAAAGAAATAACTGCGGAAATAGGATAATCTCGAAAAGCGGCTCCTCCGGAAACGCTTACGGAGTTGTGTCGATTCGCCTGGTCATTCTGCCCCTCGGATGCAGCTTTGCTTAACGGGCTCCGTAGCCATCCTCTGAACATTGTGACGCTGCCAGGGTGATGAATCTCTACGTAGCCTGGAAAAAATGGTCCCCTTGCAGCGAGGCGAGGATGGCCAGTCGTTTTCACGAGTTTCGCTAGCTGAAGTTTTCAGCATCATGTGTTGCAATTCCTAACAGACG